>Ga0326597_10005201_pt1 | contig 18103 bp, 16 predicted proteins | sample RVTome_12_FD_203789 | JGI IMG/M metagenome (GOLD analysis project Ga0326597, IMG submission 203789) | Soil microbial communities from uranium-contaminated site in the Upper Colorado River Basin, Wyoming, United States - RVT100D185 | ecosystem: Environmental > Terrestrial > Soil > Contaminated >... | reverse complement strand
TGACGTCTCCTGTGGGTGGGGGATGACTTCGAACCGCCTTCTCTTGGAAGCATCCCAAAACCCCCCAACGGAGCGTCACCACCCCACCACAGGCCACCGCACTGACCTATAGCACTCTCCTACCGTGATTCCGGGACCCCGCCGCGATTTCCCAACAACAGGGTAGGAGGCGGTTGCACCGGCGATCCGCGCCGCCAGGCGCGGCTACCCGGCACCGCTGGCGCCTGCCTGTGCGTGTCCGCACGCAGACAGGCGGCCCGCCTGCGGCAGGTAGGAGGGATTCGGCTCCTACCGAAGGGGTGGCATTAGCGATTGGTTCCGGACAGCGGTAGGAGGCGGTTGCACCGGCGATCCGGCGCGCCGCCCTCTCCCTTGACAGCCCCCCAGCCGTGGGCAAACTTTGCGCCTCTTCATGGCCACTTAGCTCAGTTGGTAGAGCAGGGGACTGAAAATCCCCGTGTCCGCGGTTCAATTCCGTGAGTGGCCACCATCCCCCCTTTGCGCCCGTCGTCCAGCACAATCCTTGTCCGTCCCGTAGCGTCCGCAACCACGTGAATCTACGGGGTTTTTTATTGCCAGGACAGCTCGTAACACCCACCCCGCACCTCCCGCAACGGCCCAGAACGTCCGTTGTCATCCCGCGAATGTGGGGGTAGGCTTGTGGGGTATGAGGCTCCTTCCGAGCCTCAAAGGCAAAATACCCCTGGGGTAGATCTCGAGGGAGGCGCCCATGCTGACCGCCGTTCAAGTTCGCCAAGTGAAGCCCGGCCCGAAGCGGCAACGTCTCTGGGATGGGGGCGGGCTCTATCTGGAAGTCACCCCGGCCGGCGGGAAGCTGTGGCGGCTGAAGTACCGCTTCACCGGCAAGGAGAAGCTCCTGGCCCTGGGGCGCTATCCTGCGGTGAGCCTTTCCGAGGCGAGGCTACGCGCCACCCGCGCCCGCGAAGCCCTGGAGCAGGGAATTGATCCCTCCGCCACCCGCAAGGCGGTGAAGCAACACCACGCCGAGGCGGCTGCCCACACCTTCAAAGCCCTCGCTCTGGAGTGGTACGCCAAGCAGAGCCCCACCTGGGCACCGTCCTACGGGGAGCGAATCCTCCGCCGCCTGGAGCGCGACATCTTCCCATGGCTGGGAGATCGCCCGATCGCGGGCATCGGCGCCCCGGAGCTGCTGGCCGTCATCCGCCGCATCGAAGGCCGCGGGGTGCTGGAGACGGCCCACCGTGCCCTGTTCGACTGTGGGCGCGTCTTCCGCTACGCCGTGGCCAGCGGGCGGGCAGAGCGCGACCCCTCCCCCGACCTCCGCGACGCCCTGCAACCGGTGGGGCCGGCCCAACACTTCGCCGCACCCACCGATCCCGCGAGGCTCGGCGAGCTGCTGGTGATGATCGACGGCTACAAGGGAAGCCTACCCGTGGCCGCCGCGCTCAAGCTCCAGGCCCTGCTCTTCGTGCGTCCCGGTGAGCTGCGCCGTGCGCAGTGGCGGGACCTCGACCTGAAGGGAGGTGAGTGGCGCTTCGTCGTCTCCAAGACCCGCACGCCGCACGTCGTCCCGTTGGCCCGGCAAGCGGTGGCCCTCCTGGAAGAGCTGGCGCCCCTCACCGGCTCCAGCCCCTACGTCTTCCCCTCAGCCCGGAGTCTCCACCGGCCGCTGTCGGAAAACGCCGTGCTCGCCGCCCTGCGGCGCCTGGGCATCCCGAAAGAGGAGCTGTGTGGCCACGGCTTCCGCGCGGTGGCGCGCACCCTCTTGGAGGAGGTGCTGGGCTATCGGCCGGACTACATCGAACAGCAACTCGCCCACACCGTCCGCGATCCCCTCGGCCGCGCCTACAACCGCACCACGCACCTCGACCAACGCCGCCTCATGATGCAGGCGTGGGCGGACTACCTGGACGCCCTCAAGGCTGCGGCTAGCGGTAAGGCTACCGCCGCCGCCTGACGCAAAGAGGCGGGAGCGCCGCCCCCCGCCAACGTCCCCTCCTGTCTCCGGCGCAGAGAGAGAGAAGCGGCGGAAATCATCGCCCACAACGTCCACATCGTCCACCCCGAGGGGGAAGTGGACAACGTGGACAACGTGGACGATGAAAAACACGCTTTCTCTCCCCACGCCTCCAACGAGCGCGTCGGCGATGGCCACGGCTGCCGCGGATACCTTCCGTCGATCCACTCGACCGCGAAGGAACGCCTAAACGTAGCTCTGAAGAAATAGCAAATAGTGCGCGCATAACAGGGGGGTGAGCCGAGCTATACCGCGAAGGAACGCCTAAACGTAGCTCTGAAGAAATAGCAAATAGTGCGCGATAATATCTATCTCATTGAAAATGTGAATGTATTTCGGCGGTTGCTGTAACTACCTGCGATAGCCGAGCATTGCGCATCCGAAAACTTCCGTGGAGTGCACAATGAACGAACGCGAGCCGCTACTTTTCCTTCGTCTGCCCGAAGTCAAGCGGCGCACGGCGCTGGGTCGGTCAACCATTTATAAACGGGTTGAGGAGGGGACGTTCCCGGCGCCTGTGCGCATCGGCAGCCGCGCGGTCGCCTGGAGCTCGCACGAAGTGGCCGAGTGGATCGCCTCCACGCTCGCCGCCGCCCGCATCACCTCCTCGAATGGCGGGGAGGAGGGGTGACTGATGGCCGCAAATGGAAAGGCCCGCCCCCCTGGCGAAGGGGGAGCGGGCCGAGACAGAAAAGCGCACGGGCAGGCGCTGGGTGAGCGTACCACGCCGGCAGATCTTGTTGAAGCTCGGAGATTTCTCACCTTCCTCGACGAGGAGGCCGCCGGCTTCACCTTCCAGACGTTCGACGATGACAAGGACCGCAAGGACCCGCGCCTGGCGCGGGTTCTTCACGGCACCCTCGACGAGCACGCGGCCGAGTTGGCCGGGCTTCAGCGGCGGCGCGCGGGGGTTTTTGTCACGATCAACGAGACGAACGGCCGCGGACGCACCACCGAGGACATTCAAAGGGTACGCGCCCTTTTCGTCGATCTCGACGGCGCCCCGCTGGAGCCCGTGTTGGCCGCCCCACTGGCGCCGCATCTTATCGTTGAATCGTCCCCCGGCCGCTGGCACAGCTATTGGAAAGTCGACGGCGCGCCCCTGGAGAGCTTCACCGCGGTGCAAAAGGCTCTGATCGCGAGCTACGACTCCGATCGTCACGTCCACGATTTGCCGCGAGTCATGCGCCTGCCAGGCTTCTGGCACCAAAAGGGGGAGCCGTTTCAACCGCGCATCCTTGAAGCGGAGCCCGGCCTGCCGATCCCGTTCGAGGAGTTCTGCACCGCGTTCGAGATCGACCCCGAGGCCCCTCCGCCGCGCGCCCTGGCAACCGATCGGCCGAGCCTGACCGCGGGGGTGGCCGAGGGAAGCCGGAACGCCACGGCTACAAGCCTTGCCGGCAAACTGATCGGGGAGGGCAAGAGTCCCGCGGAGGCGCTGGTTTTCCTTCGTGGGTGGAATTTGAAGAACAGCCCCCCGCTGGACGATGCGGAGTTGGTGGGCGTCGTCGCCTCGATCGCCAAGGCGGACGAACGCAACTACCCCGAGGGACACGACGACCGCGTCACCATCGCGCGACTCGCCGCGCTTTCAAACCTCGAATACGACCGCGTCCGCGAGGCGGAGGCGGATCGGCTCGGGGTGCGGCTCGGCACCCTCGACGCGACGGTCAAGGCTGCCCGGCCGGCGGAGGAGAAGGCGGCCGCCATGGTGTTTCCCGAGGTGGCGCCGTGGCCCGAGCCCGTGGACGGTGCGGCGCTGTTCTCCGAGATCGCCGCCACAGTTCGTCGCTTCGTTGTGTGCGAGCCAGAGGTGGCGATCGCAGCCGCGCTTTGGTGTGCCATGACTTGGCTCATGGACACGGTGGACGTGGCGCCGCTCCTGCACCTTAAGTCGCCCGAGAAGCGGTGTGGGAAGACAGTACTGCTCACCCTCTTGCGCCGAATGGTCTCCCGGCCCATCGCCGCCTCGAACATTTCACCGCCCGCGCTCTTTCGCGCGATTGAGGCATGGCGACCGACGCTGCTGGTGGACGAGGCCGACAGCTTCTTGCGCGACAATGAAGAACTACGCGGGGTGATCAATTCGGGGCACACCCGCGAGACCGCTTTTGTCATACGGTGCGAGGGGGAGGACTTCACCCCGCGCAATTTCACCACCTGGGCTGCAAAGGCCATCGCCGGCATCGGCAATCTCGCTGACACGATCGAGGATCGGGCGATCATTCTGGAAATGCGCCGCAAGCTGCCCACCGAGAAGGTGAAGCGGTTACGCCACGCCGAGGCGGGACTGTTTGAGGACCTGCGCGCCCAGCTGGCCAGGTTCGCCGAGGACCACCGCGAGGCGATCCGCCACGCCGGGCCGGAGCTGCCCGAGGAGCTTCACGATCGGGCTCAGGACAACTGGGAGGCGCTGTTGTCGATTGCGGATGCGGCAGGCGGGGACTGGCCGAAGGTGGCGCGGGCCGCGGCTCTGGCCCTGTCCGGCAAAGAACCGGAGACCGCGAGCGTGGGCGTCGAGCTGCTCCGGGACATTCGGCTTGTCTTCGATGGCGCCGACCGCCTGGCGACCGCCGAGTTGATCGAGAAGCTCGTCGGCGACGCCGAGGGAAGGTGGAAATGCTTCAACCGAGGGGCGGCGATCAGCCCGCGGCAGTTGTCTGCCAAGCTTCGCCCATTCGGGATTCGGAGTAAGAGTGTGGGACCCACCCGGCTCAAAGGATTCGAGCGCGAGCAGTTTGCAGAGGCTTTCTCCCGCTACCTACCCCCTCTCTCCCCGGACCCCCCTGTTCTATCCGCTCGTCCGCTCGAACGTAATGAAGGCAATGGCTTACTCGATTTTCGATCCGCTCAGGAGAGGGGTGCGCGAGCGGATCAAAAACAGCTTAACCCGTTGGTGAATAAGGATTCGAGCGGTAGAGCGGATAAACCCCCCCCCTCCGGGGCAAAGGGGGGTATCGGGAGCGGAACGGAGGGGCAATCACCCCCCGACGAGAACCCGCCACCCCCGGAGGACACCGACTACACCCCCTCCGAGCGCGAGCTGGAGGCCGAGGCGGCGCAGCCCTGGGAGGGCGAACTATGACCACCGCCCGCGACTTGATCGGAAAAGTCGCCGCCGTCCAGGGACGACTCACCGTCAAGGGCGACCGCCTGGTCATGGCCGCCCCCCGCCCCCTGCCGGCGGACCTAATCGAGGAGCTGCGCGACCACAAGGCGGAGATCCTGGCCTACCTCACCCGGCCGGTGCCCACCTGCGAAGAGGTGCTCGGCTGGACTTTCGCCGACGTGGACACCCGCCGGCTGCGGATCAAGATCCGCTCCCGGTTGCTGGGCTGTGACCTGTGGCTGGTGGCCAAGGACGATCCTGGCCCCGGTGACGGGCTGCCCGTGTACACCACCGACGAGGTGCGCGAGCTGCTCAAGCTCCGGCCCGAGAACCTGGCCGCCAAGGTGCAGGCCGCTCACCTGGCGAAGCTCTCCTTCGGCCCGGCGGCCCTGATCGAGGAGGTCCTTCCCGCATGATCCGAGCGATCGAGTCGGCGCAGGGGAACAACCAGCATGGTACCGGCACCGATACGAAGCTCGGCAAGGCGCAGGCTGCCGGGGACATGCGGAAAGGTGGCAATGCCCGCAAGGAAAAGTTGCGGTCACCGCCGAGTACCGCAACTCCCCCCACCCTGGCCGAGTATCGCCTGGGCGGAATGCTCAAGGAGGCGAAGGCGGCGGGGAACATGCGGAAAGGTGCCTGCGAGCCAGGGTGGAAAGGCAAGCATGGTGAGCCGGTCGCAGACGCAACGCGGTCCTCCCCGAGTACCGCGTTGCCATCCCCCACCCTCGCCGATCTCGGCGTGTCCAAGAACCTCTCCTCCCGCGCGCAGAAGATCGCGTCGCTACCCAAGGAGCCCCGAACATGATCCGAATCTCCGCCTATGGCCGACTCGGCCAAGATCCGCAATCGATCACCACCAAGTCGGGCAAGCCCATGGCCCGCGCTTCCCTGGCCGTGGACGTGACGCCCCACAATGGCGAGCAGCCCGAGACCGAGTGGTTCTCTGTGGTGGCCTTCGGCAGGGCCGCTGAGGACCTCCTGCGCTGCAAAAAAGGCCACTTAGTGGCCGTCTCCGGTAGCCTCTCCCGCAATCGCTGGAAGGCGAAGGACGGGACCGAGAAAGTAAGCTGGCAAGTGGTGGCCGAGGACCTGCACGGCGCCGCGACCGTGCGGCCCTCCGGGGGGAAGCCAGCGCGAGCCGCGGCCGCACTACCACCGGGACTCGCGGCCGGCTCGATCCCCGGCATGGACGCAGACGGAATCCCCTTCTAGCAGGAGCGGGACTGCATTCCCTTCTGACAAGCGTGGCACGAACTGGCTCGCTTGTACCCCACAATTGAGTTATAAGACAGTCATAAGGAGGCTGACATGCCGTCAGGGGCTAAACCGGGTGAGCTGCGAGGCTGGAAACCAGGCGATCCGTGGCGGGGCAAGAGTCGAAAGGGCATCCCCAACAAGCGCACCGTGGAGGTGGACAAGCGCTTAGCCGAGCTGGGCTGCGATCCGATCGAGGGCATGGCGCGAATTGCCCAGGACGTGACGCCTTGCAGAGTCTGCGACGAAGGGGTGCTGGAGAACGGCAAGCCTTGTCCCCAGTGCCTCGGGACCGGGAAGCTTCAGGCCAGCCCGGAGCTGCGCGGCCGCATGTATGCCGAGCTGGCGCAGTACGTGGCCCCGAAGCGTCGGGCAATGGACGTCACCGTCGAAGAGGGCGACCCGGTGCGGCGGGAGCTGATCGATCAGGTGGCTGCGGCGATTCTGGGGCTGCCGATCGAGAGGGGGTTCGCCGTCTCCCAACCCCTGCTCCCTGGGGGTAGTTCTGGGGGTATCTTGGAAGACGACTGAGAGCGGTTCATTGGTTTCACAACCGCTTGCGCGGTGAGTGTGGTTGTGTGAGTGCCACCATTTCCACAGCGGGCTTCGTTTCCCGCCGGAGCGACGCATGATGAGGCCCGTGCGCCACAACGGGGGAGGCGCTGCGGGCCGCCTGGCGGCGGTCCTGGCGATGGCGGACGGATCGCCGACGGCGAGGGATCCCAGCCGACTTCGTCACATAAATTGGGTCAAGCGGGATTCCCGGCGAGGTGCGGGAACCTTCGTGATCGCGGTGAGCCTCGTGGCCCTCTTCTCCTGTGCCGGTCAGCGGCCATCCGACCTCGGGGTGACCGAGGGTCACCTACGGCCGTGCCCCGGCAGCCCCAACTGCGTATCGACCGTCGCGGATGATGCGGCGCATCGGATCGCGCCCTTCGACCTCGCCGTGGTGCCGGACGCGGCATGGCCGGCGGTGCGGGCGGCGGTCGCGGCCATTCCCCACAGCCAGATGGTGACGGCAACCGCCGACTACCTCCATGCCGAGGTCAGCAGCGCGGTCTTCGGCTTCGTCGACGATCTGGAGGTCTATCTCCCGGCAGACGCGAGCGCGCTCATGGTGCGCTCTGCCTCCCGCCTCGGTCACTCCGACCTGGGGGTCAATCGCCGGCGGGCGGAGGCCCTGCGCGCGGCGCTGATGGCGCGCGGGGTCGTGCGGTAGTCGTGGCGCGGCGGCATTGGCCGGGGAAATGCGGGCCGAGCACCGACAAAAGATGGGTACGGCATGCCGTGCCCCTACGGCGAGGCCGGGCGCCGCTGGGGTGCCGAGCCCGACCGGTCCAACGCGCGGCGGCGCATGACAGCGTCCGCGCGGTAGTGCGGGTATCGGATCAAGCCGCGCAGCGGCGGACCCAACAATGGCGGCGAACATCGGCTTCGCTGCGCTTGAGCCGACCTACGGATCTTTAGCCCGCCGGACGCCAAGGGGTCGTGAGGAAACGGTGTCGGCCGGTTGAAACCGGCCCTACGGGTTGGCGCCACGCCTACCGGAGAGCGCGCTGCCGGTGGGTTCGCGTGAGTCTCTGGGACACGGTGCGGTGACACACTCGGGGCAGGCTGCCAGGGGGAGCGCTTCGTGAGTGGTGGCGTTCGTGTGGCTCGTGAGGCATTATGTGCAACCGCAATGGTCACCATTGTTGCGCTCGGCCAGTTTCGCAGCCGGTGGGGAGGATAGGGGCATGGGCCAGGACGCTACGGACCGGTTGGTCTCGGAGATCCTCGACAAGGTCGCGGCCCTCGTGGTGGTGCTGGACCGCGAGGGACGGATCATTGGATTCAATCGCGCCTGCGAGGAGGTGACCGGCCACCGGAGCGCAGAGCTCTGCGGCCGGTGGCCGTGGGAGATCCAGGAAAACCCCGATGAGGCCGACCATGTGCGGCAGATCGTGGATCGGCTGAGAGGGGGCGAGTCGCCGGTCTACCACGAGCGCGTGTGGGCCACGCGGAAGGGGGAACGGCGACGGATTGCCTGGTCGAGCGTCGCGCGGCGCGACGAGGACGGTGCCCTGGTGGAGATCATCTGTACCGGCCTGGACGTCACGGAACGCCAGCAGGCGGCGGAGGCCCGGGAGCAGGCCCTCGGCCGCCAGCGCGCCATCAACCGACTCCAGGAGGAGCTCCTCGGCCCGGGCACCTTGGGGAACAAGCTCGGTGCGATCGCCGCGACCGCCGTGGCGATCTTCGCCGCCGACCTCTGTCGCATCTGGCTCATCCGCCCGGGCGATCTCTGCGACGCCGGGTGCATCCACGCCGAGGGGCCACCGGGACAGCCGGTGTGCGAGGATCACCGCCGCTGTCTCTACCTCGTGGCGGGTGGCGGGCGCTACACCCACCTTGACGGCGGCCACGCCCGGGTCCCCTTCGGCCTCTACAAGGTGGGGCGGGTGGCGGCGGGGGTGGAGGACCGTTTCCTCACCAATGACGCGGCCCACGATCCCGAGGTCGAGGATCACGACTGGGTGCGGGAGCTGGGTCTGGTCGCCTTCGCGGTCTACAAGCTCGCCGATGTCGACGGCCAGCCCCTGGGGGGCCTGGCGCTGTTTTCGCACCAGCCCATCAGCGATGAGGAGGACGCCGCCCTGCAGGCCATCGCCAACACCTCCGCGCAGGTGGTTCAGACCGCGCGGGTGGAGGCGGCGCTGCATCGGCGCGACGCGATTCTCGAGGCGGTCAGCTACGCCGCCGAGCGATTCCTCGAGACCCACTCGTGGCAGGACTGCATCCCTGTGGTCCTGGAGCGGCTCGGGAACGCGACCGGCGTGAGCCGCGTCCAGATCTTCCAGAACCACACCTGCGATGACGGCACGCTGACCTCTAGCCCGCTGTCCGAGTGGGTGGCGCCGGAGGAGGTGCCGCGGCGCGGTGACGATCCGGCCCTCCAGGCTGCCCCCTGGGCGGCGAGTGGCTTCGATCGCTGGACGGAGTGGATGACCGCGGGATGGGCCGTGTACGGCAACGTGGCCGAGTTTCCCGAGAGTGAGCGCGCGGCCCTCGTCCGCCAGGGGATCCGTTCGCTCGCCGCGCTGCCCATCGTCGTGGATGGGCAATGGTGGGGCGTCATGCGCTTCGATGCCTGCACGATGGAACAGTGCTGGCCGCGGGGCGAAGTCGACGCATTGAAGATGGCCGCGGAGACCCTCGGGGCGGCGATCCTGCGCCAGAACGCGGAGGCCGAACGACTCGCCCACGCCCAGCGCCAGCGCGACACCCTGGTGCGCGAGGTCCACCACCGGATCAAGAACAACCTGCAGGGGGTGGTCGGTCTGCTGCGCCGCCATCAGATGGATCGACCGGAGACCAGCGAGGCCCTGGAGGCGGCCATCGCGCAGATCCAGGCGGTCGCCACGGTCCACGGCCTGCAGGGTGGGGACAGGCGCGCCCGGCCCGGTTTCTGTGACCTGGTCAATGCGATCGTCGCGGCCGCCTACGGCCGGGTAGGGATCGACTTCCGCGCGGCGAGCGAGGGGGGAGCGGTGTGCCGGGTCTCCGGCGACGGCGCCGGTCCCTGCAAGGTGGAGATCGCTTCTAGCAACGCGGTGCCCCTGGCGCTGGTGGTGAACGAGCTGGTCACCAATGGCATCAAGCACAGCAACACCGAGGAGGTGGTGGAGGTCGCCCTGACGACCTGCCGCCGAGAGGTTCGCCTCACGATCCGCAATCGCGGCAAACCGCTCCCGCCGGGACTCGACCTCATGGGGGGGCGGGGTATCGGGACGGGGCTGAGCCTCGTGCTCGCCCTCCTGCCGCGGGAGGGCGCCTCGCTGGCCCTCTACCAGGACGGGGAGTGGGTGGTGTCCGAGCTGGTCCTCACCGAGCCGGCGATCCACCCGTAAGGCCATGAGCCGACGAACCCAGGCCGGAGTTCCGGCCCTCGGCCTGACCACCGCCTTCCGCTTCCTTTCCGATGCTGAGACCCCCGTCCCTTGAGTCGAGCATGAACGGCAAGAAGACCATCGTGCTGGCGGATGACGACCGGCTGATCCTCTCGACCCTCGGCCGCGGGCTGCGCAACGAGGGCTACGAAGTGTTCGAGGCCGAGGAGGGGGAGACCGCGGTCGCCCTGTGCAAGGAGAAGCGCCCGGCCCTGGCCTTGCTCGACCTGCGCATGCCGGGCGTGTCCGGCCTTGAGGCGGCGCGGCGGCTGCGCACGGAGACGGACGTTCCGTTCCTGTTCCTCTCGGCCTACGGCGACACCGAGGCGGTGCAGCAGGCGACCGAGGAGGGCGCCCTGGGGTATCTCGTCAAGCCGATCGACCTGCCGCAGATCATCCCGTCGATCGAGGCGGCCCTCGCCCGCGCGGCGGACATCCGCGACCTGAAGGAGTCCGAGTACCACCTCAATCGCGCCCTGGCCCAGGGGCGCCAGACGAGCGTCGCGGTGGGGGTGATCATGGAACGTCACCGGCTCACGGAGCGCCAGGCGTTCGACCTGCTGCGCAATCGCGCGCGCTCGCAGCGGCGCAAGGTCATCGAGGTCGCGCAGGAGTTCGTCGACGCGGTCAATCTGATGCACCTCGCCGGCGAGGGGAAGGACGACCCGAAGCCGTAGGTCTGGCTCACCCGGGATCATCGCGGCCGGCGCCCCTCCGATGGCGACCGCGTTTGCGCCGGAGTCGACCGGGCCGGTGCGTCCTTTTTGATCGGCGATAAGGTTTCGTTGCCGGCGACCGATCTGATGCGGAAGCCCGGGTCGAGTTGGTGCCACATGGCACGGTGGCTGTGGAAGGACTTCACAGTACGGCATCGCGCGGTCGTTTTTGGGTCGATCCTCTTCATCGGGCGGCGGTGAAACGCGGCCTCGGTGCAGGCACGCCAGGGGTTGGATGAGGTGCCGGGGGGATGGCCGCCCCGAGGAGTCGTCAGATGAAGCAACGATCGCTCTCCGCCGCGGTAAGGGTGGAATTCGGCACCTTGGGCCTGCTGGTCGCCGCCCTCGGGGCCGTGAGCTGGTGGGCCGCCCACCAGGCCGATGATGCGACCCGAGACGTACTCGCCAATGCGCGGGAGGCGAAGGACGTCAATATCAGTCTTGCCTTGAAGGCGCGGGACATGAAACTGCACCTGGTCCAGGTGCAGCAATGGCTCACCGACGTCTCGGCGACCCGCGGCGCCCCGGGCTACGATGACGGATTCGGCGAGGCCTTCGACGGGTACTACGCCATGGGCCGGCAGATGGCCCGCGCCTACGTCGATGGGGGGCCGGCGACAGGCAACGCCATGATCGGTGAGTTCGACACCTATGCCGAGCGGCTCGCGGGTCACATCGAGCCGGTCGTCGTCGATCAGGTCGACGCCTCCGGTCAGACCCTGCAGGACATTCTCGACTCGATCCAACAGGCCGGCACTATCGTCGAAGAGATCGCCTCGGCCAGCCACGAGCAGAGCCGCGGCATCCGGTCGGTAAACGGCGCGGTCGGGCAGATGAACGTCATCACCCAGCAGAACGCCGCCCTCGTCGAGGAGGTCGCCGCCAGCGCCGAGTCAGTGGCCGCGCGGGCCCGGGGCATGCAGGAGCAAGTGGCCCGGTTCCAACTCGACGCGCAGGACTGATCCGGACCGTCCGCGACGGGGGTAGGAGACGGTTGCACCGGCGATCCGCGCCCGTGGCGCGGCAGGCCCTGCCGGCCTGCGTCGCCGAAGGAATTCGGCACCCACCGCGCGACCCGGTGCGGGACGGGCACGGCATGCCGTGTCGTCATGGAAGGATGGGGCGCCGGTACCAGGTGAAGCCCAACCGAGCCCTCGCGTGACGACGCATCACAGCGTCGCGGCGTCGGCGCGGTAGTGGGAGCCGAGGCTAGCGGGGCGGGCCCGCGCCGCCTGGACGATGAGCTGGCTCACCGACAGGGCGTTGCCGGTCTCGACGGCGAGCCGTTCCGCCGGGTAGTGGTGGTAGGGCAGGGCGAGGGCGGCGAGCATCCCCTCCGCCTTGCGCAGCCCCTCGTCGGTGCGGTAGATGCCCGCGTACTCCCACATGATCTCCCGCGCCCGCCGCTGGCGCGCGACGTAGTCGAACGGCCGCGTCGGGTCGGGGGTGTCGTAGAACCGGACGTCGCGCAGGGTGGGGATGGTCGGTTCGGTCGCGAGGATCGCCCGGCCGGCCCGGTGGCCGAACACCAACCCCTCGAGCAGCGAGTTGCTCGCCAGCCGGTTGGCCCCATGCACCTGGGTACACGCCACCTCGCCACAGGCGTAGAGGCCCGGCACCGAGCTGGCGCCGTCCACGTCCACGGCGATGCCGCCCATCATGAAGTGGGCGGCCGGCGCCACCGGGATCGGCTGGCTGGTGATGTCGAGGCCGTGGGAGCGGCAGAACTCGAAGATGGTCGGAAACCGCTGGGGCAGGAAGTCGGCCCCGAGGTCGCGCACGTCGAGCAGCACCGGCGCGCCGCCCTGGCGCCCCATCTCCTCGTACATGGCGCGGGCGACCACGTCGCGCGGGGCCAGCTCGGCATCCGCATGGCGGCCAACCATGAACCGCTCCCCGGCCTGGTTGAGGAGCACGCCGCCCTCGCCGCGCATCGCCTCGGTGATCAGGAAGGTCGGCACGCCGTCGAGGCGCAGGGCCGTGGGATGGAACTGGACGAACTCCAGATCACGCAGCTCGGCGCCGGCGCGATGCGCCATGGCGAGGCCGTCGCCGGTGGCGACCGCCGGGTTCGATGTGTACTTGTAGAGCTGGCCGATCCCGCCAGTGGCCATCACCACGGCCCGGGCGAGGAGCAGCCGCTCGCGGCCGTTGGTCTGATCCACCAGCCAGACGCCGCAGCAGCGGCCGTCTTCCACCACCAGGCCGAGGCTGTAGTGGTGCGGCAGGCGGCGCACATTCTCCTGGGTACGGACCCGCGAGATCAGGGTGTCGAGGATCTCCCGGCCGGTGGCGTCGCCGCCGGCGTGCAGCACCCGCCGCCGGTGGTGGGCGCCTTCCTTGGTGAAGTTGAGCTTGCCGCCGATGGTGTCGAAGCGGATCCCCCACTCGATCAGCTCCTCGATCCGCGCCGGCCCCTCGGTGACCAGGACCTCCACGGTCGCCGGGTTGCAGTAGCCGGCGCCCGCGACCAGGGTGTCCTGCCCGTGCTCGGCAGGGGAGTCGCCCTCGCCGAGGGCCACGGCCACGCCGCCCTGGGCGTACTCGGTCGCCCCCTCGCGCAGGGCGTCCTTGGTGAGCACCGTCACCTGGCCTCCCTCGGCCAGGGTAATCGCGGCCCGCAGCCCCGCGACGCCGCCGCCGACGACCGCGAAATCGGTATAGGAAATTTCCACGGCGCGATTATGCACCATCGCCCGGCGCACAAAACGAGGCCTTCCGGCAGAGGAGGTAGGAGCCGATCGCACCGGTGATCCGCGCCGCAGGCGCGGCAGGCCCACCCGGGCTGGGGTCGTCGTCATCTCTGCGGGGGGTGGATCGCGCTTCACCTTGCGGTGTAGAAACGGCCACCGGCCACCGCGCCGATTCCCCAGGAGGAAGGCAGATGATCCATCTCCATCGACCGTCCCGCGCCGTTTGTGCCATCGCTCTGCTACTGGTGCTCCTTGCCCCGTGCCTCGCCGCCGCGGCCGACGCCCCGCCCATCCATCAGACCTCCGCGGAGCGCTGCGCCAAGTGCCACTGGCAGATCTACCTCCAGTGGAAATCCTCGATGCACGCCCAGAGCACGGCCCTGAGCGACCCGATCCACGGCGCCTTCTACGGCAAGGTGGTGGGGGACCCGCAGGCCGACGGCGTCACCCTGAACGGCAAGTATCCGGTGTGCCTGCAATGCCACGTCCCGTCGGCGGCGAGGGACGGCCAGACCCGCCTCGACGCGCTGCCCGCGTACAGCGAGGGCGTGACCTGCGTCTCCTGCCACACCCTCGCGCGCTACAAGGGCATCACCGGTCCGGACGGTAAGCTGCGCCTCGGGATGCAGGCCTACGAGACCTCCACCACCCACCTCCAGGGGCCGACCGGCGGCAGCGGCGTGGTGGAGGACCATCCGTTTCCCCTGGCCGCGAACGGCCCGCTCCTGACCAGCAGTGACGCCTGCATGGGTTGCCACGACCGCCGCAACAACACCCGCGGCGTGCCCCTGTGCCGTACCGGCGACGAGTATAAGGCCGCCGCCACCGCGGTCGCCTGCCAGGCGTGTCATATGCCGGTGGTGGGCGCGCTCATCGACCACTCCATGCCCGGCGGCCACAACGCGGCCATGGTGCGGCGCGGCGTCACCCTGACGGTGACCGCCAACAAGGGGGCCGACGGCGTGGCCGCGACCGTCACCCTCCTCAACCGCCTGCCCCACGGCTTCCCCACCGGCGCCCCGTTCCGCATGGCCTACCTGGAGGTGGTCGCCCTGGACGCCGCCGGCCACGAGGTGTGGCGCAGCCACGGCGGCAGCCCGGCGGAGGACCCGCAGGCCGTATTCGCCACCCGCCTCGCCGACGACGCCGGCCAGCCGGCCCCACCCCCCAAGGCCACCCGCATCGCCGCCGACACCCGCCTCCAGCCCGGGGAGGAGCGCCGCCTCGCCTATCAGATCCCCGGCGAAACCATCGCCCAGGTCCGCGCCCGCCTCTTCTACCGCCTCCTCCCGCCGGAGACGGAAGAGCAGCTCGCCGCCGTCCTCACCGACCCCCTCAAGGGACCCAAGCTCGCGGCGGTGGCGGTCGCGGCCGTGGAGTGAGGAGACCCCGAGCGTTTCCTAGCACCACACGAGGAGTTAACCACGAAGTTCACGAAGAACACGAAGGGATTTGGGCGCAATTATCAGAAGTCACCGAAGCACAAACTCACGGCCCCATGGCTCCATAGAAGATTTCTCGCGCAGCGACGCAAAGACGCCATGGAATCACCACCATCTCTGCGCCACCGCGTCTCCGCGCGAGATTGAAAAACGGAGAACGCCGCATGAGAAGAACTCGCAGCGCTCCGAACTTCGTGCCCTTCGTGTCCTTCGTGGATAATAAACTGGATGAACGTCCTCGCGCTGGAGCCGTTCTACGGCGGCGCCACCGCGCCTTCCTCGACGGCTGGGTTGGCCATAGCGGCCACGAGTGGACGGTCCTCGGCCTCTCCCTGCACCACTGGCAGTGGCGCATGCGCCACGGGGCGATCACCCTGGCGGAACGAGTCACACAGGCGGTCGCCGGCGGCGCGACGTGGGACTGCTTGCTCTGCTCCGACATGCTCGACCTCGCCTGCTTCCGCGGCCTCGCGCCGGCCGCGGCGGCGCGACTGCCGGCCGTCGCCTACTTCCACGAGAACCAGCTCACCTACCCGGTGCGGGAGGAGCGCGAGCGCGACCACCACTTCGCCTTCACCAACCTCACCACGGCCCTGGCGGCGAACGCGGTGTGGTTCAACTCCGCCTTCCATCGCGACGCCCTCCTCGCCGCGCTCCCCGACTGGCTGCGGCGGATGCCGGACCACGCCCCGCTGGCGGCGGTGGACGCAGTGCGCGCCAAGGCCGCGGGCTGCCTCCCGCTCCTCCCACTCCGCCTCGCCTACCCGGAGCTCTTCCCCCCGACCCAGGGCCACGCCACCTCGTTCTACGACGGCACCCCCGCCGGCTTGGCCGAGGTCCTCGCCGAGGCCGCCACCCGCCTCGCCCGCCACGACCTCTGGCAAGGCGACCCCGCCCGAGCCCGCCGCGCGGTGGCGCGCTTCACCTGGCCGATCCTCGCTCCCCAGCTCAGACGCCGCCCTCGCCGCGGTCATCAGCCAAGAACCTGCGTAACGTAAAGGCACGTCATTCCCGCACAGGCGGGAACGCAAAGAGACGTCATTCCCGCGCAAGCGGGAATCCAAGGACAAGCAACGTCGCTCTGGCACAAGTCCCCTCCTCCCCACGGGAGATGGACAGGGTGAAGGGAAGGCATAGCACCGGCCCGGTTCGTCATGGTGCAGGCGATCTGATTGACGCCCAGCGCAACTGGAAAATAGGTTTGCGGCCAACCAGCATCGGTGGCCATGGCGACGGTAGCCGAGCCCACAAGACAGCATATCGATTCGCGAGGCTTCATCTCACGCGAGATCCGAGACTTTGCCCTCACCGGCGCCGCCTCCTGTCCTCCAACACTGCGCTCCCTCGCCGCCGTTGCCGCAAAAGGCGGGTAAGGTGATGGACCGCCCCGGTGAACGCCAGCCGCAACGGTCGAGCCATGGGCGTCGTTTTGCCGGGGTCGGACTAACAAGTAAAGAACTGACCCCCAGCGCTAGACCCCCAGCGCTACTAGGAGCGATGTTTCTTAGTATGGGCGTGTCACGACCGCACACGGAGAGGAGCTTAATCCTCTGGAGGCTGAGCGGTATCTGCGGCTTCCAGAGGGGGATTGGCTCGTGTATCGTTTTCACTCGACTGCCGACAGCGGCGTGAAGCTATTCCGCATGGATTCAAACCTCTCGAAGGAGCGATGGCGTGCGACTCGCAGACCGCTCCGGGTGGAGCATTCCAAGTACAACCATCATGTGCAGGTGACGTTAGAGAAAAATGTTGGGGTCTGTGTTGGGGTCTGGCCTGCGCTATTGCATTTCGGGGCCCCAACCCTGCGGTCTCCTCGTCGTCGATCCCGGTGTCGATGCCGCCCGGCCGGATCTCCTCCGGCAAGTCCCGGTGTCTCACCCGTCCTCATACCGCCGTGCGTCACAATCACCATAGAGCGGCGGCCCGGGAAGCGGCTTCGTTCAACTCCTCGCTGGACCGGGCGCTGGCCACCCCCCATGCCTCCCACTACCCCGCGGGCTTCGCACCTTTTTTATGCCCTACCCACGCGCCGTTTAGCTAAACGGTAGGCGGCAAATCACAGATCCATACCAGACCCGATGAGTCCCACCATCTTCCGCGAAGGTCCGTTCCGGTTTTATTTCTTCTCGCGTGAGGAAACGCGTATGCACGTGCACGTCCAGTCGTCAGCGGGCGAGGCCAAGTTCTGGTTGGAACCGCACATCGAACTCGCGCACAATTATGGCTTGAACATGCGGCAAATCAATGCCGCCTACCGGTTGGTTGAGAAACACGCCCATGAAATCCGCAAGGCATGGAAAACGCACTTCGGCAGTTGAGGTATCCAATATCACCGGCCATGGTTTCTGGCTGCTGGTGCAAGGGACGGAGCATTTCGTTGCCTTCGATCTGTTCCCATGGTTCCGGGACGCCTCCGTCGCGCAAATCCTGAACGTCACGCTCCCCAGTGCACATCATCTCTATTGGCCGGAACTCGACGTGGACCTGGCTCTCGACTCTCTCGATCATCCGGAACGATTTCCGCTCGTGAGCAGCGCACGGCCTAACAACACCTTGCAGCAGACGCGGCACAAATCACCGCGCCACTGAAGGTTATCGTTGCAGCTATGTCGGGGTCGGTCGGGGCCTGGCCTGGGTCGTGTCGGGGTCTGGCCCGGCACGGTCGGAATCATCCGCCGTGCCGACAACGTCGGGGCCTGGCCTGGGTCGTGTCGGGGTCTGGCCTGCGTTACATTTCGTGACCGCAGGCGACCAGCGTCGCGGCGGTGGACGCCGATGTTGGAACCGTCCGGCCGGGTCTCCTCCGGCAAGTCCCGGCTTCTCACCGGTCCTCCTGCCGCGGTGCGGCCCTCGCGGAGGATAAAAACCTTCACGCTTGGCGGCCTCATGGGGTTTACCGCAGGGATACGCGGAGGATCCTCCAGCCTTCGCGTGCCTCGGCGTCCGCGGTAAGGAGAG
>Ga0326597_10005200_pt1 | contig 18104 bp, 20 predicted proteins | sample RVTome_12_FD_203789 | JGI IMG/M metagenome (GOLD analysis project Ga0326597, IMG submission 203789) | Soil microbial communities from uranium-contaminated site in the Upper Colorado River Basin, Wyoming, United States - RVT100D185 | ecosystem: Environmental > Terrestrial > Soil > Contaminated >... | reverse complement strand
AGGGGGTCATCGGTCATCCGGACGAGGTCTGGTATTTGGACCTGAGCCAGATGCGCTCCTCGACTCTGCGGTTGGGGGTTGGTCGCTGGGAGCCATTGGGGGCGGCCGTGACCGCAGCTCACGGAGTGCGGGCAGGCGGAATCGCAGCCAGTGCGGGCATCGGATTCGGTCGCGCCCGCCTGATTCACGAACTGCCGGCCGATGCGATGGGGCCACGCCAGGTGATCGTCGCTCGCGAACCGATCCCTCACCTGGCCTCGCTGCTCTGGTCAGCGGCGGGCCTGGTGACCTTCGACGGAAGCCCGGCAGCGCACCTGTTCGAAGCGGCCCGGTCGCTGGGGGTTCCGGCGGTAGCAGCCGTCGACCTCGATCCGGTGGTGATGGCCGCAGGGGAGTGGGGGGTGGCCGTCGACGGGAGCCGCGGCGCGGTGGCCATCATGGAGTGGTAAAGGTATTCCTCAAACCTCGCTTTTATCACCCAAACCCACCGGAAAACGGTGGGTCCAGGTCGCAAAAAGCGAGGTCGGCGGTCCTTCTGACCCCTAACCCCCGAAGCGGATGACGATGAGAGCATCCGCAGCGGACTCGGCTCCCCAGACCTCTCCGGGCCTCCCCAACAACTGGCGAACGTTGCCGCCGGGCGATACGAGGGGGAACACCTCGAAACCTTCTGTGCTGGGGTCAAAGCGCACAACGGCACCATCTCCTGTGAAATCGGTCAGCCATACCCGGTCGGTTTCGTCCACATAAACGGCATAGGCCTGGGGGGCGTCACCGGGGAGGGCCCACTCCTGCCAGGTGTTGGTTGAAGGGTGGTAGGCGCCCACCTGTCCGGCTTCCCATTCGCTCACCCAAACAACGCCCTGGCTATCCGACCACACACGTCGTGCTCCCTGTTCGGGCGTCGGTGGTTCTAACGTTTCTGCTGTCCCCGACCTCCGGTCGATGCGGGCGATGTGATTACCGGCCAAAGACGCGTAGTAGAGATCGTTGTCAGGGGTGACCGTGATCCCGTAGGGACCACCTCCCCCCGGTGCATCAAAGACCTCTGGCTCCGGGTTGTCAGGATCGAGGCGGCCAAAGACCCCACCCTGGCCCGTGAACCAAAGGATGCCGTCCATATCGAAGACGGCGGTGTTGAGGTTGACCGCAACGCCGGGAAGGAGGAAAACCTCGACTGATGACGAGACCGGGTCAACCCGGACTATGGCGTTGAGGCCGCTGTCGGTCACCCAGGCTGCGCCATCGGGTCCGACGATCACACCATGGGGCGCAGATCCATCTCCGAGCGGGATCTCGTCGATGACACCGCTGATGGGGTCGAGGACTCCCAAAGCACCGATGCCCTGACCGGTGTACCAAACGGTGCCATCGGGGGCCGGTGCCACATCGTGGGGGCGGCTACCGCCGGGGACGGGATACTCCTCAATGGCGGTGACGAGCGGGACCCCGGTTGTGGTCGTCGTGACCGGAGCAGCTGCCGAGGTGGTGGCATTGCCAGTGGTGGTAGCCGTCGCCGTTGGGGAGACTGTATTGGGCGTTGGCGATCCGTTCGACCCAAGACTGCATGCAATCGTGGCCACCAACAGCGACAACCCAAGACGCCGCATGGGTGAACCCTAAATGCAAAGGTTGGATACATCACATCTGCGTGTGGCCTCTAGGGGGCGAGAGCCGCGTCGGCCCTGACGTTGGCCCCGACGCCAGTCAGGATCAAGACCAGACCGGCCAGGGTCGTGAAAGTCAGCACCTCATCGACGAAGATCGCCGAGGTGATGAGCCCCACCACCGGAACCGCCATCAGGGTGAGGTTGGTGGAGACGGCCGGCATCCGCTGGAGCACAGTCTGTTGGGCCCACACCGCCAGCGAGGTTGCCAGGAGACCCTGATAGCCCATGATGGCAGTTAGCGAAGGGGTCCAGGTGACCCCGGGGCCCCCTTCGAGCGTCAGCGCCAGAATCGTGATCGGGATCGAAGCCACCAACAGCTGCCAGGGCATCAACTCGAGGGTGGTGGAGGTCCATCCATGCCGCCGTATGTGAACTGCGCTGGCGGCATTGACCACGGCGGCGAGAAGCAGGAGAGCGTGGCCGGTGACGATGCGCCCGGCCATCGATGAGATTCGCCAGGGTTCGAAGAGGAGGACGATTCCGCTGATACCGACAAAGAGGCCGAGCCACCGCAGGCGCGTCATTCGCTCTCCGAGGAAGATTGCGGCTAGCGGCACGGTCCACAGGCTTGCAGTCCACACCAGGACCGAGGATCGTCCGGGCGGGACGATCTCGAGTCCGGTGAAGACCAGCATGAACACGATCGGGAGCCGGAACAGGCCGACGGTCCAAACCACCGGAAGATCGCGTCGCCGGGGCAGGTGCAGGCTGCCGGTCACGGCCGCTATCACCGTCATGGCTACCAGGGCGATCAACAGGCGGACCGAAGCCATCCATAGCGGGGAGAGAAAACGAAGCCCGGTGGTCTGAACCGGCCAGTTCGACCCAAGGACCACGACAATCACTGCCATGAGCGCATAGGTGGTCGCCCCGGCCCGGTGCCCGGTGTCACCGGCCCCCGGCAGAGCCATTGCAGCGGTGGCGTCGTTCACCGGAGATCAGGCGGGTTCGAGCAAGACCTTGCCAGTGGTTGCCCTCGACTCGAGCCGGCGATGGGCCTCGGCCGCTTGAGTGATCGGCAGGCGGAGACCGACCCGAATCTCCAGGGCACCTCGCTCGATCATGTCGAATACCTCTCCGCCCCGTCGCCTCAATTCCCCGGTGGTGGCGATGTGGTGACCCAGTCCTGGCCTGGTCAGGAACAAGGAACCGAGCTGGGAGAGACGCAGGGGCGCTATCGGTTCGACTGGACCACTGGCGTTGCCGTAAGTGGCCATGAGTCCCCGGGGGCGCAAGAGAGTGAGGCCGCGGTCGAAGGTGGCCTGCCCGACACCGTCGTACACAACGTCGATCGCCTTTGGGCCTACCAGTTTCTCGACTTCGTCGCCAAAGTCGACGGCCCGGTAATCGATCACGTGATCGGCTCCGGCCGACTTGGCAAGCTGCACCTTGTCGGGGCCCCCTGCGGTTGCAATCACGTCGGCTTCGGCATGCTTGGCCATCTGCACGAGAAGGCGACCGACCCCGCCAGCCGCGGCATGTATCAGACAGCGATGGCCGGGCTTGAGGGGGAAAGTGTCACGGGTCAAGTAGTGGGCCGTGGCTCCCTGCAGGAGTCCTGCCGCCGCCAGCTCGGACGAAAGACCATCGGGGATCGGCACGGCCCGGGCAGCCATTATCAGCATCCGGTCGGCATAGCTGCCGCGCTGGTCACACCAGGCCACCCGATCACCGACGCCGAGATCATCGACCTCGGGTCCCACGGCGATGATTGGCCCCGCACCTTCGGACCCGGGGGTGAACGGCAAGTCGACCTGGTACAAGCCGGTGCGCTGGTAGGTGTCCATAAAGTTGACCCCGGCGGCTTCGATTTTGACCAGGATCTGGCCCGGTCCGGGTTCGGGATCAGGCACGTCGACCCACTCCATGACCTCGGGACCGCCGAGCCGGGAGATAACCATCGCCTTCAAGAGCCTGCCTCCTTGGTCCCTTTTGTGCTCATTGGCGCAAATTACCCGAACCCAACCGCGCTTTTATCACCCAGACCATGCGGATTCCGCATGGTCTGGGTGATAAAAACGGGGGTAATGGCAGATGAGGCTCTTTTTTACCGGGATGGTGACAGGTTCATTCCAACGGAACTCACCAGGGGCGGTTGGTCGGATGACTCCCAACATGGAAGCCCACCGTCGGGTCTCTTGGCCCGCGCCATCGAGGAGGTATCGACGGCGGTGCCGATGCAGGTGGTGCGGTTCACTATCGATCTCTTTCGGGCGGTCCCGTTGTCGCCGTTGACGGTGGAGACGACGGTTCGCCGCGACGGCAAGCGTATCCAGGTGGTCGACGCCTTTCTCTTCGCTGGGGACCTCGAGGTGGGCCGAGTGTCGTCGCTCAAGATCCGTTTGACCGAACTCGACCTCGACGACCGCGACGAAGCTCCGTGGACTCAACCCGGTGATCCAGAATCAGCCGAACCGATGGCTTGGGCCGATGTCTTCGGGACGCGATCGGGTACTACTCGATTCCATTACGACGCGGTCGAGATCCGCACTTTCGGCAACAGCTTTCTGGAGATGGGGCCAGGGGTGTCCTGGTTTCGCCTCCTGTATCCGGTGGTGGCCGGTGAGGCGCCGAGTCCCTTCGTACGCTTGGCAACCATCGCCGACATGTCCAACGGCAATTCGCAGGCTCTTGATCCGCGCCGATGGATCTACGTGAATCCCGATATCACTCTGTACGCGCATCGACTTCCGGTGGACGAGTGGATCGGGATGCGTTCAGCGGCCTTTCAGCACCACACCGGCATCGGACTAGCTGACACCAGAGTCTTTGACCGCCAGGGCCCCTTGGGCCGGATCAATCAGGCCCAACTTCTCGATCGCCGCTGAGCCGGAACCCTTCCACCTCCACCCGCCTGGGCCGCCGCTTCCAGGCCAGGAGGATGAACCCGGCCGCGACAACTCCTACTGCTGACGGAAGGAGCCAAGCCGCAACCGAGGCTGGTCCCTCGGGAATTTGCTCAGCCAGCGGAGCCGGGACTGGGGCCGAACCCTCACCGCCAGCCAGCTCGATCAGCGTCTTCTCGATTTCGGCCGTGAGCGGCTGCGTAAGGGTGCAACTGTTCTCCTCATAAGGATCGGAGACCGTCACCGGGAAGAAGACGTACCTGACCCCCATTTGGAATGTTCTATCGATGGACGAGATCGACATGAAGCCGCCGCCGGGAAACGGATCGGGCGTCCCATATACAGTCACCTCCGCCGCTGTCTCATCGCCTTTCCAGATGGCGTCGACTGCGACGTGAGCAACCCGATCGGAGGATTCGGTCGAGACCACCGTCCCCGTGAACACCAGAGGCGCCGCCCCGAAGCCTTGGGCAAAAATGGGTGGTTCGGCACATGAGGCCGAGGCCGGGCCAGCAACAACGAAAACCACCAAGCAGAGTCCGATTGCCGCCGCGAGCTTCACACAGGTCAGGCTAATCAAGGTGCATCCTCATTGACCAACGAACGATCGTTCGGTAGATTGGTGCCATGACCGGGGAAGAGAAGTTTCAGTCCTTGCTCGACGCTGAGGAGAAGGTAGAGCCCACCGACTGGATGCCCGAGGGCTATCGGCAAACACTGATCCGCCAGATCGCTCAGCACGCCCACTCCGAGATCATCGGCATGCAGCCCGAAGGCAACTGGATCTCCAGAGCTCCCTCGTTGCGTCGCAAAGCCATCCTCATTGCCAAGGTCCAGGACGAAGCCGGCCACGGCCTCTACCTCTATTCGGCGGCCGAGACCCTCGGTGTCAGCAGGGACGAGCTTTACGACCTTCTTCATTCGGGGAAGCAGAAGTACTCCTCCATCTTCAATTACCCGACCCTTTCCTGGGCCGACATGGGGGCGATCGGATGGCTGGTCGACGGTGCCGCCATCACTAACCAGGTGATGTTGAAGCGCTGCTCCTATGGCCCCTACGCCCGGGCGATGGTTCGTATCTGTCTCGAGGAGTCATTCCATCAAAGACAGGGCTACGAGATCATGATCGCCCTTTGTCGCGGGACTGCAAAACAGAAAGCGCTCGCCCAGGACGCCCTCAACCGGTTTTGGTGGCCATCGTTGATGATGTTCGGTCCGCACGACTCGGAGTCGGCCCACAGCGAGCAATCGACGAAGTGGAAGATCAAGCGGGTCTCCAACGACGATCTCCGGCAGCAATTCGTCGACATGACGGTGCCGCAAGCCGACTACCTCGGCCTCACCATTCCCGACCCCGATCTCCGTTGGAACCAAGACCGCGCCCAATACGACTTCGGTCCGATCGACTGGGAAGAGTTCTGGGCTGTTGTCAAAGGCAACGGCCCGATGAACCGGGAACGGCTCGAACACAAACGGAAGGCCTGGGACGAAGGAGCCTGGGTTCGGGACGCCGCCGTTGCCTACTCCGCCAAGAAGTCAAACCGGCAGGTGGCCTGAGATGACCTATTCGGTTCCCAAAGTTGCAGGGGAAGTCGAGGTAGATGTCGGGCGCGATCAGAACAGGGCCCAATGGCCACTGTGGGAGGTGTTCATCCGTCAGAAGCGGGGTCTCTCTCATGTCCACGTTGGTTCATTGCACGCCCCCGACTCCGAAACCGCCTTGCTCTCGGCCCGTGATGTCTACACCCGCCGCGTGGAAGGGATCAGCATCTGGGTGGTTGCTTCGACCGATATCACCGCCTCCGATCCTGACGACGCCGATGCGTTTTTCGAGTCGATCGAGAAGCCTTACCGGCATGCCACTCACTACGAGATTCCAGATGAAGTGGGGCAGATGTGAAGTGTGAAGGCGTGAGACGTGAAGCGTGAGACGTGAGCACCGAAGCCCTGAACCACGGTGATGACAATCTCGTGATCGCTCAGCGGTTGGCGGAGTGGGTTTCGCGGGGTCCCGATCTGGAAACCGACATCGCCCTTGGCAACATTGCCCTCGACCATCTGGGCGTGGCGCGGGCGTTGCTCTCGCACGCCTCCGAGAATGACGGCGGGCACGAAGACGACCTCGCCATGCTCCGGTCCGAACGTGAGTTCACCAACCTGCTTCTCTGCGAACAGCCCAACGGGGACTTCGCCCAGACCATCGCTCGCCAGTTCCTCTTCGACGCCTACCAACTGGGTCTATGGGACAGTTTGAGCAAGGACACGGACGTGACCATCGCCGGTGTGGCAGCCAAGGCCCTCTTGGAGGCGCGTTATCACTTCCGGTTCTCATCCTCGTGGGTCATTCGTCTTGGTGACGGCACTGCCGTGAGCCGCCGCCGGATGGAGGCTGGCTTGAGCCAGGTGTGGCGCTTCGTCGATGAGCTGTTCGAGCAATATCCCGACCTCCGGCCCGCCTGGGACCGGCGGGTTGATGACGTCCTCACCGAAGCGACCCTGATTCGACCTACCGATCCGTTCCAACGAAGGGGTGGCAGGGATGGATTCCACACCGAGCACCTCGGTCACCTGTTGGCTGAGATGCAATCGACGGCGCGCGCTCATCCGGGAGTTTCGTGGTGATCGCCGAGCTGCTCGATCAGGTGATGGATCCGGAGATCCCCGTGATGACGATCGCCGATCTCGGGATTCTGCGTGGCTTCGATGTTGTGGGCTCCGAGGTAACAGTCACGATCACCCCCACCTACTCGGGTTGTCCGGCGATGGACACAATCAAGGCTGACATCGCCAGCGTTCTTGAACAGCACGGCTTCACAGCCAATGTGCGCACCATCTACTCACCGCCCTGGACAACCGACATGATCACCCTGGGGGGACGGGCCAAGCTGGCCAGGGTAGGTATCGCTCCGCCCGGACCGCCCAGAGAAGTCCGGTGTCCCCGCTGTTTCAAGGGAGATGCTCGCACCGTGAGCGAGTTCGGCTCCACGGCCTGCAAAGCGCTGAAGGCTTGCTCGAGCTGTGGGGAGCCCTTCGACTTCTTCAAAGAGCTGCGATGAGCGCGCCGGTCTTTCACCGGCTTCGGGTCGTCGAGGTAACACCCCTTACCTCAGAGTCGGTGGCGGTCACCTTTGACGTCCCCGATCACCTTCGTATCGATTTCGCCTTTGAAGCAGGTCAACACGTGACACTCAGGGCCGACATCGACGGCGATGACGTGCGACGGAGCTATTCGATCTGTTCCAACGCCAACCAGGGCAAGCTTCGAATCGGCATCAAGCGACTGCCGGGAGGAGCTTTTTCTCACTGGGCGACCTCGGAGCTGGCGGCTGGCACGCTCTTGGAAGTGATGCCGCCGGTGGGGGAGTTCACGGTGACCCCGCGGCCCGTTCGATACGGAGCGATAGCCGCGGGCAGCGGGATCACCCCGGTCCTGTCGCTGGTGTCCACCACCCTCGAGGCCGAGCCCGGGTGTAGCTGGACGGTGATCTTCGGCAATCGCAGCGCCGACTCGGTGATGTTTCTCGACGAGCTCGAAGGGCTCAAGGACCGTTATCCCCATCGCCTCCAGATCGTCCATATTCTCTCGCGCGAGCAAGCCGCGGTTCCGCTCTTCTCGGGTCGGATTGACGATTCGAAACTGGAAGCATTGTTGGACTCGGTCGTTGGTCCGATCCTGCCCGAAGAGTGGTTCCTGTGCGGTCCCTACGAAATGGTGATGGCAGCCAGGGCCGTTCTTGGCGGTCGAGGTCTCGATCCCCACCTGATCCATGACGAGCTCTTCTTTGCGGGACCGCTCGATCCCGCCACCCTCCCTCCCGAACCGAACGATCAGAGAGGGACAGTGGCCCTGCACCTGACTCTCGATGGACGGTCGACCAGCACGCGGATGAATCCCCATACATCAATCCTGGATGCGGCGCTGCGGGTTCGCCGCGAGCTTCCCTACTCGTGTAAGGGAGGCATGTGTGCCTCATGCAAAGCACGGCTTGTCGATGGCGAGGTGCGCATGGACAAGAACTGGGCGCTGGTCGAAAGCGAGCTCGCCGCAGGCTATGTCCTCACGTGCCAGGCACATCCGCTGACCGAGACGGTGACCGTGAACTACGACGCATGACCACCCGAACGGTTCGTTCTCGCGACGATGTTGTGCGCACGGCGGGGAAGCTCTTTGCCGAACGGGGTTATCACGGCACCTCGATGCGCGACCTGGCGGCGGAGCTTGGTCTTCTGGGATCGTCGCTCTACAGCCACATAACTTCGAAGGAAGACCTATTGGTCGAGGTCGTTGAAAAGGGCGCTCGTCTATTTCAGAGTTCGGCAGACGCGGCTCTGGCAAAATCGGGGACGCCTGCTAACCGTCTAAAGGCCCTAGTCGGCGGGCACGTGGACGTGGTACTGGATCACCTTGATGAAGTTCGGACATTCCTCAACGAAGCCGGTGCTCTGGACGAGGTACACAGAAGCCGGATCCTGGCGGCCCGCGACCGCTATGAGGCTTCCTATCGTGAGGTGTTGTCCGAGATGAAAGTGGCCAACCCGAAGCTAGCTGTCATCTTCTTGCTCTCGATCCTCAACGCCCTCGAGCGATGGTATCGGCCGACCGGTCCCCTCGGTCGTGAGGAACTGGTCGACGAGATCCTTCGATTTGCAGGAGCCGGGATGAGGCGATGACCAACAGAAGGACTCTCGAGCCCCGCCACCTCGGGGCAATCGTGATCGGCATGGTCGTCGTTGCTGTGGTGACTGCTGCCGTGATTACCACGCTGCGACCGGTGGAGGATCTCGATCCCAACTCACCCGAAGGGGCGGTGCAAGGATTCTTTCGTGCCATCGAGGCAAGGAACTACGACGCTGCCCACGCCGTCCTTTCGTCGGCACTGCAGGCTGACTGCACACCGACCGACCTCGCCTCCTACGTCTCCGACTTCGATCGCGTTGTCATCGATGAAGTGGTCCCCAGCGGCGCGGTGACTCTCGTGAGGGTCGAGGTTCAACACATAGATGCAAACGATCCTCTCAATCCCTATACCTATACGGAACTTCTCGACTTTGAAATCGAACTTGAGAACGACCGGCCGGCGATAAGCCACCTTCCCTGGCCATTTTTCTGTGAGGCTTGAACCATGGCTGTAATTAGCGTGCTCCTCCTGGTGGCTGTGTTGGTTGCGGTTCCCGTGATCCTCCTGACCCGCCGGCGACCTTCGGGAACGGGCGGTTCTCCGGCCGAGATTCTCGTCTACCTCATCCTCGCTGTAGCCGCCCTGATCGCGACCAACGCCTTCTCGTCTCTGGTAGAGCTGATCCTGCCGGGCCAGGACATCATCGTCCGCGAGACCGACGACCTGGCGCTTTCGCTGGCCACGCTCATCGTCTCTGGGGTGGTCGCGTTCCTTCTCTGGCGGCGACTCGAAGCGCAACGGGTGGTTGGAGATCGGCCCGCCCGGGCGCTCTATGTGTCGGTAGTAGCCGGGTACAGCATGGCCGTGGTGGCGGCATCGATCGCCCGACTTCTTCTCTGGGTGGTTGGTCAATCAGACTTGTCGGAGGTTGCCCTTGCCGATCTCGTTGCCTTTACCGCGTCTTGGCTACTTCACGAGCGCGTTCGGACACGGGGAGCGGGCCTCGACGTAATTCGATCCCTGGCGGGGAGCCTGGTCGGCCTGGCGCTTGCTGTCACGGGAATGGTTGTGCTGCTCCGTTCCACCCTCGAGGAAGTATTCCAGGGGGGAACGGTGCTAGCGGGGTCGGGAGTCTGGGACGGCGTCATTCTTGGACTCGTGTTGCTGGCGGTCGGTGTGCCCTACCTGTGGTGGTTCTGGTTCCGCGATCTCTTCCGAGGGCCTTCCAACGAACGGGATGGCTATGCGACCTTGATCGCCGTCGTGGCGTGGTTCGTGGGCGTCTCCGCAGTAGGAGGGCTCTTGTACTCGGTCCTGGTCCGGCTCTTTGACTTGGAGCCTCTAACGAGTTCGCCGTTTCCGATTCAGATCTCCCTGTCGGTCACCGCCGGGCTGGCGTACTGGCACCATCGTGACATCCTCGGGCGGGTCCGTACCGGCGCGGTTCGGGTTATGGCTTACCTTTTCTCGTCGGCAGCATTTGTTGTTGCGGCAGCTTCATTGGTTGCCTTGGTCGTCAATCTGATCGACAACCTCACTGAGGGCTCGGTGGCTGGAACCGGCGCCCGTACCGTGCTGGCGGCGACTGTCGCTCTGAGCGTCTCCCTCGCAGTCCTGGTGGTCTACTGGCTGCCCGGCCAACGATTGGCACATGAGCCTGCCGAGGATCGGTCAACACCGCGGCGTCTCGCAATCGTGGGACTGCTCACCGCCGCGGCAGTAACCGCCGTCGGCGGATTGATAGCCGTCGTTTACAGCCTCTTACGGGCGGCGTTGGGTAGCGACGCCGATATCGGCGACATACTGACCTGGTCGGTTCCGCTCACAGGTGTGACGGGACTTCTGACCTGGTACTTCGCCAGGATCAGGCCCCGTCGGGCCGAGGCGGGGACCGCCGGCCTCCAGGCGAGGGACCTGACGGTGACGCTGGTCGCCGCCGACCCGGGGCCGCTTCCGGGAATGGTCCACAAAGCGCGGCTGCTCCGTCGCACCGACGGCGATGGGGTAGTGAATCAGGAAATGGCTGCCGAAATAGTCGCCGCGTTGGCCAAGGTCGATACCCCGGCCGCGATCGTGATCGTCGGAGCCGAGTCCTTCGATGTGATACCGCTGGCCTGAGGGAACGATACTGGGGACCGTGTCGGCTGAGACAGCCCGCTTCTTTGACACTCGTGCCGCCTACACGATGTTTGTCAACGCTACCGATGAAAAATCCGTGGTGGCAGACCGGGTCGGGGCAGAACTCGAACACATCGTCGTGTCCCATCCCGGTCTGAGGGTCTTTGATGCCGGCATGGGGGATGGGGCTCTCCTCACCCACCTCATGCGTCGCATGCATCAGCGGTTTCCGTTCATCCCGTGGCTGGTGGTGGCCAAAGAGATCAGCATCGAAGACGTCCGTCAGGCCTTGGCCCGCCTCCCAGACCGCTTCCTCGAGCACCCCGAGATGGTCTTCGTCGTCACGAATCTTCCCTTTCGCGACGCACCGGCGCTGGCCGATTCCAATCTGACTCTGCGACGAGTCTCCTTGGAAGGGTCCACCACCCGTGAGTTCACGGATCAGATCGAGAGCCTCTATCCGCAGCTCGCTATCGACTGGGAGGTAATGACCAGTGCCGTGACGGGCAACCCTCTCAATGTCCATCCTTCGGCCCTGGTGCTCTATCGGCAGGACCGCGAATTCCTCGTCGAGCCATTGATACCGAGACCCGGAGAGACCGGGTTCAGGTATGACCTGGTAGTGGCGTCACAGGCGTATCGGGCCCGTACCCCGGTAGGTCGCAAGGTCAAAACCGTCCTGGTGCCCTTGGCGGCCAGCCTCGCTCCCGGAGGGCGGTTGGTGGGCGTCCAGGCCCGGGGCGATGATCCTGGCCTCGAGATCATCCGTGCAGTTTGGCCGGACGAGGATCCCTTTCCCTTTCGAAGATCCGCCATCCTGGCCGAGGCGAAACAGCAACTGGCGAATGAGGAGGGTCTCATCTACCCCGCCCTGAGTGACGAGCAATCAATCTTTCAATTCCGGCTGCACACCATGCCCTCGGTGGAGACCGAGCACATCGGCACGTCCTCGGTGGTGGCGGCGTGGAATGCTGCCACCTATGTCGCCCAGATCGACGAAAAGCGCCTGGCCGAGGCGACCGCGACTGGCGGTTATCTCGAGGCGACCCGCCGGGTCATGGAACAACACGGACAAATCTGGTGGAACGACGAGGCTTATCTGATAACCCGTAAACCCCGCTTTTATCACCCAGACCCTACGGAATCCGGTGGGTCTGGGTGATAAAAGCGATGATGAGGAGATGAATAGCGTGACCAATGCTGAGCTTCTGGACCGTCGGAACCGGGCATTTGCTCGGGGGATCGGAGCGACCTTCCCGGTCTTCGTTGATCGAGCCCTGAATGCCGAACTGTGGGACGTAGAGGGTCGTCGTTACATCGACTTCAGTGGGGGGATCGCCGTTCTCAACACAGGGCACCTCCATCCCCAGGTGGTGGAGGCGGTCTCGGCTCAACTCACCAAGTTCAGCCACACCTGTTTCATGGTGGTTCCCTACGAGCCTGCGGTTGCGCTGGCGGAACGGCTCAACCAGCTCGTTCCTGGTTCGACGCCCAAAAAGACGGCTCTGTTCAGCACCGGGGCCGAAGCGGTGGAAAACGCGGTGAAGATCGCCCGGGCCTACACAGGCCGCGCGGGAGTGATCGCCTTCTCAGGGGGTTTTCACGGCCGGACCCTGCTCGCCCTTGCCCTCACCGGCAAGGTGGCGCCCTACAAGACCGGGTTTGGGCCGTTTCCATCCGAGATCTTCCATGCTCCGTACCCCCATCCGTACCGCGGGGTCTCCACCGCGGACGCCATTGCCGGGGTCGAGCACATCTTCAAGGAGGACATCGAGCCCGAGAGGGTGGCAGCCATCATCATCGAGCCGGTCCTGGGAGAAGGTGGCTACATCCCGGCGCCGCCAGAGTTTCTGATCGGATTGCGCGAGATTTGCGATCGCCACGGCGTCGTCCTGATCGCCGACGAGATCCAGACCGGATTTGGCCGCACCGGCCGCTGGTTTGCCATCGAACACGCCGGGATCGAGGCCGACGTGGTCACCATGGCCAAGTCCCTTGCTGGCGGGTTTCCCTTGTCCGCTGTTACAGGAAAGGCCGAGATCATGGATGCCCCCGGGCCTGGTGGCCTCGGCGGGACTTATGCAGGCTCTCCGATCGCCTGCGCTGCCGCACTGGCGGTGATCGAGGCTATCGAGTCCGAGGGCTTGGCCGAACGCGCCCAGGCGATCGGCGGCAAGGTTGTGAAGGCAGTTGAACGATGGGCGGAGTCCGACCCCCGGATCGGAGAGGTGAGGGGTCTCGGGGCCATGGTCGGAGTCGAGTTGGTCATGGACCCCGGCACGCGACAGCCCGATCCCGACCGTACCAAGGCGATCACGACCGCGGCCCTAGAGGAAGGTCTGATCCTGCTGTCCTGCGGGGTCTACGGCAACGTTCTCCGGGTGATGGTGCCGCTGACGGCCCCTGACGAAATCGTCGAAGAAGGCCTGGAGGCGATGGAGCGGGCGTTTGCTCGCACCTGACCCTCAGAGCTTTGCGTGACGCCCACCGAAGGTGATCGGTAGGGTGGCCGGGCAAGTGTCAACCGACAGGAGGGACGACATGGGCATCGGCGAGATCATCGGTTATTTCGTGATCGGCATAGTGGTAGGCCCCTTGGCCAGGCTGCTCGTGCCCGGCAAGGACCCCATGAGCGTCGTTATGACCGTGGTGGCAGGTGCCATCGGCGCTCTCCTCGGTGGACTTGTGTTTGCGCAGTGGATCACCCCGGACAACGACGGTGTGCCATGGATCGCCTCCGTCCTCGGTGCCATTTTGGTGGTCCTTGTCCTGCGGATGATGAGAAGATCACGAACCGCTTGAGTCGTTACCCGGCCGCCCCGAACGGCGCACACGGCTCCTCACCGGCGAAAAGGGGACGCACGGCGATCGAGTACTCGGTGCTGGCGTCCTCCCACGTGGTCTCCTGGCTTGCCTGGCTGAACTGGGTCAGCAAGGCCGTCATCTGGTCGCCTTCGTAGGTCGCGCATCGCCAGGTGGTGAGATTGGTCGCTGTCATCTCGTCATAGGAGACCGGGAGCGGCCACGGGCGGACATCGGCGAACCCTGGCTCGGCCGGGAATTCGCGGATCCCGGCCAGCACCTGGATGGCGTCGGGCTCGTAGGAACCGCTCGTCCCGGAAAACCCGGTGTTTTCCAACTCGCTGATCAGGCTGGCCAGCTGCGGAACCCTGGCGTCGGTGAAGTCCACCCCTCCGAGGGGATCGGTGCCGAGGCCCAGGGCATAGACGCCAAAGCGGTGCGCCCCGTCCTGGTTGAAGAAGGTCACCACGGTGGTGGAGGCGTCGGCGACGAAGTTGGCGGCGTCGTTGTTGGTCTCGTCGACGATGTTGACAAAGCCGAGCGTGTCCAACTCCTCGAGGACGAACAGCATCGTCTCCTCGTCGAGCTGGGTCTGCTGGTAGGGAATCAACAGCGGTCCCGGGAAGATCTCGATCATGGCGCCCTGGGTGATCAGGGTGCCATCGCGCAGGAGGATGAGACGGGGGCCCTGGCGCACCATGAAGTCGGGAGGGACGAAGCCTCCCTCATCGCGCACTATTAAGAGGACGGACTCCGGGTCGTCGTTGAGATTTAGGGTGGAGGCAAGTCCGCCGTCCTCGCCGCCGCCACAGGCCGCGGCCAGAAGGGCGAACGTCAAAAGGGCGATCAGTTTCGTTCGCATGGGCCTTGGACGCCCACCCGATTCAGTCGGTTCCCTCATCTCCCCTCGTAGTCGACGAGGGCGGCGTCGATGAGGTCGACGGCCCAGTCAAGCTCGGCGTTGGTGGTGACCAGTGGGGGAACGAAGCGAATAATGTTCGCATCGGGGCCGCAGTCGATGACGATGAGCTCCCGTTCCTGGCAGAAGCGTTGGATCGAGCTAAACGCCTCCGGATCGGGTTCTCTGGTCTCGGGGTCTTTCACCAGTTCGACGCCGATCATCAGGCCCACGCCGCGGACGTCGCCGACAGTGGGGTGATCGGTGGCGAGCTTGCCGAGGCGCTCAAAGGCGTGAGCCGACAACTCGCGGGCGTGGGGGAGCAGGTCTCCCATGGTGTCCATCACCGCGACCGCAGCAGCACAGGCCACCGGGTTACCACCAAACGTGGTGCCATGCGATCCCCGCGGCCAGGCGTCGATCATCTCCGCCGAGGCGCCGTAAGCCGACAGCGGCAGACCGTTGGCGATGCCTTTGCCCAGTGCGATCACATCGGGCTTGGCCTGGTAATGATCGGAAGCGAACCACTCGGCTGTGCGCCCGAAACCTGATTGCACCTCGTCGTAGACGAGCTTGATGCCGTGGCGCCCGGCCAGGTCGGCTAGTTCGTCGAGGAACCGGGCTGGAGCCGCGTAATACCCGCCTTCACCCTGTACGGGTTCGATCAGGAAACCGGCGATGTTGGACGCCAGCACCTCGTGCCGGAACATCAGCGACAGCTCCCACAGGCAATGGTCGACGGCCTGCTCATCGGTCATCCCCCATCGGTACGGGTGGGGAAACGGAGCCACGAACACCGAACCGAGGATGGGGTGGTAGCCCTCGCGGTATTTGGCGTTGGAAGTGGTGTAGGAGACCGATCCCATGGTGCGCCCGTGAAACGCGCCCCTGAACACCACCAGACCCTGGCGGCCGGTCACCTTCCGGGTCAGCTTGACTGCCGCCTCCACCGCCTCGGCTCCGGAGTTGGCAAACCCGAACTTCTCGATGGCGGGAGGTGTAATGGCGCGCAGGCGCTCGGCCGCCTCCACGATCGAGTCGTACCGAAAAATGCAACCGGAGTGGACGAACCGATCGATCTGGGCATGGGCGGCAGCCACCACCGCCGGATGGTTGTGACCCAGGTTCGTGACAGCGGTTCCGCAGGCGAAGTCGGCATAGCGCCGCCCATCCACGCCGTGAATCCAGATGCCTTCGGCGCGTTCGGCGATGATCTCGGTATCGAAGGCGATGACCGGGGCGATGACGCCCTGGTGGCGGGTGATGAGGTCGGACATGGGAAGTGCTCCTTGTGAAAACGTGGAAGTGACAACGGCTAACGCCGCTGGTTATGGAGCAGCGAAGAGGCTGGCCCGCTGGCGCCGAGGCTCACAAGGCATGCACACATCTTACCGATTGAGGTCGGTGGGGAGAGAGTCCCATGACCCTGCTGAGAGGCGTTCTTTCCGCACTCTTCGTGTCAGTTGGGGATGATTTCCCTGCTTTCGAAGCGGTCGGCGGCCTCCACCTCTGCGACGAAGCCATCGAGATCTCCGATCCCTGGTTGGTGGGTCCAGACCTGAACACCTGCAAGTAACGATGCGTACTGGCGGGCCTTTTCATCTGTGGTCACCACCCGAATCGGAACGTCCTCTCGGATTACTTTCTTGTACCGCTCGAGTATCGCGCGATGCTGAGGCCGATCCAGATCGAGCTGAAACAGGATTCCGTGGGCAGCCTCCGCCATCGGACATCCACCTCCCGACACCAGGGGACATGGGACCGTCTCGGTGGGGCCATGACAGATCATGGCGGGATGCCCCTCGGTCTGGAGGAAGGAAGTCTCGACTAAACCTCCCTCGGGAATATCCACCAGGATCAAGCTCTTCTGAGTCATATCGGAACTCCTCGTTCAGTATCAGCTTGAGCCGGGCGCATGACCAGCCACTAGGGCCAAAAGACCTTGTGGCTAAGTACCGACGGCCAAAGTAGGTTGTTCAACCTGTGACGTTGAGAGTGGCTTCCATTCCCCCGCCGAAATGTCCCGGGATCGCGCAGATCACTTGATAGGTGCCGGCGGCGGGAGCGGTGAAGGTCAGGGTCTTGGTAGTACCCGGATCCACCTCGTCTTCGATGTAGACGAAATCGGCGAGAAGCTCTTCTTCGGTCTCGGGGAGATCGGCCTCGCTGGAAATCGTGACACCTGGTTTGAGCAGAACCCACTCATGCACGACCGTGCCGCTGTTGGTGATGTCGATGGAAATCTCCTCACCTGCCGGAACCGTCCATGTCTGTGGTGAAAACTGGAATTCCGTCGTTGTCACAGCCAAATCGGTCGAGGGCTCGGCGCCGTTGCCGCAGGCGCTCAGGCCAACTGCGCCGATCGCGAGCACCGCCGCCAACATTCGCACTCTCAGGTCCATCGTGTGCCTCCTTACGGGCAAGTCCAATCGGCCAAGGATCGGCTTATCCCAGCCTCCGCTACTAGGGCACAACGACCCTTTGGGTCTGATGATCCCTAACGATGACTGGCGACGCCTCCTCGAACTGGCGCCAGATATCTCCGGCCCGCTTGAACTCGTCATATGCGTGGGAGCCGTTGCGATGAAGTTGTTCATAGAACGCCTCCCGGTCGAGGTCGCGGTACTCGACCTGCTCGGTTAGGTACGGACCCACTGTTCCAGTCTTGGGCCGTCGGATCCGTCCCCCGGCGTGGCGACCGAGGAACGCTTCCACGGTGGCGGCGCTGGTCCATTCAGACTTGTAGAGGATCGGCCGCCGCGTCCAACCACCCCCAGATTGCTGGACGCGCATAGTTCCGACAAGCGGACCCCGCTTCCGTCATTGAGGCGGGTGGGGGAAGCGTCGGGGCAGGATCGCCCACATGAAGATGGTTGGGAAAAGCCGAGAACTCGACCTGATCCTCCCCCGACTGCACGTATTCATCGAAGCGGCGGTAGTTGTAGGTGTCCGCCGTCATCGGAGCCGATCAATAGGTACCGCCGACGAGTCGCATCCGTGACCAGTCACAGCCACAATTTCACGGGTGACGACCGCAACCCTGCGAGCGCTTCGTGTTGGGGAGAAGACCTATCCGGTCATCCTTCCCAACGTCCGCGATCCCCGTCTGCACCTGGCGGCCGTCATCATCTCGATCCACATATTGGGTCAG
>Ga0326597_10005199_pt1 | contig 18107 bp, 12 predicted proteins | sample RVTome_12_FD_203789 | JGI IMG/M metagenome (GOLD analysis project Ga0326597, IMG submission 203789) | Soil microbial communities from uranium-contaminated site in the Upper Colorado River Basin, Wyoming, United States - RVT100D185 | ecosystem: Environmental > Terrestrial > Soil > Contaminated >... | reverse complement strand
GTCGCCGAGTTCGAGGGCGCCAAACCTCCCGCACGACCCGCAGCGCAGGGCCGGGTCGAACCGGAGGGCCTCCCCGGTGGCCGCGGGCGTCGCGGACACCGGTGGTGAACGCCTCACGCGCGCTCCCCGCCCGAGAGGACGGCTCCGACCGGACAGGAGACGCCCGTGCCGCCGAGACCGCAGTAGCCGTTCGGGTTCTTCGCCAGGTACTGCTGGTGGTACTCCTCCGCGTAGTAGAACTCCGGCGCCTCGCGGATCTCGGTGGTGATCTCCCCGTGACCGGCCCCGGCGAGGGCCTTCTGGTACGCGTCGCGCGAGACCTCGGCGGCGGCCTGCTGCCGCTCCCCGTACGTGTAGATCGCCGAGCGGTACTGCGTCCCGACGTCGTTGCCCTGCCGCATCCCCTGGGTGGGGTCGTGGTCTTCCCAGAACAGGCGGAGGAGCTCCTCGTAGCTCACGCGCGCGGGGTCGAAGACGACGCGCACGACCTCGGCGTGGCCAGTGCCCCCGCTGCAGACCTCCTCGTAGGTCGGGTTCGGCGTGTGGCCTCCCGCGTAGCCGACCGACGTCGAGATCACGCCGGGGGCCAGCCAGAACTTCCGCTCGGCCCCCCAGAAGCAGCCCATGCCGAAGAGGGCGAGAAGGGCGCCCTCGGGAAACGGGGGCCGGAGGGGCGCGCCGTTGACGAAGTGCCCCTTCGGGACCGGCATGCGGGAAGGACGACCCGGCAGGGCCTCCTCGGGCGTCGGCATCCTCAGCTTTGCGGCACGGTTCCACGTCGGCACGGAGCACCTCCGCAAAGAGGATCGCACGGAAGACGTGTGGTATTCCCTCCCTACTCCCGGGCAGACGGGGCCGGGGCGTCGCCCGCCCCTTCTCCCTCGGCCCGCACGTGCGCCATCACGTCGCGGAAGGTGCCCGTCCAGACGAGCTCCCGGTGCGCGGCCAGCCACTCGAGGAGCTCGCGGTGCGCCTCGCGCGAGACGGCGATCCACCCTCCGCCCACGCCGTGGAACTGGAAGACGGCGAGCCCGCCCGCGTCGACCGCCTTCTGGACGAACGCGATCATCTGCGGGCCGGAAGCGCCCTCGAACGCCCAGCTCGGCACCCGGAACGGGTCGAGCCCGCGCACGTCCTCTACGATGCGCTCGCCGCCGATGCGGGCGGCGAGGAACAGCGGCCGCAGGGCGTCCACGTACGACTCCCCCCCCGCCGTCGTGTCCGTGCAGTTGTACGCGAAGGTCCGCGGGCGCGGGCCGTCGAGGGCGAGAAGCATCGTGTTCATGACCGCGGCCTCGTCGACGATGCGCTTCACCGTGTATCCCTCGAGGGCGTACTCCGGGCGCACCCAGGTCCGGTCGCCGCCTCCGGGGGGGCGGACGAGGCAGGGATGGAACAGGGCGTGGTTGGCGAGCTCGTGGCCCCGCAGCCCGAGGGCGCGCCACTCGGGGAGCCGGCGCGCGAGGGACTCGGACTGCCCGGTCACGAAGAAGGTCCCCTTGAGCCCCGCGGCGTCGAGATCGGGAGCGACGTGGTCGAGGTGCACGTCCATCCCGTCGTCGTAGGTGAGGGCGGCGGCGGCGCGCGCGCCGGCGGGCCAGGGGAACGCCGGGGCCGGCTCGCCCTCGCCACCGTGGACGAGCGAAGCCCCCACCACCACGCTCACGGCGAGCGCGGCCTGGACCACCGCGCGGCTCGGCCTCGTCGAGCTCATCTCACCCTCCTCGTCGACTCGATCCGGATTCTTCGCGCGGGGCCGGGGCGCCGTCAACCCGCGCCCGGGGAGGATGACGGACTCCGCGAGGGCGCCCCGTGGAACACCGAGGGCAAGGATGGCTAGAATCACCGCAGAGGTCCCGCTGATGAACCCGAGGCGTGTGCGCTCGCTGGCGATGTGCGCGGCCCTGCTCGCGGCGGGGGCGCCCGGGTGCGGCCTCCACTCGCGAGACGTGCGGACGCCCGCCGCCTCCGGTCCGGACTTCGAGCGCGACGTCGCTCCGATCTTTCGCTCGCGCTGCGTCTCGTGTCACGGCCCGGACAAGCGGGAGAGCTTCTTCCGTCTCGACTCCCACCGCGAGCTCCGGAAAGGCGGCATATCCGGCCCCGCGATCGCTCCCGGCGAGGGAGCCTCGAGCCTGCTCGTGCGCCACCTGACCGGCGAGGCAAAGCCGCGCATGCCGAACGAGAAGCCGCCCCTGCCGCCCGAGGAGATCGCGCGCATCGTCGCCTGGATCGACGCCGGCGCCCCCGGACCCCTGGCGGACTCCGCGCCGGGGGCCGGCGTCCACTGGTCCTACGTGGCGCCCCGCCGGCCCGCCGTGCCGCCGGTGGGGGACGAGAGCTGGGCGCGCGGCCCGATCGACGCGTTCGTCCTCGCGCGCCTCGAGCACGAGGGCCTGGCTCCCTCGCCCCCCGCCGACCGGGAAACGCTCATCCGCCGGGCGAGCCTCGACCTCATCGGGCTCCCCCCGACCCTGGAGGAGATCGACGCCTTCCTCGCCGACCCGGCTCCCGACGCCTACGAGAGGGTGGTCGATCGCCTCCTGGCGTCCCCCCACTACGGGGAGCGCTGGGCGCGGCCGTGGCTCGACCTCGCCCGGTACGCCGACAGCAACGGGTACGAGAAGGACCGGCTGCGCGTGGCGTGGCCCTACCGCGACTGGGTGATCGACGCCCTCAACCGGGACTTGTCGTTCCGCGACTTCACGATCGAGCAGCTCGCCGGCGACATGCTGCCGGAGGCGACCGTCGAGCAGCGCGTCGCCACCGGCTTCCACCGCAACGCCCAGCTCAACCAGGAAGGAGGGATCGACGTCGAGGAGTCTCGGTTCGAGACGCTCGTGGACCGGGTCAACACGACCGGCACCGTCTGGCTCGGCAGCACCATCGGGTGCGCCCAGTGCCACAACCACAAGTTCGATCCCGTCTCGCAAAAGGACTACTACCGGCTGATGGCGTTCTTCGACAACGCCGAGTACGACGTGTACGGGCGAGGCCAGAAGGAGGTAGTCGACCGCTGGATCGTCGAGCCCGAGCTCGAGCTGCCGACCCCCGAGCAGGGAATGCGGCGCACCGCCCTGAGGCTCGAGGCCGACTCCCTCCGGTTCGACGTCGACACGCGGGACCTGACCGCGGAGCAGGACGCGCTCGAGGAGAGGGTCGCCGCCGCGCCTCCCGTCTTCGCGCCGCTGGAGGTCGTGCGGTTCGAGGCCGAGAGCGGGGCGTCCCACCGGCTCCTCGACGACGGGTCCGTCGTGGTTCCCGTCGACCCCGGCGCCGAGGCCGTCAAGTCCGACGCCTACACGGTCACCGTGAGATCCGGCCTTCGTGGGATCACGGCGCTGCGCCTCGAGGCGCTGCCGGATCCCGCCCTGCCCGAGCAGGGCCCGGGCCGCTCGAGCTCGGGTGCGTTCGTCCTGACCCGCGTCGCGGTGACCGAGGGGGAGCGCCCCCTTTCGCTGTCCTCCGCCTTCGCCGACACCTCCGACCGAGCGCGTCCGGCGGCGCTCGCCGTCGACAGCCACGACGACACCGGCTGGGGCGTCACCTCCGAGGAGCAGGCGGGACGGCCTCACTCCCTCCTCGTCCTCCTCGAAGGGGAGGGCACGCTCGGCGAAGGGTCCGCCCGGAAGCCGAAGGCTCGCACCCTCATCGTCCGGCTGGGGTTCCGCTCCGAGTGGCCCTACCCCCAGTCGAGCCTCGGCCGCTTCCGCCTCTCGGCCACCACGTCTCCCGAGCCGCTCGGCGGGCTCCCGGTGCCGGACGCGATCGGGAGCATTCTCTCCACCCCCCGCTCCGACCGGACGGCCGAGCAGCGCGCCGGGCTCGACGCATGGTTCCGCCCGCTCGCCCCCTCGCTCGACCGCGCGCGCGACCGCCTGCGCGCCATCCAGGCGGAGCTCGACGGCATGGGCGTCGTGACCGCGCTCGTCCTGCGGGAACGCGCGAGCTTCGAGCGGCCCTCGACCCTTCTGCGCCAGCGGGGCAGCTTCACGAGCCCCGGGGAGCGGGTGTTCGCGGCCGTCCCCACCGCGCTCGGCCGGCTGCCCGAAGATCAGCCGCCCAACCGGCTCGGCCTCGCCCGGTGGCTGGTGAGCCCCGACAACCCGCTCACGGCGCGGGTCGCCGTCAATCGCCTGTGGCAGGTTCTCTTCGGCCGCGGCCTCGTGGCCACCGCCGAGGACTTCGGCACCCAGGGGGAGAGGCCGTCCCACCCGGAGCTCCTCGATTGGCTCGCGGTGGAGTTCATGGAGAAGGGATGGAGCGCTAAAGGCCTCGTGCGGGCGATCGTCACCTCGGCGACCTACCGCCAGTCCTCCGCGGCGAGCGCGGTCCTCCTCGAGCGCGACCCCGACAACCGCCTTCTCGCCCGCGGCCCCCGCTTCCGGGTCGAGGCGGAGATGGTCCGCGACGTCGCCCTCGCCGCCTCGGGGCTTCTCGCCCCGAAGATCGGCGGGCCCAGCGTGTATCCCCTCCAGCCCGACGGCATCTGGAACGCACCGTACAGCGACCTGCGCTGGGAGACGAGCGCCGGCGAGGACCGGCACCGCCGCGCCCTCTACACGCTCGCCCGCCGCAGCTCTCCCTATCCGACCCTGGCCGTCTTCGACGCGCCGAGCCGCGAGGTGTGCACCGCGCGCCGCGTCCAGACGAACACCCCGCTGCAGGCCCTCACCACGCTCAACGACCCCGTGTTCGTCGAGGCGGCGCGGGCGCTGGCGGAGCGGATGGCGGAGGAGGCCGATGGCTCCCCCGCCGCGCGGATCGTCCGGGGCTATAGGCTGTGCACCGCCCATCGCCCCGACCCGCGCGACCTCGACGACCTCCTCGCCTTCTACGAGCGCGAGCGGCGGCGCTTCGAGAGCGACGAGGGCGCGGCGCGAGCGATCCTGGCCGTCGGCGAGGACGCGCCGCTCGACGTGCCGAGCGCCGCCCTGACGACGATGGCCAGCGTCCTGCTGAACCTGGACGCCACGCTGACGCGAGACTAGGACCATGCGACGAAGCGAGAACGAAGCGACCCGAGCCTTCCTCCAGGCGCTGACCCGCCGGCACTTCTTTGCGCAGTCGGGCTTCGGGATCGGCTCCCTGGCGCTGCTGAGCCTGTGCCTGCTCGAGGAGCGCCTCTTCGCCGCCGAGGCGACCACGAGCAGCGACCCGCTCGCGGTGCGCCCCCCCCAGTTTGCCCCGCGGGCGCGCAACGTCATCTTCCTCTTCATGGCGGGGGCGCCCTCGCAGATCGACCTCCTCGACCCCAAGCCGAAGCTCCAGCAGCACGACGGACAGGCCATTCCCGAGGAGTTCGTCGAGGGCGAGCGATTCGCCTTCATCAAGGGAACGCCGCTCCTCCTCGGCTCGCCCTACGCGTTCGAGAGGGTCGGCGCAGCCGGCATCGAGGTGTCGGAGCTGCTCCCCCACTTCAAGACGATCGTGGACGACGTGGCGGTGCTGCGCTCCATCCACACGACCCAGTTCAACCATGCCCCCGGGCAGATCTTCATGAACACCGGGCACCAGGTCGTGGGCCGGCCGTCGATGGGCTCGTGGCTCACCTACGGGCTGGGGAGCGAGAACCGCGATCTCCCCGGCTTCGTCGTCCTCATCTCCGGCGAGAACAACCCCGACGGCGGGAAGAGCTGCTGGGGCAGCGGCTTTCTCCCCACCGTGTACCAGGGCGTCGAGCTGCGCAACTCGGGCGACCCCGTTCTCTTCCTCTCCGATCCCGACGGGATCACGAGGCCCGCGCGACGCGACTCCCTCGACGTCCTGCGCGCCCTCAACGAGCGGCGCCACGCGGCGACCGGCGACCCCGAGATCCTGACCCGGATCGGCGCCTACGAGCTCGCGTACCGGATGCAGTCGAGCGTGCCCGAGCTGACCGACATCGGCACCGAGCCCGCCGCCGTTCACGAAGCCTACGGGACCGAGCCCGGGCGCGTCTCCTTCGCCAACAACTGCCTTCTCGCGCGCCGCCTCGTCGAGCGCGGCGTGCGCTTCGTCCAGCTCTACCACCGGGGCTGGGACCACCACGGCACCGGTCCCGGCGACGACATCGTCCATCGCCTCCCGAAGCTGTGCCTCGAGGTCGACCAGGCCGCCGCCGCCCTCGTCAAGGACCTCAAGCAGCGCGGGCTCCTCGACGAGACCCTCGTCGTCTGGGGGGGCGAGTTCGGCCGCACGCCCATGAACGAGGCCCGCAACAACTCGAAGTTCCTCGGGCGGGATCACCACCCGCGCGCGTTCACGATGTGGATGGCGGGAGGCGGCGTCCGGCCGGGGACGATCGTCGGCGCCACGGACGAGCTCGGCTATGCCCCGGTGGAGGACGCGGTGGACGTGCACGACCTGCACGCGACGCTCCTCCACCTCCTGGGTCTCGACCACACGCGCCTGACCTACCGCTTCCAGGGCCGCGATTTCCGCCTCACCGACGTCTCGGGAAAGGTCGTCACGAAGCTCCTGGCGTGAAGCCTTCCTCAATTCCGTACCCGGCGTGGGATCCGACTCAACGCTCCGAGACCGCCACCCCGGTGAGGGTCTCGGCGCTACGGAGCCAGGTTGCTCGTTCCGATCTTCTGACGCAGGTCGCCCCCGAATCCGCGTTGACCGCCCGGATCGTCAGAGGTAGGTTCTGCCCAGTGCACTCCGGCCGACCAGCGCGCGCACGGGGCCCTCGCCCGCGGGGCACGATCGAGAGGCGAGCGCTGACGACGCTCGTGCTGACGACGTTTCTCGTCGGACCGTGGGCGGGGACGCTGGCGGAGGAGGCCAACACCGCTCTGGAGTCGGCCGACGCCATCCACGTCGCGATCTTCGACCTCGACGCGGGCTCGATCTACGTCAACGTGCCCGACGACCTTCGGCCCGGGGACACGGGAAGCGGCACGGTGAGCCCGATTCCCGCGGGCACGGACGAGAGCGAGCGGGCGCGCCAGCACGAAGAGCTCAGCGGCTACCGCGTCGTCCTCGCCGGCCAGCCGGCGCCGGTGAGCGAGGAAGTGCGCACGTTCCGCCTCCCCGCCGACGCGAAGACGCTGACGATCGCCCTCGTCGACCGGCAAGGCCGGCCGGCCGGTGAGGTGAAAGCTCCCCTGGGCCCGGCCCCGTCGGCGCCGGCGAGCTACGACGTCCCGTCGCTCGGGCAGAGCGGCGCCCCGGTCCGGATCGCCGGCCCGTTCGACGGCGAGCTCGCCAACACCTCGGTGCGGATCGGCGGGACCGAAGCGGAAAAGGTCGCCGAGTCTCCACGCCAGGTCGTGGTGCGAGGGCCGCAGGAGGGCGCGGCGGCGGCGCCGGTCGAGGTGCGGGAGCGGGGCGCGGTGGTCACCACCGGCACGTACCGCAACGTGGACGTGCGGCTCGCCGCGGGGGCGACGACGCTGCATTCGGGCGAGAGGACGACGCTCACCGTCACCGTCACCGGGGTCGAGGGGCTCCGCGAGACCCTTCCCGTGCGCCTCAAGAACGACTCTCCCGGGGTCGTGCGCGTGGAGGGCGGAGAAGAGCAGACGCTGTGCGTGCGGCCCGACGACGTGAAGACCAACGGGACGTGGACCGCGAGCCGGGGGCTCACCGGCGTGAAACTCGGCGCCTTCTCGATCGGCGCCGAGGTCTCCACGCCCCGCCCCCACGCCGAGTCCCGGGTGCGCGTCGCGGCCACCCTGCAGGGCGAGCTCCGGGCCGGGGTGGTGCTCGAGCGGCCGGCCCACAGCGCCACCGGCGAGACGCTTGGAGCCGGCTCCTACGCGGTGAGGGTGCGCGGCACCGGCGAGAGCGGCAAGGTCGACCTGCTCCTCGGCCGCCGCGGCCAGCTCGTGGGCGCGCTGCCGGGTGCCGTGTTCCAGCGCGTCGGCTCGGCGACCCTGTGCGACCGCGACGACGTGTCCGACGCGGTGGAGCAGGCCCGGGCGGGAACGGGAGAGCCCAGCTTCCACGACCTCGGCTTCGAGGACGACGAGGCGTTCGCCGTGCGCGAGGACGCCGCCGGCCTGCGCCTCGTGCTCGCGACAGACGAAGAGGACTTTACGATCGAAGCGGACCTGGCGGCGCCTTTGCCCTGAGCGGCGAAGTCGTCGGGCCGCGTCAGGGCTGCTCCCGGTCCGCCCCGGCGGAGGCGGAGGCGCGGAGCAGGCGCGCGAAGACCTCGGGGTCGGAGGTGGGGAGCTTGCACAGGCGTTTCTCGCAGACGTACGCCGTCGCCTCGCCCTGCCGGGCGACCTTGTCCTCGAGCAGAGGCACCCGCTTCGACTGACCCGCCAGGTCTTCGCCGAGGACGGCGACGGCCAGGACGCGGTTCGGCAGGAACGTGGAGCGGAGCTTCGCCAGCAGCGGCTCGGCCTCGCGGCGGGAAGCGGGACACACGATGACGATCTCCTTGGGGACGTCGACGCGGAAGTCCAGGGCCAGGAGCATCTCGGAGAGGGCGGCCGGCGCCTGGGCGAGACGCGCTCCGAACGCCTGGAGCGCGCGGTCGGCCCGCCGCCGGTAGCGGTCGTCGGAGGTCAGCTCGTGCAGACGGAGGAGGTTCAGGGCCTCCACCGAGTTGCCCGACGGCTCCGCCCCGTCGTACGCCGGCTTCTCGCGGGCCAGGAGAGCCTCGTGGTCCGCGCTCGTCATGAAGTAGCCGCCGTGCTCTTCGTCCTCGAACCACTTCTCGAGCGTCGCGTCCAGAGCCACCGCCTCCTCGAGCCAGCGGGGCTCGCCGGTCGTCTCGTTGAGATCGAGCAGGCCCGCGATCAGGAAGGCGTAGTCGTCCAGGTAGCCGTCGGGTCCGGCCTGAGCGTTCGTGGAGCTGCGCGCGAGCCGGCCGTCCCGGCGCATGCTCGTCAGCACGAAGTCCGCGGCCCCCCGGGCGCGGGCCGCGTACGACTCGTCCCCGAGCACCAGACCCGCCCGCGCGAAGGCGGAGATCATGAGCCCGTTCCAGGCGGCGAGGATCTTCTCGTCGCGCAGGGGAGGGGGCCGCTGGGCCCGGGCGGCATAGAGGAGGTCCCGGGAAGCCTCGAGGACGGCGCCGAGCTCTTCGGGGGTCAGGCCCTGCTCGCGCGCCACCTCCGGCCGGGATCGCGCGACGTGGAGGATATTGCGCCCCTCGAAGTTCCCCGCGGGGGTGACGCCGAAGTACGCGTTCACGGCCCGCGCTCGCTCGGCGCCGAGGACGGCCTCGATCTCCTCCTTGGTCCAGGTGAAGAACCAACCCTCCACCCGCCGCCCGTCCGGGGCAGGGCTGTCGGCGTCGCTGGCCGAGTAGAACCCCCCGCGGGGCGACGTCATGTCGCGCTCGACGTAGCGCAGGACCTCGCGGGCGACGCGGGCAAACGAAGCGTCCCCGGTGACCTGGTATGCCTCGAGGTAGGCCATGACCAGCAGCGCGTTGTCGGAGAGCATCTTCTCGAAGTGGGGGACGAGCCACTCCGCGTCCGTGGAGTAGCGGTGGAACCCGCCGCCCACGTGGTCGTAGATGCCCCCCGCCGCCATCTTCTCGAGGGTCGTCGTGGCCATGCCGAGGACCTGCGCGTCCCCGGTGTGGCGGTGATAGCGCAGAAGGAACCTCAGCGGCAGGCTGCTCGGGAACTTGGGGGCGCCGGCGAGGCCGCCAAACGTGCCGTCGTGCCGGGAGCGGTAGTACTCCGCGGCGGCGGTCAGGACGCCCGCATCGGGCATTCCCTTTGCGGCGGTGTCGGGAGCGACGCTCTCGCGGATCGCCCTGGAGAGGCGCTCTGCGGTGTCGACCACCCGCTGGGGATCGCGACCATAGGCCTCCTTGAGCTGCCGCAGGAGCGTGAGGAAACCGACGCGAACCCCTCGGTCGCCGTCGCGCGCCGGGAAGTAGGTGCCGCCGAAGAAGGGCTTGCGGTCCGGGGTGAGCCACACCGTCATCGGCCACCCTCCGCTTCCGGTCAGCGCCTGCACCGCGCTCATGTAGATGGCGTCGACGTCGGGCCGCTCCTCGCGGTCGACCTTGACGATCACGTAGTTCTCGTTGATGTAGCGCGCGATCTCCACGTCGTCGAACGACTCCTCCTCCATGACGTGACACCAGTGGCACGTCGAGTAGCCGACCGAGAGCAGCACGGGGCGCCCCAGCCGGCGCGCCGTCTCGAAGGCCTCGTCGCTCCAGGGGTGGAAGTTCACCGGGTTGTGCGCGTGCTGCCGCAGGTATGGGCTCGTCTCCAGGAACAGGCGATTCGTGTAGACGGGCGAGCCGTCCGCCCGCAGGTGTCGGGTGCGCGGCTGGTAGGAGGGATCCCGAGCCGCCCACTTCGCGCGCAGCTCTCGCCGGAGGCCGGCGGCAAAGGGCGGGGCGCCGGGCAGGTCCCCGGCATCGGTGGACTCCCCGCCACCCGAAGCAGTCGGTCCGTCTCCCAGTGTCCCGGCCAGGGCGGTGGCGTGAGGGGCGGCGAGACGATCCGTGTCTCGCAGAAACGCCAGGAGGCCCACCGCGGCGATCACGGCCGACGCGGCGAAGAGCGCGAGCCGCCGGCCAGCGCTCGTCAAGCGCCCGGTCGCTCGGGGGACAGGGTCCTCATCTCAATATCTCAATCGGGTGTCCTGGTTCGAGTGTCGCACGAAAACCCCTCTCTCTCTGGCTCCGCCAGAGCGGGAAACGCCTCGAAGAGCCGCTCGAGATCGGGGTGAGGCGCCTGCGGTTCCGGGCGACCGAGAGGACACGCCTTTCGCACAGGCGCTCGAAAAGTCAGGACCCGCCCGGCGCGCTCGACCATTGGCGGAGGGGCTGCGGACTCTCGTGTGAATGAGCCGAAGCCTGCTCGCGATCGCACACCATTCTGGCCCGCGGTTGCTCGGAGGAGTTTGCGCTTGCGTTTTTCGAGGAAGAGGCGTAATCTGAGTTTGCTGTAATCCGCTTTTCTGAGTGCTGTCGACGCAGCTCCCATTCTCCGGCAGCTCGCCAAAGCAGCCCCAAATCGTTGGGAGGGAGGACCTCCATGATGGGCTTTGTGTCGAGTGGCTGGTCGAGCGTCTTTCCACAGGTCGGGCTGCTCTCGGTGATCTGGCTCGCCTGCTACACATCCGTTCCCTCCGGTCTTCCGTGGATGGGTCTCGGGGGGGCGGGTCTGGCATTGTCGGCGGCGCTGTGGCTGCAAATGAGGTCGTCTCGATCCATCGCGCCAGAGCTTCGTGCCGTCGAAGCGAAGCCTCTGCCCGCCGCGGCGGCGAAGGTGGAGCGCAGCGCCGGGCCGATCTGGGCGCACGTGGCCTGGTTGAGCCTGTGCCCCGTCGTGGTCCTGGCCGGAGCACCCGATGGAGCCGCCAACCTGTTCGCCTGCAAGAACGGCTGGTCGTCCTGCGAGCGCTCCCGGCTCACGCTGGTGGAGATGACGGAGGTGGCCCGCGCCAATCACGCGCGCAGAGTCGCGGAATGCAGGAACGCAATGACCTCCTGCGATCGCTCGAAGCTGAGTGCAGCAGAGACGATTGCCGTGGCCGTCGCGCTCTACGATCGCAACGTGTCGAATTGCGGGAGCGGCCTCGACCCCTGCGATCTTTCGCGGCTCACGCGGGCGGAGGCCGGCGACGTGACGGCGGCCGCGGATCAGCGCCGGCACTCCGATTGCGGGCTCGGCATCGGACCCTGCGACTCGTCCACGCTCGGCAAGCTGGAAGTTGAGGAGGCCGCACCCGCCCGGCGCCAGCGAGCCGTCTCCGGCGGCGAGGACGGCCCGGCGCGCCGCGACTACGCAGAGCTGACCCCGACGGAGACGCTGGCGCTGGCGCTCGCCGGGCGCCAGCGGAACGTCTCGAAGTGCCGCAACGGCTGGGACGGTTGCGACCTCTCCAGGCTCACCGAGCGGGAAGCCGCCGACGTCGAGGCCGCGATCAGCACGCGCAACCTGTCGGACTGCAGGGAGGGTCGCGAGCGTTGCGACTACTCGCGGCTCAACCGCTCGGATGCCCATACCCTCACCAGCGCCGAGAGCGTGCGCAACTACGCGGCGTGCCGTGACCGCCGCGGGTACTGCGATCGCTCGCGGCTGACGCCGTCGCAGGCAGCCACGATTCCGACCGAGGTCCGCTAGGACTCGCTCATGAAGAACGACAAGGCCAATCCGGAGCCGAGAGCAAGCCTCTCGCCCGAAAGGAGACAGACCATGAAGAAAGTGCGTCCGCTTCACGACCGTCTGATGGTTCGCCGCATCGAGGAGAAGGAGACGGCCAAGGGAGGAATCATCATCCCCGACACCGCCAAGGAGAAGCCGCAGGAGGGCGAGGTCCTCGCCGTCGGGAACGGCAAGATTCTCGACAACGGGACGAAGCTCGCCCTCGAGGTCAAGGTGGGCAACAAGATCCTGTTCGGCAAGTACACCGGGACCGAGATCAAGGTCGACGGCGAGGACGTCTTGATCCTGCGCGAGGACGAGGTGCTCGCGGTGCTCGGCTAGGGATCGCTGACGAAGGAATCATTGTGCGACGCTTCGCGTCGCGACAGCAGCTCGTCCCACGGAACCCCGCGAAGCGGGATCCCCTCGGAATCGCCGGACGGCGAAACCGATCAGGAAGCAAGGAAGAGTCTCATGGCAAAGCAGATCACGTACGGTGACGAGTCCCGGCAGTCCATCCTCCGAGGCGTCAACCGCCTGGCCGACGCGGTCAAGGTGACGCTCGGACCGAAGGGCCGCAACGTCGTCCTCGACAAGAAGTTCGGGTCGCCCTTGATCACCAAGGACGGCGTGACGGTGGCGAAGGAGATCGAGCTCAAGGAGCCCCTCGAGAACATGGGGGCCCAGATGGTCCGCGAAGTCGCGAGCAAGACCTCCGACGTGGCCGGTGACGGCACCACGACCGCGACCGTCCTCGCCCAGGCGATCTACCGCGAGGGGAGCAAGAACGTCACCGCGGGCGCCAACCCGATGGCGCTCAAGCGTGGCATCGAGATGGCGGTGACCGCGGTCACCGAGGAGCTGAAGAAGCTCAGCAAGCCGGTCAAGGGCAAGATGATCGCCCAGGTGGGCACGATCTCGGCCAACAGCGACGAGACGATCGGGACGATCATCGCGGAGGCCATGGACAAGGTCGGCAAGGACGGCGTCATCACCGTCGAAGAGGCCAAGAGCATGGAGACCTCGCTCGAGGTCGTGGAGGGCATGCAGTTCGACCGCGGCTACCTCTCGCCCTACTTCGTGACCGATCCCGAGCGGATGGAGTGCGTGCTCGAGAACGCCCTCGTCCTGATCCACGAGAAGAAGATCTCGAACATGAAGGACCTCCTGCCCGTCCTGGAACAGGTTGCCAAGCTCGGCCAGCCGCTGCTGATCGTCGCCGAGGACCTGGAGGGTGAGGCCCTGGCCACCCTGGTCGTGAACAAGCTGCGCGGCACGCTGCACGTCGCGGCGGTGAAGGCACCGGGCTACGGCGATCGTCGCAAGGCCATGCTCGAGGACATCGCGATTCTCACCGGCGGCAAGGCCATCACCGAGGACCTCGGCATCAAGCTCGAGAACCTCAAGATCGACGACATGGGCAAGGCCAAGAAGATCACCATCGACAAGGACAACACGACGATCGTCGAGGGCGCCGGCAAGAGGAAGGACATCGAAGGCCGGGTCAAGCAGCTCCGCACCCAGGTCGAAGAGACGACTTCCGACTACGACCGCGAGAAGCTGCAGGAGAGGCTCGCGAAGCTGGTGGGCGGCGTGGCGGTGATCAAGGTCGGCGCGGCAACCGAGACCGAGATGAAGGAGAAGAAGGCCCGCGTCGAGGACGCGATGCACGCCACCAAGGCGGCCGTCGAGGAAGGCATCGTGGCCGGAGGAGGCGTCGCTCTGCTGCGCTGTGTGAAGGCCGTGAGCACCTTGAAGGCCGAGGGCGACGAGGCGGTGGGCGTGAGCATCATCAAGCGCGCCCTGGAAGAGCCGCTGCGCCTGATCGCGGCCAACGCCGGCCACGAGGGAGCCGTGGTCGTGGGCACGGTCCGCGACATGAAGGCGGACGAGGGCTTCAACGCCCTGACCGAGGAGTACGAGAACCTGGTCGAGGCGGGTGTCATCGACCCGACCAAGGTCGTCCGCTCCGCCCTGCAGAACGCGGCGTCGATCGCCTCGTTGCTGCTCACCACCGAGGCCATCATCTGTGAGATCCCGGAAGCCAAGTCCGAGAAGGGCTCGCCCGGCATGTCCCCCGGCGGCGACATGTACTGATGCGGCTCGCGCTGCGTCCCGGCGCCTGAACGACAAGGACTCCGGAGAAACCCGCTGGCGCCGGCTCGGTCGCGAACGCGTCGAGCGCCGGCGGGACGTCGTGCGATCGACGCCGAGGTCGCGCTCACACCCCGCCCGGGGAGCGGTTCTGGCGCTCGGGACGCCGGTGGGGCTCATCTTGACCAACGCCCTCGCGGCAGAGCGAGCGTGCGCCTGCGCCCGCCTGGGCCCTGGCGGAGATTGCGCGCTTCCCGGCGACGTGCGCTTCTCCGACGCTTTCGACGGTGCCCTCGCGGGGCCTTTTGCGTGGGCTATCATCGACACCCGTTGGGCGACGCTGCGAGACCAGGCTGGCATCCTCCAAGGGTGGCGGGGTCGATCGTCTTGAGCTGACCCCACCCGGGACGCGGAGACCCGTATGGAACCGCTGAGGCTCGGATTCATCGGCGCCGGCGCGATGGCCAACTTCGCCATCTACCCCGCACTGCACTTCGCGCCGATTCGTCTTCGCGCGGTCTGCGACCTCGACGAGGGGAAAGCGAGGCGGGCGGCGGAGACGTTCGGAGCCGGAGCCTGGTACGGCGACTACCGCCGGATGATGGAGAAGGAGGATCTCGAGGCCGTCATCGTCCAGATGCACCCCCGGCCCCGCCAGTCGATCGTGCGAGACGCCCTCCAGGCCGGTCTTCACGTCTTCGTTCCCAAGCCGCCCGCACCCTCGCTCGAGGCCACCCGGGAGATCTCCGAGCTGTCGCGGCGGACCGCAAAGACGGTGATGGTCAACTTCGAGCGGCGCTTCAGCTTCGGGGTCACCCAGGCCCGGGCGATCCTGGCCGAGCCGCGGTTCGGCGGGCTGAGGCAGCTCCAGTGCTCCTTCTGCAGCGGACCCTACGACGAGGTCCGGGGGCGCGACTATGACGGGCCCGTTCACGCCTACGCGCTCGACTTCGCCGTCCATCATCTGGATCTCGCCCGGTACCTCGGCGGCGAGGTCGGCAAGCTCTCCCTGTTCCACAACGAGCGAGAGGGGCGGGTCGCGCTCGCGGTCGCCCTCGAGTTCACGAGCGGGGCGGTCGGAACGCTGCAGCTCAACAGCGAGCGGATCTGGTGGCGGAACTACGACCACATCGAGATCACCGGCCACGGAGAGTACCTCGTGCTCGACGGCCTCTGGTCCATTCGACGCTATACTCAGGCCGAGAACACCTTCACCGAGAATTACAGCGACCAGCGAAGCGGCGAGCTGACCGGGGACGGGCCGGCCTTGATCGAGTTCGTCGAGGCTATCCGCGAGGGTCGACAGCCCGTCGCCAGCATCCACGACGCGGTCGAGACGATGCGGCTCTATCAAGCGATCTACGACGCGGTGCGCGATCACCGGGACGGAGTCCTGTCCTTCTGACGGGCGTGCCGGCCCTCGTCTTCCCAAGCTCCGCCTTTTCGAGCTGAGGCCAACCGAGGCTCAATGATCCAGCTCGAAGGCGTCACCAAGAGATTCGGCAACGTCGTCGCCATCGACGGCGTCTCGACGCTGTTCGAGAACGGTCTCACCCACGTCCTTCTGGGCTCGAGCGGCAGCGGCAAATCGACCATCCTGCGTCTCATCCTGGGCCTGATCTCCCCGGACTCGGGTTCGGTTCGAGTCGACGGAGAGCTCGTGGAGGCAAGGACGCGCCGGGCGCTCCTCGGCAAGATGGGATATGTCGTTCAGGAGGGTGGGTTGTATCCGCACCTGACCGCTCGCCGAAACGTCACCCTGGCCGCCGAGGCCCGAAAGTGGGACGAGGGGCGGATCGATGCCCGCGTCCAGGAGCTGGCGACCCTGGTCGGCTTCGATGACGCGATCCTGCGGCTCCACCCCGACGAGATCAGTGGAGGGCAGCGGCAGCGGGTGAGCCTGATGCGGGCGCTCATGCTGGACCCGCCCTTCCTGCTGCTCGACGAGCCGCTCGGGTCCCTGGACCCGCTGGTGCGGGCGGACCTGCAACAGCAGCTCAAGGAGATCTTCACCCCGATGGGAAAGACCGTGGTCATCGTCACCCACGATATCGGTGAGGCGGCGGTGTTCGGCCACACGGTGACCCTCATGACGGAGGGTCGAATCGTCCAGCAGGGAACGTTCGCCGACTTGTCGAGGAGACCGGCCTCGGCTTTCGTCACCGCGTTCCTCAATGCCCAGAAGCCGCCCCCCGACATGCGGGAGTTCCTCTCGTGACGAATCGGACAGGCCAGCCTCGTCTCGCCCGATCCTGGTCGCGGGGGTGCGGGGGGTGGGCGACGACCATCCTGCCATTGGCCGTCTTGATGTTCGTGGCCGGCAGCCAATTCGCGTGCACCAAGCATGAACCGGTCGTTCGGGTGGGCTCGAAATCCTTCACCGAGAGCTACATCCTCGGTGAGATCGTGGCCGACGTGATCGAGCGGGCGGGCGAAGCCCGAGTGGAGAGAAAGTTCGGTCTCGGAGGGACGGGCATCACGTATCGAGCGGTCGCCCATGGCGACATCGACCTCTATCCCGAGTACACGGGAACGTTGAGCCTGGCGATCCTCGGAAATGCGTCCGCCACCACCATCGCCGAGATCCAGCGTGAGCTCGAGGGCACCGGCCTGACCATCGGGAATCCGCTGGGCTTCAACAACACCTACGCGCTGGCCGTGCGCAAGGAGATGTCCGAGCGGCTGAACCTGCGTTCGATCAGCGACCTCAAGCGACACCCCGAGCTCTCCGCCGCCTTCAGCTCGGGCTTCACGGACCGCGACGACGGCTGGCCGGGCCTGCGGCGCCACTACGGCCTCGAGCTCGCCCATGTCCGGGTGATGGAGCACTCGCTCACCTACGAAGCGCTCGTCCAGGCGAACGTCGACGTCATCGACATCTACTCGACGGACGGCAAGCTCGCGAGGCTCGACCTGACGATCCTACGGGACGACGGCGGGTTCTTTCCCGACTACCAGGCCGTCCTGCTGGTCAGAGAGGACTTCATCCAGCGGTTTCCCCGGAGCTGGCAGGCCCTCGAGCGCCAGCTCGAGGGGCAGATCGACGAAGGCCGGATGACCCACCTCAACGCGCTCGCCGACCTCGACGGTCGGCGCCTCCCGGAGGTCGCGGCGGAGTTCTTCGGCCGAGAGCGGTCGAAGGACCTTGTGAGCGGTCGACTGATCGCGGACATCGTCCGCCTGACCTTCGACCATCTCTACCTGGTCCTGGTGTCGCTGGGGGTTGCGATCCTGCTCGGCGTCCCCCTGGGGATCGTGGCGGCGCGCTATCACACGCTGGGGCAGGTGGAGCTGATGGCGGTAGGGGTGCTGCAGACGATCCCCTCCCTGGCCCTGCTCTGCTTCATGATTCCCCTTCTCGGGATCGGCAAGCTGCCGGCGCTCGTGGCGCTCGCCTTGTACGCCCTTCTCCCCATCGTCCGGAACACCTACAGCGGCCTGATCAGCATCGACCGACAGCTCCTCGAGATCGCCGGGGTCCTGGGGCTGGACCCCTGGCAGCGGCTCGCGCGGATCGAGCTGCCCCTGGCCTCACTCCACATCCTGTCCGGCATCAAGACCGCCGCCGTCTGGACGGTGGGCACGGCGACCCTCGCCGCCTTCATCGGAGGGGGAGGTTACGGAGACCTGATCGTCCGGGGACTGGCGCTGAACGACGTCTCGCTCATCCTGGCCGGGGCAGTGCCAGCGGCGCTGATGGCGCTGCTGATCCACGGAGCGTTCGAGGTGCTCGACCGCCTGCTGATCCCCAAGGGGCTCCGGAAGAACCTGTCCCGGACCATGTAGAAGCGCCGCAATCGAGTCGCGGGGCACCCTGCGGTCGAGCCTTCGAGGGCGACGCTCGGGCAAACGCCGAGATGGCCTTCGGTGCGAGCGGGCTCGGGGGGCCGGTCACGCCAACGCGGCCACCACGCTTCGCCCCGGCCATCGAAAGAGGCGCGGGGGCCAAGGTAC
>Ga0326597_10005198_pt1 | contig 18110 bp, 17 predicted proteins | sample RVTome_12_FD_203789 | JGI IMG/M metagenome (GOLD analysis project Ga0326597, IMG submission 203789) | Soil microbial communities from uranium-contaminated site in the Upper Colorado River Basin, Wyoming, United States - RVT100D185 | ecosystem: Environmental > Terrestrial > Soil > Contaminated >... | reverse complement strand
TCGAGCGCGATCCACCGGCTGCCGAGCTGCTCCCCGATCCACTCCCCGCCGGGTTCGGCCCCCATCGCCTGTGCAGCGGTCTTCGGGACGGCGCGATCCTCGTCCCGTCCGCGGACCCGGCCGACCGCACCCTGTGGTGCTACGACGGCGCGCGAGCGGCACGAGGTCCGGTTCTTCCTGCGGGATAGAGGAGCGGTGTCAGGATTGAAAGGCTCTCCCAGCCGGTGTACGCTTTGGTCACCCCACGAAGGATCTCGATGCCCCGTTTCTGCCGCACGGCGCTTGGCCTTGGCCTGCTGCTCGCCGCCGGGTGCCGGATCGAAGATCATACCCCGACCGGCAGCCGCCACGACGAGGAAGCCGTGCAGGCGCTCGTCTCGCGCTACGCCCGCACCCTGTCGGACCGCGACTGGACCGGCGCCCGTGCGCTCTTCTGGCCGGATGCGATCTACACCGGGCCGATGCTGCCGCTGCCCGGCAGCGGGCATCAGGCGGTGCCGATCGACCTGGCCCTCGGCATGATCGCGCGCCGGGTGGAAGGCGTCGATACGGGGCGGTTCGACGTCCGGGTGCTCCGCACCGACTACCGGCAGTACCGCGACCTTGCCGCGGTGTGGCTCACGACCCGGCGGGTGCTGCCGGTGGCGGGTTCGGTGGCGGATGGCGAATGGATCGAGCATCTCGTGCTGCGGCGGATCGGCGGCGAGTGGCGGATCCTGACCGTCGCCGCCACGACGTCCCGTCGCGGGGGAGTGCGTGGGTCACGCTGACCTCGCGCTCGTGGGCTCGGTGGCCAAGCTCCTCAACGAGGGGCTCGGCACCGAGGCGACGCTCGCTGCGGTAGCCGAGACGCTCCGGCGGGGGCTGCCGGCGGCCGCGGTGACGGTGTGGCTCCGGGAACAGGGGACCACGGCGTTCCGCCCGGTGCAGTCGCCACCCGCCCAGGACCCGCCCGCGCCCGTCCGGTCGCTGGACTCGCTCCCCCCGCGGCCCGACTGGCGCCGCTTCCCCCTCGAGCACGAAGCCACCAGGCTCGGTCTCCTCGAGGCCCGCCTGGGCGACGGCCCGGCCGCGCTGGACGTGCTCGCCACCGTGGCGGACTCGCTGGCGCTCTACCTCGCGGCAGCCGAGCTGTCGACCGACCTCGCGGGGGAGGTGGCGGCGCAGTCGCGCGAGATCGAGGAGCACCGGCGGTTCACCAGCCTCATCGTGGACAGCCTGCCGCTGGGCCTCTACGTCGTGGACCGCGACTACCGCATTCAAAGCTGGAACCGCAAGCGCGAGACCGGCACCCAAGGGCTCCGGCGCGACGACGTCGTCGGGCGGCCGGTGTTCGAGGTGCTGACCCGGCAGCCCGCGGCGCAGCTCCGCGCCGAATTCGACCGTGTGTTCGAGACCGGGGAGATCCAGCAGACCGAGCAGGAGGTGACGCTCGGCGGCGAGGCGCGCTTCTTCCGGCTCAGCAAGATCCCCATGCGGCTCGACGGGGACGAGATCACCCACGTGATCACCATCGGCGAGGACGTGACGGAGTGGCACCGGATTCAGGGGCAGATCATGCAGAGCGAGAAGCTCGCCGCGCTGGGGCAGCTCGCCGCCGGGGTGATGCACGAAATCAACAACCCGCTCGCCACGATCAGCGCCTGCGTGGCCGCCATCGCGGGCCGGCTGCCGCCGAACGCCGCCGCCGGCGCCGGCTCGATCGGGGAGTACCTGGAGATCATCGACCGGGAAGTGGACCGCTGCACCCGGATCGTGGACGGGCTGCTCGATTTCAGCCGGCCGAAGGCTACCACCCCCAAGCAGCCGGTGTCGCTTAATTCGCTGGTGGACGAGACCCTGTTCCTGCTCAAGCACCACCAGCGGTTCAAGCAGTTCCAGGTGGTCCGCGCGCTCGCGCCCGACCTGCCGGACACGGTCGGCAGCGCCGAGCAGCTCATCCAGGTGCTGATGGCCCTGATGCTGAACGCGCTCGACGCGATGGAGCACGGCGGGCAGCTGACCGTGCGGACCGGACCGAATCCCGCGCGGTCCGACGAGGTGGTGGTCGAGGTTCAGGACACGGGGGTGGGTATTCCCCGCGCGGAGCAGACCAAGATCTTCGAGCCGTTCTACACGACCAAGCCCCCGGGGCGGGGGACCGGGCTCGGGCTCTCGATCTGCTACGGCATCGTGGCGGACCACCGCGGCCGGATCGAGGTGGACAGCGCGCCGGGCCGCGGCTCCACGTTCCGCGTCTATCTGCCGGTGCGCCCATGAAGATCCTCGTCATCGAGGACGACCGCACCGTCGGCCAGTACGTGAAGCGCGGGCTGGAGGAGCACCATTACCAGGCCGATCTGGTGGACGACGGCATGGAGGGGCTCCGGCTCGCCTCGGGCGGCCGGTACGACCTCGTGGTGCTCGACCTCCGGCTCCCAGGCATGAGCGGGCTCGAGGTCCTCCGCACCCTGCGCGACCGGGGGACCACCACGCCGATCCTGGTGCTCACCGCGCAGGACGCGGTGGACTTCAAGGTCCAGGCGCTGCGCGCTGGGGCGGACGACTACGTGACGAAGCCGTTCGCGTTCGAGGAGTTGCTCGCGCGGGTGGAGGCGCTGGGCCGGCGCCCGAAGGAGATCCGCGCCTCGGTGCTCAAGGTCGGGGACCTCGAGCTCGACACCGCCACCCGCGAGGTGCGCCGCTCGGGCGAGCGGATCGACCTCACGCCCAAGGAGTACACGGTCCTCGAATACCTGATGCGGCACGCGGGCCGCGTCATGTCCCGGACGCTCATCACCGAGTACGCCTGGGACTATCACTTCGATCCCGGCACCAACATCGTGGACGTGGTGATCAACCGGCTGCGCAAGAAGGTGGACTCCGGCCACGCGCAGAAGCTGGTGCACACCGTGCGCGGCGTCGGGTACATCGTGAAGGTCTGACGTGACCACCATCCGGCGCCGGCTCACCCTGTGGTACACGGTCGCGCTCGGGGTGACGATCATGGCGTTCGGCACCCTGCTGTACCTCGAGCGGCGGCAATCGAGCCTGCGAGAGCTGGACCAGCGGCTCGGGCTCGAGGCGGATCTCGCCAACCGCTGGCTCAGCGAGTCGTACAACGTGCTCGGCCGCATCGTCACGACGGCCGGCACCAGCCCGTCGCTCGACCCCGGCATCAGCGCCTACCTCGAGGCGGTGCGCGATTACCTCATCGTCACCGATACCAGCGGCAACGTGCTCGCCCTCTCCGAGGCGGCCCGCACGCTCAACGCCGACGCCCTCCAGCGCCTCACCGCCCCGCTCGACACCCTCCGCCTCCCCAAGCGCGCGGGGACGATGAGCCTCGGCCCCGGCACCGTACGCTACCTGGCCGTCCGGGTCGAGGCGGCGGGCCCCGAGATCGGCGGCCTGCTCGTGGCCACGTCAACCAGCCAGGTGGCGTTCGGGCCCGCGGACCTGCTCCGGTCGATGCTCATCATCGCGCCGATCATCCTGGTCGCCGCGGCGCTGGTGGGCTACTGGCTGGCGGGGACCTCGCTCCGCCCGGTGCAGGGCATCATGGACGAGGTCGAGGCGATCTCGGACGGCCGGAGCCTCCATCGCCGGCTGGCGGTGCCGCGCTCGGGCGACGAGATGGCCCGCCTCGCGCTGACGGTCAACGGAATGCTGGCGCGGCTGGAGGAGAGCTTCGGGAGCCTGCACCGGTTCACCGCGGACGCGAGCCACGAGCTCAAGACGCCGCTGATGGTGCTGCGGGCCGGCGTGGAGCGGGCGCTGGTGCATCCGGGCGTCCCCGCCGAGATCCTCCAGTCGCTCGACGAGACGCTCGACCAGATCAACGAGATGACCGAGCTGGTCGAGAGCCTGCTGACGCTGGCGCGCGCCGATGAGGGCCGGGCGCCGCTCGCGGTCGAGGAGTCCGACCTGCGCGACCTGCTGGGGGACGTCGTCGAGACGGCCGGACTGCTGGGGGAGAGCGCGGGGATCACGGTCACCAGCACGATGCCCGGCCACCCGGTGCGCCTGGCCGTGGACCGCCACCGCATCCGCGAGATGCTGCTCAATCTGGTGACCAACGCGATCAAGTACACGCCGCGGGACGGCACGATCGACCTGACGCTCGCCGAGGAGGATCACCTGGTCGGCTTCACCGTGCGGGACACCGGCATCGGCATCGCGCCGGGTGACCTGCCCCACATCTTCGATCGGTTCTGGCGCGCGGATCCCGCGCGCTCACGCACCGGCGACCGGCCCGGCACCGGGCTCGGCCTCGCGATCACCAAGTGGATCGCGGAGGCGCACGGCGGATCCATCACCGTCCAGAGCCGGCCGGGGCGGGGGACGATATTTATGGTGCGGCTGCCGCGGGTGGGAGCGCCGGTTGCCGCCGCGCGGGAGTCACCCTGAACGCCTAATTCCGTTGTCATGGAATTGTCATGTTTGGGCTACTAGCCAGTCATCAGGCTGGTTGTAGTTTCTCCGGCACGATCATCCTCCCCTCATGGAGGTAGCTGCGTGTTCGAGAACCTGATCGAGTCGAAGCAGAGGGGTCAACGGACCATCGGCCAGACGATCCTGTCCGTGCTGGTCCATGGCGGCGTGATTTTCGGGGCCGTCAAGGCGACCCAGGGTGTGGCGGAGACCATCAACAACCGCCCCATCGACACCACGATGGTGTTCCTGAAGGCGCCCGAGCCCCCGCCGCCGCCGCCCGACCAGCCCCCGCCCGATGTCATCGTGTCCGCCAATCCCCCGCCGAAGGGCTTTCAGACGGTGGTGGCGCCGACCGACATCCCGAAGGACATCCCGCCGGTCGATCTGAGCGAGAAGCCCTTCGATCCGAAGGACTTCACCGGCAAGGGCGTCGAGGGCGGCATAGCGGCGGGCATCGTGGGCGGGACTGGGCCGGTCACGGGCGAAGTGTTTCTCGAGGCGCAGCTGGACGATCCCGTCCAGCCCATCTCCATCCCGACGCCGCGCTATCCGCCGGTGCTCCAGAGCGCGGGCATCGCGGGCGCCGTCGACCTGCAGTACGTCGTGGACACGACGGGGCACGCCGAGTCGGGCTCCTTCAAGGTGCTCAAGGCGACCCACCCGGCATTCGTCGAGCCGGCCAGGGAGGCGATTTCGAAGGGCGTGTTCAAGCCGGCCAAGTTCAGGGGCCAGGCCGTTCGACAGCTGGTCCAGCAGCGCATCTCGTTCAAGGTCGGCCAGTAAGACATTTTCCTGCCCAGGAGGCACGGCAACATGAGTCTCGATCTGCTTAACCTGTGGGCCCAGATGGGCGCGTTCGCCAAGGGCGTCGTCGTCGTCATGGCGATCATGTCCATCTACTCGCTCACCATCGTGATCACCAAGCTCGTCCAGCTGAAGCGCAGCGAGTCGGAGACGCGGAAGTTCGCGCCGGGCTTCTCCCGCGCCATCCAGGAGGAGAACCTCGACCAGGCGATCTCGCTGGCCGAGAAGAACAAGAAGAGCCACCTGGCGCGCGTGGTGGGCGAGGCGCTGTTCGAGGTGAAGCCGCTGCTCCGCGACCGCGCCACCATCACCGCCGCCGACATCAACTCGGCCGAGCGGGCGGTGGAGCGGCAGATGCTGATCGTCCTCTCCGAATTCAAGCGGGGGCTGGGCGTGCTGGGCACGGTGGGCTCGACGGCGCCGTTCGTCGGCCTGCTGGGCACCACGATGGGCATCGTGAACGCGTTCGTGGGCATGGCGGCGCAGGGCGCGTCCGGCGGCCTGGCCGGCATCTCGGCGGGTATCGCCGAGGCGCTCATCACGACCGCCTTCGGTCTGATGGTCGCGATCCCGGCCGTATGGGCCTACAACTACTTCACCACCAAGATCGAGAACCTCACCGTCGAGATGACCTACGGCTCCAAGGAGCTGATCGACTACCTGATCAAGAGCGTGGGGAGCGAGTTCGGGCGTTCGATCTTCACGAAGGAATTCCAGGCCCAGAAGGCGGTGACCGGCAGTGGCCATATCCACGGGTAGCGCCGGACCGTCCGCGGTCAAGGCGGACATCAACGTGACGCCGATGATCGACGTCATGCTGGTGCTGCTGATCATCTTCATGATCGTGACGCCGCTGATCGCGGCGGGGTTCAAGGCCACGCTGCCGAAGGGCAAGAACCTGGACCCGCGGCCCGAGGGTGACAACGAAGTGGTCCTGGGGATCGACGAGGCCGGCCGGTACTTCCTCAACGGCCGCGGCGTGCCGAACGGGACGCTCGAGGACCAGCTGCGCTCCATCTTCTCGGCGCGCACCGAGGACAAGATCCTGTACTTCAAGGCGGACAACAAGCTGAAGTACGCCAAGATCCAGGAAGCCGTCGAGACCGCCCGCCGCAGCGGGGTCCGCGTCATGGCCGCCATCACGGAGCCCCGGAACACCGGGCTGTTCCAGGCCGACGAGAAGAAGGAGAAGAAGTAATGGCGATGAGCGGCGGAGGGCCCAGCGGAGCTGTGCAGTCCGACATCAACGTGACGCCGATGATCGACGTGCTCCTGGTGCTGCTGATCATCTTCATGATCACGCAGCCGCTCTCGCGGATGGCGCTGGACGTGCAGGTGCCGCCGCCCGACGAGACCACGACCACGAAGGTGCCGCCCAGCCAGATCGTGCTCGAGCTGGGTGACGACGGCGGCTACGCGATCAACGGTCAGCCGGTCCCCAAGGACCAGCTCGACACCCAGATTCACGCGATCTACGACCAGCGCCCGGCCAAGCTGCTGTTCATCAAGGCGGGCGGCAACCGGCTCTACCAGGACGTCGTCGAGGCGATGGACGTCGCCCGGGGAGCCGGGGTCCAGATCATCGGCTTCACGCCGCAGGAAGCGAACGCGAAGTAGGCGGGAGTCGTCTCGGACATGCTCGCGCGGGGGCCGGACACCGGTCCCCGCGCGTGCGTTCGGGGGGCCGCGGCGCGTCTCTCGGACAGAAGCGGGGGGCCGCCGTCCGTTATCTTTCGCCTCCGACGCATCCGTCCGATCTCGAGGGCCTTACGCGCGCGCCAACTCCGCTCCACCTCTCCCTGCCCGGCCCGCGGCGCCGCTACGGCGGCCTGCTGCTCTCGGTGCTGCTCCACGCGCTGATCATCGGGTTGGCCGTCCGGAGCGGTGAGCGGCTCTGGTCGCGCACGCTGGCTCCCGGCGATCCCGCGCTCGCGCCACGGGGGGGGGGCGGCGGTGGCGGAGGTCCCGGCGTGGCCTATATTACCCTGCCGCCGACTCCGCGGTCGGCAACGCCGCGGCAGACGGCGGTCACGGCTCCGGTCGCGCGACCCCGCGTCGAACCCGAGCCGACGCCGGCCCCGACGGTGCCTCCGCCCACCCCGGCGGCCGAGGTCTCTACTCCTCCTTCGCAGCCGAGCGACACCCAGCCACCCGTATCGGCGGCCGGCGCAGCCGGGCCGGGAACGGGGCCGGGAGCCGGACCGGGTGCGGGCGGTGGCGCGGGCGGCGGAGTCGGTCAGGGCATCGGGCCCGGCCAGGGAGCGGGAGCCGGGCCTGGCGCGGGCGGAGGAGGGCAGGGCGGCGCCATTCGGCCGCCGGAGCTGCGCGACCTCGCCTTCCCGTTCGACACGCCGCCCAAGGAGCTGCGCGGCGCGTCGCTGGCGGTCACCTTCTGGGTGCGGGCGGACGGGCAGGTCGAACGCTATGTGGTGGACCCCGCCATCGGGGACCGCGACTATGCCCGCAAGTTCGACGAGGTGATCCGGGCATTCCGCTTCGGGCCGGCGCGGGCGCCCGACGGGACCCGGGTCGCGGGGACCACGACTGTCATCTTCACGCTGCCAGGCAAGCGGAGTTCATAAGCGAGACGTTTCTCCGCCACTCCGCGGCCGCCCGATGTTCCCCCCACCGAGGACTTCATGACCCGGCTCTTCCTCCGAAAATCGGTACAGGACTGCGAGAACGACATCCTCGAGCGCGGCGGGCTCAAGCGCTCGCTCGGCAAGTGGCACCTGACGGCGCTCGGCATCGGGGCCACGATCGGCGCCGGCATCTTCGCCACGACCGGCACCGCCATCGTGGGCGACCAGCTCCGGCCCGGCGCCGGCCCGGCGATCGTGCTCTCGTTCCTGCTTACCGCGCTCACCTGCGGATTCGCCGCGCTCTGCTACGCCGAATTCGCGGCGATGGTGCCGATCTCGGGCTCGGCGTACACCTACGCGTACGCCTCGCTCGGCGAATTGGTGGCCTGGATCATCGGATGGGACCTGATCATCGAATACGCGGTGGGCAACATCGGCGTGGCGATCGGCTGGTCGGGCTACTTCCGGGAGCTGCTGAGCCACTTCGGCGTCTCGATGCCAGCCTGGCTCGCGACCGACTACCGATCCGCCCATATCGCCGCGGAGGCGCTGGCGGGCGGTGCCACGGACGCCACCAACCAGTACCTCGCCTCCGCCCTCTCGACCGCGCCGCACCTGTTCGGCTTCCCCGTTATCGCCAATCTCCCCGCCTTTCTCATCGTCGCCCTCATCACCGTGCTGCTGGTGATCGGCATTCGGGAGAGCGCCAACTCCAACAACGCGATGGTGCTGCTCAAAATCGGCATCATCCTCTTCTTCTGCGCGGTGGGCAGCACGCTCATCCGGCCGGAGAACTGGAACAATCCAGCGATGGGCGGGTTCGCGCCCAACGGCTTCGCCGGGATCAGCGCGGGCGCGGCCATCATCTTCTTCAGCTACATCGGCTTCGACGCCACCAGCACGGCCGCGGAGGAGGCGCGCGATCCGGCGCGCGACATGCCGTTCGGCATCATCATGAGCCTGGTGGTCTGCACGGTGCTCTACATCGTCCTGGCCCTCGTGATGACCGGGATGGCGCCGTGGCAGAAGCTCGGTACGCCGGAGCCGATGATCACCGCGCTCGCCCTGGCCGACGGCTCCCCGCGGCTGCTCGCCATCTCGCGCCTCATCGTCTCGCTCGGCGCGGTGATCGCCATGAGCAGCGTGCTGCTCGTCTTCCAGCTCGGCCAGCCGCGGATCTTCATGTCCATGGCGCGCGACGGCCTGCTGCCGCCGTTCCTGGCGCGGGTGCATCCCCGATTCAAGACGCCCTACATCGGCACGATCATCACCGGGCTGTTCGTCGCCACCTTCGCGGCGTTCGCCAACATCGCCGAGGTGGTGGACCTGACCAACATCGGCACCCTGTTCGCGTTCGTCCTCGTGTCGGCGGGGGTGATCGTGCTGCGAAAGGCCGAGCCCGATCGGCCGCGCCCGTTCCGCGCGCCCTGGGTGCCGCTCACGCCGATCATCTCGATCGTGAGCTGTCTGTACCTCATGTTCCAGCTCCCGAAGCTCACCTGGATCCGCTTCGGCATCTGGCTGCTGCTGGGTCTGGGGCTTTACTTCGCCTACGGGGTGAGGCACAGCCGGCTGGCGAGGAGGGCGGAGGAGCGGAAGGCGGCGTGACTCGGGCGCTCAGCCGGCCACCTGTTCCGCCAGCCGGATCGCCCCCCGCACCGCGTCCACCGCCGTCTCCATCGGCGTCAGCCCGGGCTCTTCCTTGAGCCGGGCGAGGACGCTCCGGCGGAGGGGGCCATCGGACGACAGGAGCCCGCCGGTGATCGCCACGCCGACCGGCGGCTCGACCTCCATCATCGGCAGCAGGCAGATGGCGAGCTGGGTCAGCTCGCGCGCCGCGTAGTCCGCGATTCCCTGGGCCAGGGGATCGCCGTGCGCGGCCACGTCGAGCACGTGCGGCGCGAGCGCCGCCACCTCGGCGGGCGACGCCCCGGCCGCCCAGCGGACCAGCGCGTCGAAGTCCTCGCTGCGGGAGGCGGCGAGGATCCGTTCGCTCAGCGCCGTGCGCGGGCTCCGGCCGTCGGCCGCCCGGCTCACCGCGCCGAGCGCGGCACGGCCGATCGCATAGCCGCTCCCCTCATCGCCCATCTGCCAGCCGTAGCCGCCGATGCGGTAGCGCTTTCCGTTGCGGTCCCGTCCCACCGCGACGCTCCCCGTGCCGGCACTCACCACGATCCCCGGCCCCTCGTCGAACGCCGCCACGAGCGCGATCTCGATGTCCGTGGCCACCACCACCGTCTTGGCCAGGTTTTCGGTCCGCAGCGCCTTGCGGAGCTCGTCCCGCTCCGGTTCCCGTCCAGCGCCGGCGGCCCCGACGTAGAGCACGTCGCCGGCGAGCCGTCCGCTGGCGGCGAGCGCGTGCCGGACCACCTCGGCGATCACCGACGCCGACGCCAGCGCCCGGCCCGGGCGCACCGCCGCGCCGTTGCCTTCTACCCGCGCGAGCATCTTCTCGCCGTCGGAGACGCCGACGGCGGTCTTGGACCCGCCCACGTCCGCACCGATCAGGATCCGCGTCACCGCCCGCTCACGCGTGAAGGTGGAAGAATCGCACGGCCAGGAAGATAGCTCAGGACCATCCCGCTGCCGACTGCCAGGAGGGTGCCGAGCGGCACGTACCAGGGCCAGGCGAGGCGGCCGACCGGCTGGAGCCACTCGAGGCCGGGCGTGGCGGCCAGCGAGCGTGCGAACACGACCACCAGCATGGCGAGGACGGTCACGCCGACGGCGCCCACCACGTCCCGGCCGCGCGCGCGGGGCCAGCGGGCGGCCAGGAGGTAGGTGCCGAGCAGCGCGCCGTACGTGATCGAGGCGACCGACAGCGCCAGCACGACGACTGGCGTGTCGTTCGCGGAGGCGTACCGCTGGAAGAAGAGCGCGCCGCCGATGAGGCCGATGCCCCAGACCGCGGAGAAGAGCCGCCCCACGACCAGGAGGTGCGCGGGATCCCGCCGCCCGGTCCAGCCGACGTACAGGTCGTGCGTCATCGACGAGGCGAGGGCGTTGATCGACGAGCTGATGGTGCTCATCGCGGCCGCCAGAATGCCCGCCACGACTACTCCCGCGAGCCCAGTTGGGAGATGCTCCACGATGAAGCGCGGGAAGATCCGATCGGCGACCAGGCCTTCCGGCGCGAGGTGGGCCGCCCAGATGGCGGAGCCGACGAGCAGGAACAGGAGGAACTGGAGAATGACGACGATCCCGGAGCCAACCAGGGCCACCCGCGCGTCGCGCAGCGACCGGGTGGCCAGGAGCCGCTGCACGATCAGGTGGTCGGTGCCATGCGACGCCGCGGAGAGCATCGCCCCGCCCACCAGCCCGCCGAGGAGGGTATAGGTCGAGGTCAGGTCGATGGCAGGATCGATGAGCCGGAGCTTCCCCGCCGCCGCGGCCGCCTGGAGCGCCGCGCCGGCTCCCCCGGCCAGCTGCCAGGCAATGCACAGGGCGGCGACGCCCCCGGCCAGGTACACGGCGAGTTGGACGACGTCCGCCCAGACGACCGCCTTGAGACCGCCGAACCAGGTATACACCAGCGTGACTCCGCCCATGGCCACGATGGAGAGGGGCACGCTCCATCCCGTCACCAGGGCGAGCGGGATGGCGCCGGCATAGATCCGGACCCCGTCGCCCAGAAAGCGGGTCGCCAGGAAGACCACGGAGACGAGCCGCCGCGTACCGGTCCCGAAGCGGGACTCCAGCCGGGCGTACGCGGTCTCCTGCTCACCTCGGAAGTAGCCGGGCAGCAGCCAGATGGCGACCAGCGTGCGGCCCACCAGATAGCCGAACGCGAGCTGCAGGAAGACGAGGCTGCCGCGCGCGCCGACCCCCGGCACGGAAATCACGGTCAGCGCCGAGGTCTCGGTCGCGACGATGGAGAGGAGGACGGCCCAGGCGGGGAGGTTGCGTGCCCCGAGAAAGTAGTCGCCGGCGGTCTCCTGGCGCCGGCTGGTCCAGAGCCCGATGCCGAGCGTGACCGCGAAGTAGAGCGCGATGACGACGAGGTCGAGTGGTGTCATCGCCCCGGGTGCTGGTGGGGGAGTTGGAGGCGCGATCGAGTCACCCTGAACGAAGTGAAGGGGGCATGACCTGGATCATGCCCCCTTCGCGTTGCTCAGGGTGACTCCGACGCGGCCAGCGGGATCAGGCCGTGAAGCTGCTGCCGCACCCGCAGCCGCCGGTCGCGTTGGGGTTGCTGAAGGTGAACCCTGAGCCCTGCATGGAGCTGACGTAGTCGATGGTAACACCGGCCAGGTACTGAGCGCTGAAGCCGTCCACAAAGACGCGGACGCCGTTGATCGGGTGGACCATGTCGTCGTCCAGCGCGCGCTCCTCGATATTGAGGCTGTACTTGAACCCGGAGCAGCCGCCCGGCAGCACGCTCACGCGGAGCCCCGCCGTTTCGGGCGAGACCTGCTCTTGGGTGATGAACTTCCGCACCTCTTCAGCCGCCCGTTCGGTCAGGGCCATTGTGAACCCGGTGGCCGGGGCCTGCTGCTCGATGCTCATGGCGGCTCCTTCCGTCCGATCGCCTGGTGGACCTCACTCTCCCGGGTCGAAACGTAACCCGGGGTCGAGGGCGGTGTCAACGCTGGCCGCCAGCTGCTCGTCGGCACGCAAGTTACGCTGGATCAACAAGAAAGCCCCAATCGCGGCCGCGGAATAGGCCAGTCCCCGGAGGGGTGCGCCGGTCACCACGGCCCCTACCGCGAAAACGGCGGCATAGACCGCCACCAGCCCCGCCCCCCAGTTGACCCAGGAGAGGGTGCCTCCCGGGATCCGGTCGTCGCCGTGGCCCAGGCGCCGGGCCACCGCGCGCCAGCCGCGCCCGCCGGGTCTCACCCGCCGGTAGAACCGGTCGAGCGTCTCGTCGGACTCCGGGGCGGTGAGGAAGGTCACCGTGAGCCAGACCACGGTCGTGACCAGCACGGTCGCGAGCATCGTGAACGCGTAATCCGGCGTGCCGGTGTCGCTCATCGAGTGCCCGAAGCGGGTGAGGGCCAGCGAGGTGACGAACGAGGCCACCATGGCGCTGATCTCCGACCAGGCGTTCACCCGCCACCAGTACCAGCGGAGGATGAACACGAGCCCGGTGCCGGCGCCGAGCCCGATGAGGATCTTCCACCCCTGCTCGACGCTGCTCAGGAAGCCCATCACGATGAGCGAGGAGACCATCAACACCGCGGTCGCCACCCGGGAGGCAACGACCTGGGCGCGAGGGCTCGCGTCCGGCTTCAGGAACCGGAGATAGACATCGTTCACCAGGTACGACGCGCCCCAGTTGAGGTGGGTGCTGATGGTGCTCATGTACGCCGCCGCGAAGGCGGCGAGCAGCAATCCCTTGAACGGCGAGGGGAGGATGTCCACCATCACCCGGACATAGCCCTCCTCCGGATTCGCCAGCCCGGGGTACCGCAGCAGCGCGACGAACCCGACCAGGATCCACGGCCACGGCCGGAGCGCGTAGTGGGCAATGGTGAACCAGAGCGTCGCGAGCAGGCCGTGCCGCTCGTCCTTGGCCGACAGGATGCGCTGCACGATGTAGCCGCCGCCGCCCGGCTCCTGGCCGGGATACCAGGCCGCCCACCACTGCACGCCCAGCCAGACGAGCAGGGTCGTGAGCGGGAGCCAGGGGGCGTCGAATGGCGGGATCACCCCGAACGCCGCCTCGGTCGAGCCGAAATGGGCGGCGGCCTTCGCGGTCAGCTGGTCGAGCCCACCGATGGACTGGACGGCGAGCACGGCGAGCAGGATCGAGCCGCCCATCGCGAAGACGAACTGAAAGAGATCGGTGACGATCACACCCCAGAGCCCGGCGAACACGCTGTACAGTGCCGTGAGCCCGAACAGGAAGATCGCGGCCTTCCAGGGATCGATGTTGAGGCTGATCTGCAGGATGGTGACCATCGCCCGGGTCACCCACCCCATGATGATCAAATTGATCGGGAGCGCGAGGTAGAGCGCCCGGAACCCGCGCAGCGCCGCCGCGGGGCGCCCGCCGTAGCGCAGCTCGGCGAACTCGACGTCGGTGAGCACGCCCGCCCGGCGCCACAGTCGCGAGAAGAAGAAGACGGTCAGCACGCCCGAGAAGGCCCCATTCCACCAGAGCCAGTTGCCCGCCACCCCGTACTTGGCCACGAGTCCCGCCACCACCAGCGGCGTGTCGGCCGCGAACGTCGTGGCCACCATGGACGTTCCCGCGAGCCACCACGGCAACGAGCGGCCGGAAACGAAGTAGTCCGCGAGCGACCGCCCGCCCTTCCGGGTGTACGCGAGCCCGATTGCGGCGGAAACCACGAAGTACAGGGCGATGATCAGCCAGTCGGAGTAGACGAGATGCATCGGATGTCCCTGGTCAGAAGGGGAGTCGGAGCGTCACGGCACCCGCCGCTGGACGCCCCAGCCGCGGGAAAAGCCGGGGGGCAGCGCGATCGGGAGCCGGCCGGTGATGGGCGCGGCGCCGGCGAGCGCCCGGGCGACCGCCCGCTCCGTCACCGCGTTCGACCGCCATCCGATGAGATACGAGCCGACCTCGGGCAGCCCGGCGATGACGTACGGATTGCCGAGCGAGACGAGCACCGTCGGCCGCTCGCGCGCCGTCCGGGCGATGAGCGCGGTGAGCGCGGCCGGCAGGCCGATCGCCCCGCGCCCCGCGATCGGCCGGTCGGCCGTCGCGAACAGCGCGGTGGGGTTTCGCCGGAGCGCCGCGGCAGCGGAGTCGTAGCTCGCGGTGCCGCTCGCGGGCCAGAGCCTGGCCAGGGTGACGGCGAACCCCTGGGCCCACAACTCGGCCGCGAGCGCAGTGCCGACGATGCGATTCCCCTCCTCCGCGTAGGTCACCAGCGTGAGCGGGGGACGTGCCCGCCGCAGCGCGTGGATCACCCCGGCCGAGTCCTTGACCATGACGATCGACCGTGCCGCGATGGCGGCCGCGTCGGCCTGGAAGGCGGCGCTGCCGACCACCGCCGGGACGCTGTCGAGCGGAACGGTGCGCCGCAGGAAGAGGCCAAGCCGGCGCTTGGCCTCCAGCACCCGCCGGACCGACTGGTCGAGCCGCTCCGGACTGATCTCGCCGCGATCGACCGCGCGGGACATCGCGTCGATCGCGGCGCCCGGATCGGCCGGCTGGAGCAGGAGATCGGCGCCGGCGAGAAACGCCCGCACCCCGGCCTCGGCGCCGTACGCGTCCGCGATGCCGGCCATGTTGAGGGCGTCGGTCACGATCATTCCCTTGAAGCCGAGCGAGTCGCGAAGGACGCCGGTGAGGATGTTCGGCGCCACGGTGCCGGGCCGCAGCTGGCCCGGGTCGACGCCGGGCAGCGCGATGTGGGCCGACATCACCACGTCCACGCCCGCGGCGATCGCCGCGCGGAACGGCACCAGCTCCACCGAGTCGAGCCGCGCCCAGGTCGAGCCGATGACCGGCAGCGCCAGGTGCGAGTCGGTGCCGGTGTCGCCGTGGCCGGGGAAGTGCTTGGCCGTCGCGAGCATGCCGTGATCCTGGAGTCCGCGCACCTCGGCGGCCACCAGGCGGCCGACCTCGACCGGGTCCTCGCCGAACGCGCGGGTGTTGATGATCGGGTTGGCGGGGTTGTTGTTGACGTCGGCCACGGGCGCGAAGGCGAGATGCACGCCGACCGCGCGGCCCTCCAGCGCGGTGATGCGGCCGAGGTCGTACGCCGCGCTGTCGCTCCCGGTGGCGCCCACGCCCATATTGGGGGGGAAGAGCGTGCCGCCATTGAGCCGGAGACTGGTGCCGCCCTCGAAGTCGGAGCCGACCAGCAACGGGAGCGGTGAGCGCTGTTGGAGCCGGTTGAGCTTGGCCGCGACGTCGAGCGGCGAGCCGATCGACACGATGATGCCGCCGACGTGAAGCGAGTCGATCCACGCCTCCGCCCGCGCAAAGCCGTCGTCGTCGTACGCCGCGTAGGTGCCGGGCATCCACGGCATGACCAATTGCGCGATCTTGTCGCGGACGGCGAGCTCCGAGAGCAGCGTCCCGACGTCGGTCTCGGGACCCACCGCGGCGGCCGCCGGGATCGGCGCGGGTGTCGCCAGTCTCGGCGGCGGCCCGCAGGCGCTCAGCAGGATGACCACTGGTGCGAGGTGTTTGGGGTGCACAGAACTCTCGTCGTGCTCGGACTCTGCGGATGGTCGCTCGGCTGCGGCACGGCCGGCCCCGCGGCCCAGGCCCCGGCGCCGGGCAGGGTGCACCCGGGCATCGATGTCCTGCTGACCGACAGCCTGGCGGTGGTGCGCGGCCGCCGGGTCGGTCTGGTGACCAATCAGGCGGGTGTGGATGCCCAAGGGGTCAGCGACGTGGTGCGACTGCAGGCGGCCGGCGTCCGGCTCGTGGCGCTGTTCAGTCCGGAGCACGGCTTCCGGGGCGCGGCCGATCCCGGCGCCGCGGTCGCCTCCACGATCGATTCGGCTACCGGCCTACCAATCTACAGTCTTTACGGCTCGAGTACCGCCCCCACCGACGCCATGCTCGCAGGCATCGATCTGCTGCTCGTCGACCTGCAGGATGCCGGTGCCCGCTACTTCACCTTTCTGTTCACGACGGTGGAGGTCATGCGCGCGGCGGCCCGGCACGACATTCGAGTGGTCGTGCTCGACCGGCCGGACCCCATCGGCGCGCCGGTGCAGGGGAACGTGCTTGACCCGGCGTATGCCACCCCGGTCGGCCTGCTGGCGGTGCCGATGCGCCATGGAATGACGCTGGGGGAGCTCGCGCGGCTGGCGCGGGCCGACCTCGGGCTCACCACGGATCTCGGCGTGGTGCCGGTGTCCGGGTGGCGGCGGTCGGTGCCGATGGATTCGACCGGCCTCGCGTTCGTGCCGCCGAGCCCGAACCTCCGGTCGCTCGAGAGCCTCTATCACTATCCCGGGCTCTGTCTGTTCGAGGGGACCAATCTGAGCGTCGGCCGGGGATCGGCCGCGCCGTTCGAGCAGATCGGGGCGCCATGGCTCGACACGGCGGCGGTGCTCGAGCGCGTGCGTCACGCGGGGCTGGCGGGGGTGGAGTTTTCGGGCGCGTCGTTCACGCCCCGGCGGCCGGGGGACGGTAAGTATGCCGACACCCTGCTGGCCGGCATCAGGCTCCGGATGACGGACCGTGCCGGCTACGATCCGACGGCCGCGGCGGTCCACCTGCTGGCGGCGGTTCGCGCGGTGCATGGAGACCGGTTCGCCTGGATGCCAAGGCACTTCGACCGGCTCGCGGGAGGGCCGGTGTTGCGGGAGCGGATCGCCGCGGGGGCGGATCCCGCGGGGATCGTCGGGGGGTGGGGTGCGGAGATCGAGCGGTTCGAGCTGCGCCGGCGGCCGTTTTTGCTGTACCCGGAGTAGCTGCGCTCAGGGTGACTCCTGGCGCTCCCCCGCGTCGCGATTCCGATTGCCCTAACCGGTTCTCACGGTTATCCTTTGCCCCGGCCGCCCGTCGGGAGATCGGCCGCAGACATCCGCCTCGGGGGACCCTGACGACGTGAAGCTGCTGGGTGCGCTGGAGAAGCCGTTCTACGTGGCGGTCAATCCGCTGGTGGCGTGGCTGATCCGGTCCGGCGTGCGGCCGAACACCATCACCACCATCGGCACAGGCCTCGTGCTGGTGTCCGCGGTGGCATTCGGGGCGGGTCAGATCCGGCTGGGCGGACTGCTCCTGCTCTTGAGCGGCGTCACGGACACCCTTGACGGCCAAGTGGCGCGCGGCGGCGCGATGGTCACGAAGTTCGGCGCCTTCTACGACTCCACGCTCGACCGGGTCGGCGACGGCGCCACTTTCATCGGGATCGGCGCCTTCCTCCTGACCGCCCCCGACGTCGCCTATCGGGTGCCGGCGGTCATCGCCTGCATGGTCGCGATCCTCAGCTCGCTGCTGGTCTCCTACGCGCGCGCGCGGGCCGAAGGGCTCGGCCTCGACTGCAAGGTGGGGATCGCTCAGCGGGCCGAGCGGATCCTGCTGGTCGGGCTGTTCTCGCTGCTGGTGGGCGCCGGGCCCCACGCGCTGGTGCTCGAAGCGATCGTGGCGCTGCTGGCGGTCGCCTCGGTCATCACGGTGGTGCAGCGGTTCGTCTACGTCCACCGTCACGCCGACGCCGTGAAGGAGCCGGCCCGCGTGCGGGAGGCCGGCGTGCCGCTCGATTCTCTCGCGAAAGGACGCTAGCAAGTGGCTGCTCAGACTGTCCGGCGGATCGCGCCGGCCAAGGGGAAGCTCGGAGTGCTCTGCGTCGGGCTCGGTGCCGTCGCGACGACGTTCATCGCGGGGGTCGAGAACGTGCGCCGCGGGGCAGCCAAGCCCATCGGATCGCT
>Ga0326597_10005197_pt1 | contig 18111 bp, 17 predicted proteins | sample RVTome_12_FD_203789 | JGI IMG/M metagenome (GOLD analysis project Ga0326597, IMG submission 203789) | Soil microbial communities from uranium-contaminated site in the Upper Colorado River Basin, Wyoming, United States - RVT100D185 | ecosystem: Environmental > Terrestrial > Soil > Contaminated >... | reverse complement strand
ATCAACGGCGAGCCCCGAGAAATTCCCGACGAAACCAGCCTCCAAGCCCTCCTCCGCCTCCTCGACCTCCAGGAGGACCGCGTCGCCGTCGAGCTCAACCGCAGCATCATCAAACGCAACCTCTGGCCCGCGACGCAACTCCACGACCGCGACCGCCTCGAAATCGTCCAATTCGTCGGCGGCGGCTAAGTTCCCGCCCCCATCCCCATTCCGGTCATCCTGAGCGCAGCGAAGGACCTGCACTTCGCCAACCGAGACTTCCGAAAGAACCGAATGAACCGAGAGAACCGAGAATACCGAAGGAACCGAACCAACCGAAAAAACCACAAGGGGACGAGAATTCGGGGAAATCAGATAACTGATTTTAATTCTTGTGCTTAGCCCTTGGTTTCAACTTTGGCCTGACGGCCTTGCTGAGCAGGTGCCCCATCTTTTCCCGCTTCGTTTTCAGGTACCGCGCGCTGGCCCGATGCGGCTTGCCTTCGATCGGAACCCGTTCCCGGATGGCGATCCCGGCCCGCTCAAGTGCTTGAATCTTATCTGGGTTATTGGAAAGTAAGCGGACTGATTTGACGCCATAGTGCTGCAGGATTCCGGCCGCCAGCGTATACTGCCGCATGTCGGCTTCGAATCCCAACTGACGATTTGCCTCAATGGTGTCGCTTCCGCTGTCTTGCAACTGATAAGCGGCGAGTTTGTTCATCAAGCCGATGCCGCGCCCTTCCTGCGGCTCATAGATAACGAACCCGTAGTCGCTCGCCCCGACCTGCGCGAGGGCCATTTCCAACTGCTCGCGGCAATCGCAGCGCAGGGAAGCAAACACGTCGCCCGTCAGGCACTGCGAGTGAATGCGCACCAGCGGAACCCGCCCCACACGCGGTTTCCCGCGCACCAGCACCACGGCAGTTTCCGGCGTTGCGCCGTTGGTCGAGCTGAATCCGCAGATGCGGAATTGCCCGAACCGAGTCGGGAAATCGGCCTCCGCCACCTTGTGCACGTGGATTGTCGGGGGATTCTCCCTCCTGGTTGGTTTTGCCTTCGGCATACAAGTGAGCTTGACGTACCATTATAATGGTCACTCGAAAGCCGCACAAGTTGGAGGCGGGCTCCGGGCAAGTTTCCTTCGCTTCGTGAGTCCTCCCCGTGGTGATTTCGAGCCGTTCCGAGGCAATCCGTGGAACCAGGCAACGCCCGCGAGCTTCTTCTCCTTGTTCTTCTCGTTAAGATCTTGGTCGCCGCCTCGATTGCGAGCATCCTGGCCCGCTTTGCTTCCTTCAAGCAGCTTGTATTCTTGTCAGAGAAGACCTTGCGGGACCGGTTTGTCTTCGGGATTGTACTGGGTCTTGCGCTGCTCTTCGGCGTTACTCTGCGAGTCATCTTCCGGTTCCCCTCTCCGGACCTGAGCCTGGAGGGAGCGGTGCTGGCAGGCGTGCTGGGCGGTTACTTGTCGGGAACGGTCGCAGGAGGCTTGGCCGCTCTGCCGGCGCTGCTTTTGAATCAGGAAGTTCTCGCCCTCCCGGCGATGCTGCTGGCGGGCGCGGCGGGCGGTTTCGCGCGCCAGCTCATCCCGAACAAGGACGATGTGTGGCATTTCTCGCCCTTCATTGACCTCAACCTCTACCGCTGGTTCCGGCAGCGGTTCGGGCGTCCGCGAGGCGACTGGCAGATGTTCTTTTTTGTGTTCCTGATCGTGATGGAGGCGGGGCGGATCCACTTGGGCCGGGCTTTTCCGGGACGAGTCTTTTACCTCTGGAACCCCTATCCGCTGATCGTGATCGCCCTCTGCCTGACCACGGTGGCCGCGGTGGCGATTCCAGTGACCATTTGGAAGAACGTCCGCAACGAGATGTTGATCGAGGAGCAGCGGCGGCTTCTGGTGCAGGCGCGTCTGGATGCGCTAACAGCCCAGATCAACCCTCATTTCCTGTTCAATACCCTCAATTCCATTGCTTCGCTCATCCGGATCGACCCGGAAACCGCGCGCCAGGTCATTTTCCGCCTCTCGAACATTCTGCGCCGGCTCTTGAAGAAGCACGAGAACTTCACGGCCCTCAGCGACGAAATGGCGTTCATCGACGATTATCTCGCCATCGAGGTGATTCGCTTCGGAGCCGACAAGCTCAAGATCGTCAAGGAAATTGAAGAGCAAACACTGCCTCTGCTGGTGCCCAGCATGCTGCTGCAGCCGATCATCGAAAACGCCATCCGCCATGGGTTGAGCCCGAAAGTCGAAGGCGGCGTCATCCGCTTACGCAGCACGCGCCATAACGGCCGCCTTCTGCTGGAAGTGCGCGACAACGGCGTCGGAATGCCGGCTGGCCAGATTGCGCAGGAGCAGCAGGGGCAGGGAATCGGAATGCGGAATGTGCGGGAACGGCTGCGCGTATTGTATGGATCGGAATATACGTTTCAGGTCGAAAGCCCCTCCGAAGGCGGCACCTGTATCCGGATCGGAGTCCCTTTATTCTCGAACTGAAGTTTCGCTTTTCCGTGTTCCTCTCCCGGCGGATTTCCGGTTCCATCGATTATTCACTAAAAGTGAATGATAGCCACGCCCAGATTCCATTTTACGGGAAGCGGGGAAGCATAGTAAAAGAAGAAGGGAGGGACCGTTCGGGGGACAGCATCCCACCAAGGAGGCGTGTGACGAATACATTCCAGAGAGACGTGTGGCGGAAGAGATGGGCGAGTGTCGGATTGATATTGCTGCTGGCCGCTGGCTGCGGCGGACCGCCGGAACCAGGGAATGGAGGATTGAGCGGCACCGTCCGCGTCGACGGCTCGAGCACCGTCTTCCCGATTACCGAGGCGATGGCCGAGGAATTTCGGAAGGTGGAGCCCGCCGTCCGCGTAACGGTCGGCATATCGGGAACCGGCGGCGGATTCAAACGGTTCACGGCGGGCGAAATCGATATCAGTGACGCCTCCCGGCCCATTGACCCGTCCGAAGCGGAGCTTGCCAAACAGAACGGGATTGAATACATCGAGCTCCCGGTGGCGTTCGACGGGCTTTCCGTTCTGGTCAACCCGAGGAATGATTTTGTGAGCTCCCTGACGGTCGCGGAACTCAAGCGCATCTGGGAGCCGGACAGCGGCGTGCATCGCTGGAGCGACATCCAGCCTGCATGGCCCAGCCGCGAGATCCATCTGTACGGCCCCGGCACCGATTCGGGCACCTTCGACTATTTCACGCAGGCGATCAACGGGCGGGAGAAGGCCAGCCGCCCCGACTTCAGCGCCAGCGAGGACGACAATGTGCTCGTGCAGGGCATTAGCGGGGATGCGGACGCTCTCGGCTATTTTGGCTTCGCCTACTACGCCGAGAACAGGGAACGGCTGAAGTTGGTTGCCGTCGATGGCGGCGACGGGCCGGTTCTTCCCTCGGCCGCGACAATCCTGGACGGGTCCTACCAGCCGCTTTCGCGGCCCATCTTCATTTATGTGACGATGAAAGCGGCGATGCGCCCGGAGGTCCAGGCGTTTGTCCGTTTCTACCTGACCCAGGCGAAGAATCTGGTCGGGCAGGTCGGATATGTTCCCCTGCCTGACCAAGTTTATGAGTTGGCCCGCGAACGGTTCGAGCAGGGTCAGACCGGATCGGTATTCGAAGCCAAGGGTCCGCAGGTCGGTGTAAGACTCGAAGATCTTCTTCAAAGAGAGCAGCCATAGCGGGGGTTTGGATTGGCGTCCGGCAGTGAGACCAGTCTTCGAAGCGCCAGCTTGCGGCACAAACGCGTTCGCTCCACGGAACGGGTGATCCAGGCCGTGCTCTTCCTTTGCGCGTTGCTCTCCGTAGTGACGACGGCAGGAATCATCTGGGTCCTGGCGAGGGAGACCTTGAATTTTTTCCGTCAGGTCTCTGCCGTTTCTTTTTTGACCGGGATGCGATGGACACCCTTGTTTCAGCCGAGCTCGTTCGGCGTCCTCCCGTTGGTGGGCGGTACGCTGATGATCGTCGTGGGGGCGGCGCTGGTTGCGGTTCCTCTTGGGCTCGGCACAGGCATTTTTCTGAGCGAATACGCCTCGGACCGGCTGCGAGGCATCCTCAAGCCTGTCCTCGAAATTCTGGCCGGAATCCCTACGGTAGTCTATGGCTACTTCGCGCTTACCTTTGTGACCCCGCAACTCGGGCGCTTGTTTCCATCCATCCAGGTATTCAACGCGGCCAGCGCTTCGATCGTGGTCGGAGTCATGATTTTGCCAATGATCGCTTCTCTGTGCGATGATGCCCTCCGCGCGGTGCCCCAAGCGCTCCGTCATGCCGGATATGCGCTGGGTGCAACCCGCTTTGAAGTATCGACTCGCGTGGTGCTGCCGGGGGCGTTTTCGGGAGTGCTGGCATCTTTTGTTCTGGCGCTCTCCCGGGCCATCGGCGAAACCATGGCCGTGACGCTCGCGGCCGGCGCGACGCCGCGGCTGACCGTGAACCCGCTCGAGAGCATTCAGACCATGACCGCATACATCGTGCAGGTGAGCCTGGGTGACACGCCGGCCGGAAGCATGGCCTACCTGACAGTCTACGCCGTGGGAATGCTTTTGTTCATGATCACGCTCGCCATGAACCTGGTCGGAAACCGGATCCTGCGCCATTTCCAGGAGGTTTACGAGTGACAAGCGCGACGGCTCCTCTGGGGAGGAATCTTCCCATCCGACGGCGTCTCGGCGGCCTATTCCACGCCGTTTTTCTGATCGCAACCTTTACCGGAGTGGTTCTGCTCGCGGTTTTGCTGGCCGAGGTCATCCAAAACGGCATTCCGTGGCTGACCGGGAGCTTCTTCACAAACTTTCCTTCCCGGTTTCCGGATCAGGCTGGAATTCGGGCGGCGCTCTGGGGCACCATCTGGCTGATCGGCCTGACGGCGCTGTTTTCGATTCCGGTCGGCGTGGGAGCCGCTATCTACCTCGAGGAATACGCGGGACGGAGCTGGTTCAATACTTTGATTGAAATCAATATTGCGAACCTCGCCGGAACTCCTTCCATCGTTTACGGAATTCTCGGCCTGGCGATCTTCGTGCGCTGGATGGCGCTGGGCCGGAGCGTGCTGGCTGGTGCGCTCACCATGAGCCTGCTGATTCTCCCCGTCACAATCATCGCGTCTCGGGAGGCTCTGCGCGCCGTGCCGAACTCCATCCGCCTGGCCGCGTTTGCGCTGGGAGCCACGAAGTGGCAGACGATTCGCGCCCACGTCCTGCCCGCGGCGCTTCCAGGGATCATGACCGGGATCATCCTGGCGCTTTCGCGGGCCATCGGAGAGACGGCGCCGCTCATCATGATCGGGGCGCTGACGTTTGTGGCCTTTACCCCTGCCGGGCCCATGGACGAATTTACGGCTCTTCCGATCCAGATCTTCAATTGGGCCTCGCGGCCGCAGAGAGAATTCTACGGCGTGGCGGCCGCGGGCATTCTCGTGCTGCTCGGCGTGCTGTTGACAATGAACGCGGCGGCCATCTGGATCCGTCACCGCTCCCAGAGGAGCATGCGATGGTAGGGAACGGACCCCCGGCCGCCGGCGAAACCATCGTATCGTGCCGTTCCCTGTCGGTACGATACGGCTCGGTCGCCGCCGTTCAGGAGATATCCCTCGACATCCCCGAACATCAGATCACCGCCATTATTGGCCCGTCAGGCTGCGGCAAGAGCACTCTGTTGCGCGCCTGCAACCGCATGAATGACTTCATCCAGAACGTGACCACCGAGGGCCAGGTGCTCTACCGGGGCGAGGACCTCTACGCCAGCGACATCGATCCGGTGGAGGTGCGCCGGCGAATCGGCATGGTGTTCCAGAAGCCGAATCCGTTCCCGAAATCGGTTTTCCGCAACGTGGCCTGGGGCGCATCCATCAATGGGTTCCGTGGGGACATCAACGAACTGGTCCAGCGGTCGCTCAAAAAGGCGGCCTTGTGGGATGAAGTGAAGGACAAGCTGGACCAGAGCGGGCTCGCCCTTTCGGGAGGCCAGCAGCAGCGGCTTTGCATTGCCCGAGCTATCGCCCTCGAGCCGGATCTGATCTTGATGGATGAACCCTGTTCCGCGCTCGATCCGGCCTCGACAGCGCGCATCGAGGATTTGCTCTTCGAGCTCAAAGCGCGCTACACCATCGTGATCGTGACGCACAACATGCAACAGGCCGCGCGCGTCTCGGACTGGACGGCATTCCTCTCGCACGGCCGCCTCGTAGAATTCGGGGCCACCGAAGCAATCTTCACCCGGCCCGACAAGAGAGAAACCGAGGACTACGTGACCGGGAAGTTCGGGTAAGATGAAGCTATGTCGAGACACCTTGAGATTGAAATCGAAAGACTCAACAAGCGGATTCTGACCATGGGCGAGGCTGTGGTCGAGGCCATTCAGAAAGCCTTGCGGGCGTTGCAGGAGCGCCGCGCGGAATTGGCCCGGGAAGTCATGGAAGGAGACCGCCGGATCGACAGCGCCGAAGTCGAAGTCGAGGAAGAATGTCTCAAGCTGCTGGCGCTTTATCAGCCGGTAGCGGAAGACCTCCGGTTCATTGCCGCCGTGATGAAAATCAACAGCGACATGGAACGCATGGGGGACGAGGCCGCCAATATTGCCGGCCATGCCCTTTTTCTTGCCGGACAGGATCCCATCCCAGTGCCACCCCGCCTAAAAGATCTCTCGGAAGCGGCCATGCGCATGGTCCGGGAAAGCCTGGCGGCGTTCGTCAAGGGAGATGCGGAGGCATCTCGGCGCATCTGCGCCGAGGACGACGAAGCGGACCAATACAACCGGGAAGTGATCAATAGCGTGTGGAAAATGATGTCCGCCGAGCCGCAAACCGTCGAGCGGGCGACGCATTTGTTCTCTGTGTCGCGACACCTCGAGCGGATCGCAGACCATGCCACCAACATTGCCGAAGACGTCGTCTACATGGTGGAAGGGAAGATCATCCGCCACGGCGCGGGTCTTTCTCCCCCGAAACCGGAAGCTTCTTAGCGGTTGAAATCACCCTGTTCCTATGCATCCCCCGAGAATGAATTTTGTAACAATCGGTGCAGTCATACTGTTGTGGACGTCTGCTTGTTGGGCGCAATCCGCCTCGCCGGGCGCAACAGCCGACGGAACAGCCGCAAAAAAACCGTCCGTCTACGACACGATCTGGAAGTTCGCCGAGTGGTACGACAACGACGAAAACCCCACCCTGCAGAGCATCTTTTTCAGCGGGCGCTTCCAGTACGAGTATTCCACGCTCGACGCCGACCAGGGCTCGAACAGCGAATGGAACGTCCGCCGGCTGCGGCTTGGCGCGGTCTCGCATCTGTTTCACTCTCTGACGCTGCACGGCGAGGTCGAGCTCAACCCGCAGGAGCATGACCCGCTGTATCTCCGCTTCACGGATGCCTATCTGATGTGGAGCCGGAGTGGGCGGTTGGAGCTGACATTTGGCAAGCACGGCGTCCCGTTCACGATGGACGGGGCCACTTCCTCGAAGGAGCTCCTCACCATCGACCGCAGCAATCTGAGCAACAATATGTGGTTTCCGCAGGAGTACATCCCCGGCGTCAGCGCGGCGGGCGAGCTCTCCAACTGGATCTACCGCTTTGGCGTGTTCTCGGGCGGGGAAGCCACGCGCGAATACGGCCGCTTCAACGGAAGCGCCTTCACGCTCGCCGTCATCGGCTACGATTTTGCGGCCGCCCTCGATGTGAAGCAGGCGCTGCTGGCCGGCAACTACGTCTATCAGAACCCGGACCCGAGAAACACTTTCACGCGCCAGTTGCAGCACATGTTTTCGACCAATTTCAAGCTGGACGCCGGAAGGTGGGGCGCCCGCACGGATCTTTCGATTGGCTCGGGCTACCTGGGCCAGAGCGATCTTTGGGGCGTCATGGCCATGCCGTTCTACAACGTCACCGACAAATTTCAGATCGTCGGCCGCTACACCTACCTCAACAGTGAAGGCCCGAACGGCGTCCGCCTCGCCACCTACGAAAGCCGGGCGGTCCCAGGGCGCGGCGACCGCTACAGCGAGTGGTATCTCGGCGCCAACTACTACTTCTACGGCCACAAGCTCAAGCTGCAAAGCGGCCTGCAGTTCGCCGACATGAACGACCGCGCCAACGACGGCGGCGCCTATTCAGGCGTTTCCTGGACCTCCGGCCTCCGCGTGAGCTGGTGAGCCTGCTTCTCCAATCCCGTGCGAATCAATCCCGCCACGGGGTTCTTCGCCCCGTTACGTCACAGCCCTCCAACTCCGATGGTGACAGCCTGGGGCGAACTGGTTGCTCCGTTCAGTGTGACCGTTACGACAGTGTCGTTACCAGGAAGAACCCCGGACGGCACCACGGCGTTGATTTGTAACGGGGAAATATAGAGGAGTTGCGCGTCGGTAGAACCGAACGTGACCCGGGTTCCAAACAAGCTGGTCGGATATCCTCCCGCCGCCGGTTGGCCCGCCGCCGTGACCGTTGCCAGATCCGTTCCGAAAACGGAGACGTACGAATTCGGAGCCACTGGCCCAGAAGCGTAGGTTGCGGCGTTTACTACGCCGCTCGTAGAAATGATCGGTCGCCTGCTCGGAGCGCGCCTGGATTCGTACAGGTCCGCTCCTCCTTGTCCACCTGCCCGATTGGAATGGAAAAAGAGACTGTCTCGACTGAATGGAAACCCCGGCCCAAGTTCATTTGCTGCGCTATTGATGGAAGGACCCAAGTTTACCGGCGTTGGCCAGGGAACAGACGTTCGCTCCCGAGTTGAAACCCACAGGTCATTCTCACCGAGCGTGCCCGTGCGATTTGAGGCGAGATATAGTTCCAACCCGTTATGCCGGGGAGCGGGGAACAGATCGCTGTCACTGGTGCTAAGTTCCGGAACCAAGGCGGCCGGGCCGAACGTTCCGTCATTTTGCATAACACTGACATAAATATCCTGGCCCCCGGGGCCGCCAGGCCGGTTCGATGCGAAATACAGGCTGAGGTTGCCGGCCTCATCGTCTTCGAAGGAACCGGGGGTCAGTTCACTCGAAGAAGTGTTGACGCCGCTTCCGAGATTCTCCGGGAGGTCCCAACCAAAGTCATCCCGCTGATTACGCCGATGAGAGATGTAAAGGTCATTGCTGCCCAGGCCGCCGGGACGGTTGCTGGCAAACATGAGCGTATGTCCATCCGGGGCAAGGTGGGTACACTGGTCGGTTTCGGGGCTATTGATGTTCGGTCCGAGGTTCTGGGGGGTCCCCCAAGGAGCTTCCAGGCTGGGACGCTGCGCGACCCACAAATCCAGACCACCGAGAGTGCCAGGACGGTCCGAAGCAAAGTAAAGACTGAGACCAGTCTTTGAGAGCCACGGTCACTGCTCCCCCGAATCCGTATTGATGGTTGCCCCGAGGTTGACGGGCGTGGACCAGTCGCCGCCGTTCTGCGCTACAACCGTTCCAACCAAGCAAAGACCTGCCAAACTGATCCGCCACCAGGCGATCTGAGTAAGCCGTTCACGCTTCATTTTCATGCTCCCCTCCAGTTGCGAAAATCCAGGCGGAAGAGCCCGCCAATGGCGGCGACTTTGGCATGGACGCGGAGCACGGTCAATTCACAGCAGATCAATTCAAACTCTCCAGGTATCTCACTGGGAAGAAAGCAGTTGCTTGCGTGTCTCTCTTGCCGATTGCTCTTGTAACACCCTGCACTTCAGGAGTACACTGGTCGGCACTAACAAAGCAAGGGAGAGGCCCTATGCAACAGTCCAGCGAAATCCCACGGGGGTTTCGCTTTGGCGTATTCGAGGCTGATCTGCACACCGGCGAAGTGTGCAAGAGCGGGCGGAAGGTCAGGCTACAAGAGCAACCCTTCCGGGTCCTGGCCATGTTGCTGCAGCGCGCCGGGGAAGTAGTAACACGGGAGGATATTCAAAAGAAACTCTGGCCCGAAGATACCTTTGTGGATTTTGAGCACGGGCTCAACATTGCGATCAACAAGATCCGCGAGGCGCTGGGCGACTCCGCCGAAAGCCCACGGTTTGTCGAGACGTTGCCGAAGCGCGGCTATCGCTTCATCGCGCCGGTCGTGGCGCTGGACTCGCCCCATCCAGCGGCGGCCGTCCTGGCAACGGTCCCCCCTGAGGAGCTAACCGAGCCAGAACTGGCGCGACCGAAGACCGCCAAGGCTTGGCGCTACGCGTTCGCCTCGCTCGGAGGCGTAGCCGTGATGGCTGGATTGTTAATTGGCATGAATGCCGGCGGGTTGCGCGATCGGGTCCTGGGAACTTCCTCACTGCCCCAAATTCAGTCTATCGCCGTGCTGCCGCTCGAAAATCTTTCCGGGGACCCCGAACAGGAGTACTTAGCCGACGGAATGACCGAGGCCATTATCACCGAGCTAGGCCAGGCCAGCACGCTCAGGGTGACCTCTCGAACTTCGATCATCCGTTACAAAGAAGCGAAAAAGCCGTTGCCCCAAATTGCCCGCGAGCTGAATGTGGACGCGATAGTGGAGGGCGGGGTACTGCGCTCTGGAGACCGGGTACGGATTACCGCGCAATTGATTCACGCACCCACTGACCGGCATTTGTGGGCCGAGACCTACGAGGAGGACGTTCAGGACATCATTTTGGTGCAGCGCCAGGTTGCACAGGCCGTGACCCGGGAGATTCGGATCAATTTGGCGTCGCGGGAAGAAGCGAACTCGTCACCTGGACGTGCCCCCAATCCACAGGCTTACGAAGCCTATTTGAAGGCTCGCTATTACAACGAGCGGCCTGGAGAGCGGGCGAGGGCGATGGAGTATTTCAACCAAGCGATCCAGATCGACCCCGACTATGGCGCTCCCTACGCGGCCCTGGCCGGCTCTTACTACATTCCTACGTTTTACGATACCGTTCCGCCGCGGGAGGGTTTCTCCCGAATGCGGGAAGCGGCGTCGAACGCTTTGAGCCGGGATGACACGCTTGCGGAAGCCCATAGCTACCTGGCCATCGTTAAGCTGCACTACGACTGGGACTGGGCCGGCGCGGAACAGGAATTTCGGCGCGCCCTTCAGCTCAACCCCAATCAGGCGGATGTGCGCCACAACTACGCTCACTTCTTGATGGCTATGAACCGAGGCGCCGAGTCCCTCGCGGAGAGCGAGCGGGCTGTTGACATTGATCCGTTCAGTTTAGGTCTCATGGCGTGCGTGGGCTGGCATCGTCTGTTTGGCGGCCAGTACGATTCGTCCATTGAGCAGTCTCGCCAAACGCTCCAGGTCAATCCGAACTTCCTCTGGGCACAGATCAATCTGGCGTGGGCTTATGAGCAAACCAGGATGTTTGATGAGGCCATCAAGCAATTTGAGACTGCCGCAAAGCTTCCGGGAACTGCCAGTACTCTGGCTCTGGCGTCTCTGGGTCATTCCTACGCCGTGGCAGGGAAGAGGCGCGAAGCCGAGGCAGTGCTCGCCCAGTTGACCGAACGAGCCGCGAAAAGCTATGTCTCGCCGTACCAGATTGCCGCGATCTACGCCGGTTTAGGCGAAACGGACCAGGCCTTCGCATGGCTCGAGAAGGCGTACACCGAGCGTTCGAGTTGGCTGGTCCACATTACCTGGGATCCTCGGCTCGCAAACCTCCACGCAGACCCCCGGTTCTCTGGGTTGGTACGCCGCATCGGCCTGCCCTCGTAGGTCATCAAAAAATCTCTTGACAGCGGGAGAAGGGACCGGGTACAGTAGCACTTTCCTGTTGAGGTATGACGTTATACCTCATGGCTCCCGGCTTGCATTCCGCCCGAAGAGCCAATAGAATTTGGAAGTCCCAAGAATCCACGAGTCTGACACCGTAGGAGGTATTGAATATCCATGGCCACCACCGCCCCCGCCAAGATCGACATCCGCAGTCTCCGCAGCGCGCTCGAATCCATGCGCGGTTCCGACGAGCTGCTGATCTCGAATACTGAGATCAATCCGGAGCTGGAATTAGCCGGCTTATCCAAACACTTTGACGGCGGAGCCGCCATGCTGTTTGAGAACGTCAAGGGGTATCCCAACGGCCGGCTGCTCACCAACCTGTTTGCGAGCGAGGAGCGTGTCTCCCGCATGTTTGGCGTGGACGACCCCCGCCAGTTCAAGTTCAAGGCCATCGATGCCATCCATCGCCCGCTTGCTCCCGTCGTCGTGGATTCCAAGGACGCCCCCTGCCAGGAAGTCGTCATCGACAAGAGCATCAACGTCTGGGACATCGTCCCGATGATCCAGCACACCGAGAAAGACCCCGGCCGCACGCTCGGCGGCGGAAACACGCTGGTCACCGGAAAGTATTTCTGGGGCGGTACGCACATCAGCTATAACCGCATGAACTTCCGCGGCCCCGATTTCTCGAGCTTCCAGATTTCGCCCGGCTCGCACACCGACATGATTGCCACGGAGTGGTACAAGAAGGGGCCCATCCCGATGACGATCAACATGGGCGTGCCCCCGGCTTGCACGCTGCTCGCCGGCGGCGGTTTTGTCTACATGGTTCTGCCCAAGGGTTGCGATGAGATCGGCGTTGCCGGCGCCATGCAGGGCTATCCGGTCGAGCTCGTCAAGGCCAAGACCGTGGACGCGCTCTCGATCGCGCAGGCCGAATACGTCATCGAGGGCTACCTCGACACGACGCAGAAGATTTGGGAAAGCGAGATCGCGGAAAAGGAGCAGCGGCAAGGCGTTCACCCGTTCCACCCCGAGTGGGCCGGCTACATGGGCAAGGCCTACCGGACATACAAGTTCCAGGTGACGGGCGTCACCCACCGCAAGCAGAAGCCCATCTATTACGGCCTGATCGTCCACAGCTTCGACGACCATTACGTGGACACGCTCATGCGCGAAGCCATGTTCTTCGAAGTGGCCGACCGCATTTGCCCCGGCCTTTGCGTCGACACCCACATCCCCATGCCCATGACGGATTGGGGCGGCTGCATTTTCCAGATCCGCAAGCGCCGCGCCCGCGACGAGGGCTACGTCAAGAACATTCTCTCGGCCGCCTTGGCCTGTTCACTCGGTTCAAAGTTGATGATCGCCGTGGACGAGGACATCAATATCTACGACATGGATGACATGATGTGGGCTCTGACCACGCGGATTGATGTCAATAGCGGGATGCAGATCGTCGCCAAGGGCGGCGCGGGCCAGGCCTTCCAGCCCGCCGACCGCAGTTCCGCCGGCGACAAGGACTGGACCACCACCAACATCAAGTTTGGCGGCGGCCTGGCCGTCGATGCCACCATCCCCTTCGTTTACAAGGACGCTTTCGAAAGACCGCCGTATCCGGTGTCGAAGGTAGATCCGAACAAGTGGTTCAGCAGGGACGAAATCGCCGTCGCCCAAAAGACGATGACGAACTACGGACGGTTCCTGTCCAAGACCGGTTTCTGACCGGCCGCCGGAGCAGGCCGGAGAAGGGAAGTCGGAGCCAGGTCTGTCCCTGCGGGGCGGTCCTGGCTCTCGTGTTTTACAGAACGCTGATTGGCCACAGAGGCACAGAGAACACAGAGAGCAGAGAATGAAGAAGAAGTACACACCTCGGAATGGACCAAGACATTCGCATGGTCTTCGTACTTTGAATCTACGTTCTTTGGTTTCTCCGTGCCCTCTGTGTCTCTGTGGCTAAGTTCTCTTCGGGTAAATCGTATGACCACCTCGGACCCCAGCAAGAAACCCGGTGCCTTAACGGGCTGCCGCGTCTTGGATCTCTCCACCCCGCTCGGGCATCTCTGCGGGAAGATTCTCGGCGACCTCGGAGCCGACGTCCTCAAGATTGAGCCCCCCGCGGGCGACGCCGGACGGTTCCGCAGTCCCTTCTATTACGATTCGAGCGGGGCCGCTCACAGCCTGTTCTGGCTTGCCTACAACAACAACAAGCGGAGCGTGACGCTCAATCTCGAGACCCGCGACGGCGGCCAGATCCTGCGCCGTCTGGTGTCGAAGGCCGATTTCCTGATCGAGTCTTTTCCGCCCGGCTATCTGGATTCCCTCGGTTTGGGCCACGATGCCTTGCTCAAGGAAAATTCCCGTCTGGTATATACAGCAATCACGCCCTATGGCCAGACCGGACCGTATCGCGAGTTTCAGGCCGACGACCTCCAGATCATGGCTTCCTGCGGCGTGATGTCCCTGACCGGCCGCCCCGGCAAGCCGCCCTTGCGGATTTCGCTTTCCCAATCCGAAGCCTGGGCGTCGCTCTACGGGGTAATGGGCGCCTGGACGGCGTTCCATCATCGCCAGCGCAGCGGGCAAGGGCAGTTCGTAGATGTTTCCGCGCAGGCGGCCTGCGTGATTCTGTGTGCGCACGCGCCCTGGTTCTGGGACTATAACCGCGACAACCCCACGCGCCACGGCGAATTCATGACCGGCCGGACCATCACCGGGGCGAAGTTCCGCACCGTCTGGCCGTGCCGCGACGGCTACCTCACGTTCATCATCTATGGCGGCCCCGCCGGGCAGAAGACAAACCGCGCGCTGACCGAATGGATGGACGCCCACGGAGTGGCCCCCGACTTCATGAAGCAGAAGAATTGGAGCGAGTTCGATGTCTATACCATGACCCAGGACGAAGTGGACCGCATGGAGAGTGCGATCGGCAAGTTCTTTCGTAACAGGACCAAAGCGGAATTTCTGAAAGAAGCAGTTGATCGCGGTATGCTCGGCTATCCCATCTCTTCGGCCGATGATATTCTCGCCGACGAGCAGCTCGCAGTGCGCGGATTCTGGCAGCCGCTGGAGCTTCCGGGGCGCACCGAGCCGGTCCGATTTCCTGGCGGCTTCACCCGGTTCTCGGACATGGATTGCGGGATTCGCATCCGCCCGCCGCTGCTCGGAGAGCATACCGCGGAAATTTTTCGGAGCGAGCTGGGATTCAAAACCGAGCAGATCAACCGGCTGCGCGGCGCGAGGGTGATCTGAGCCGAGTGGTCAGAGGATGGAAAAGATAATGAAGTCGTTCCTGGAGACCATACGTAGCGTCATAAATAATTGCGCATATTGACAGTGCTGAGGCCAATAGACACGGCCTCAGCAGTAATATTATTCGCAGATTGTTGTGACGCCATGTTTAGTTTCCTTTCTCTGTGTTCTCTGTGCCTCTGTGGCTATTTTGGAGTGTCATGAAAGCCCAAGCGTTAGACGGCGTAGTGGTAGTCGAGTTCGCGGCATTCGCGGCGGGCCCGTGTGTGGCGAAATATATGGCCAACTGCGGTGCATTCGTCATCAAGGTCGAATCCCGCGCCCGCCTCGACGGCTTCCGCACCCACTATCCACCGTTCAAGGACAATATCCCTGGGCCGAACCGCTCCGGGGTCTTTGCGATGAACAACGACGGCGTGCACAGCGTCGGCCTGAATCTCAAAGTGCCGGCCGGCATGGACACTGCTCGCAAGTTGGTCGAAAAAGCTGATGTAGTAATTGAGAATTTCACGCCCGGGACGATGAAACGGCTGGGGTTAGGTTACGAGCAGCTTGCCGCAATCAACCCCGGCCTGGTCATGCTGAGCACCTGCAATCTGGGCCAGACCGGGCCGCGCGCCCATCATCCGGGCTTCGGATCGCAGTTGACATCCCTCAGCGGGTTTACTCACCTCATCGGTGAGGAGGATCAGGGTCCGGTGATCATCTATGGCCCCTACATTGACTATATCGCCGTGGGCTACGGCTATGTTGCCATCCTGGCGGCCCTGGAGCACCGCCGTCGCACCGGGCGCGGCCAGTACATTGACCTGTCCCAGTACGAGAATGGAGTCCAATTCGTGGCCCCCGGCATCCTGGAGCATCAGCTTTTGGGCACCGTCCCCAAGCGCCGGGCCAACCGTCACGATTTTGCCGCGCCGCACGGCGTCTATCCGTGCCGGGGGCAGTCCAAAGGGCCAGGGGGTTCGGGAGGAAAAGATAACTGGATCGCTATCAGCGTATTCAGCGATGAGGAGTGGCAGCGCCTCGTCAAGGTCATGCGGAAGCCCGCCTGGGCTGATAGCCTCCGTTTTGCCAGCCAGCTTGCTCGCAAGGAAAACGAGCCCGAGCTAGATGCCATGCTCGCCAAATGGACCCGCCGGCAAAAGGCTCCGGACCTGATGCTGAAGCTTCAGAAGGCCGGCGTCCACGCCGCCAAGGTCAATTCCATCGCCGATCTCTTCAGCGACCCCCAATTAGAGCACCGCGGCCACTGGGGCGCCGTCCCGCATCCCGAAGTCGGCCCGCATCACGTCGAAATGCCCGCCTACGCGATGTCGGAAACCCCCGTCGCGGACCCCACCCCCGAGCCGCTTCTGTGTGAGCACACGGAAATGGTCCTCCAGAAGCTCCTCGGCCTTTCACAAGCCGAAATCGAAGCCCTCGCCGCCCAGGGGGCCGTGGAGCTGGCGACAACTGCCACTGTTGGTTAGCCTTGCCGCCATTGCTTTCCCCTGTGGAAGCGGTTCCAGGCCGTGTATCTCATGTGCGACTGAAAGTTACATTCTTATTTTGCGCGACAGGTACTCACAACTCGGTCTCGAAAATGTCTTCTGCCATCCGCCGCAAGATGCGGTCTGTCCGGTTGGCTATGTCTATGAGGGTTCCAATCACTTCCCACCAACCGGCAACGGGCGTTCCTTGGTCGAACGTTACGCTTGTTGCGAGTTTGCAATATACCTCAGGGTTTGTAAATGGCCACTCTCTGAAACCCTCGAACAACGCACGAACCAATATGGCATCCTGCTCCATTGGCCCCGGGTTTCTGCGAACGAACTGGCGGTGCTTGGCATCAGCCTTCAATTCTGCGAGATCGAATTGGAACGATTGAAGCATTGCGCCTGTAATATGGATAAGGCGGTGCTTGTCGGCATCAGAGAGTTCTTTGAGATGCCGGAGCGGGCTCCGTTCGCCTTCCCCTGTTCCACCATCTTTCTGGGGAAAAGGCTGTTCGGATCGGATAAGATCAACGGCTTTGGAACTGACACCTTTGAGGAACTTCTTAATCCCATCCGTCTCAAACCAGGTCACATCTTTGAAGATGGGAAATTGATGTTTAGACTTGGGGTCGGGGACGACAAGTTGGTTAACCGCATGGTCCAAGGCGGAACGCAGGTTGTGAACGATTTCTCCGACCTGAATTCCCCACATCGGGTCGGCTCCGCTTCTGAGTTTAGCGCGAATGATAAGTTCGCCGGTGTCTCCATTGAAATTGACAGATGCACCATAGGGACCAGCATCGAGAAAGGTGCCAATCTGGCCCTTGAGCACCTCGATTTGATTGCGTGCCCGCTCACGCTTAAGGCGAACCCCATGTAACTTGTCCATGCATCAGCGTATCACGCGTATGCATGAAGTAATTAATAACCGAATTAATGTTTTGACTACTTATCTTGACTATAGTAAACTTAGTTGGCAGAAAGGTGAAAGCAATGGAAGAAGTGGCGATCTCTGAATTCAAGGCTAAATGCTTGGCTCTGCTCGCACAGGTGCAGAAGACCAAGAAGCCGATCCGCATCACCCGTTATGGCAAGCCCGTCGCGGATGTTGTTCCGGCAGCCCCGGCGGCGAGAAAGAAGACATGGCTGGGATCCATGGCCGGTACTGCGAAGATAATGGGCGACATCGTTTCTCCTGTCATTGATCTCGACGATATTGAGGCGTTGCGCGATTGAAGCTGCTGCTTGATACCCATATTTGGTTGTGGAGTCTGCTCGAACCCTCACGCCTGGGACCCCATCTCCGCCACGAGCTCAGCAATCCTCAGAACGAGCTATGGTTGTCTCCAATCAGTACCTGGGAAGCTCTGCTTCTGAACGCGAAGGGCAGGTTTCGACTGCCTGCGGATGTCCGCGGATGGATTGTCCGGGCCACCGAACGACTGCGCGAGGCTCCGCTGACTCACGAAATTGCAATCGCATCCCAGCAAATCCCATGGCCGCATCCGGACCCCGCTGACCGCTTTCTGGCAGCAACCGCTCAGGTCCTCGATCTGATTCTGGTGACTGCTGACGTGCGATTGCTGGGCCTCGGGGACATCAAGACGCTGGCCAACCGTTAAATCCGTTACATCAATTCCTTAGTTGACATAATATCCATTATCGGACCCTTCCTTTCGGTCGCGGTTCCCCCGATAAACCTAACAACGAAATCCACTGAAAGGGGCGAATCGATGCCTTTGGACGCGGAAGTGTTTTTGCGGTTGATTCG
>Ga0326597_10005196_pt1 | contig 18113 bp, 14 predicted proteins | sample RVTome_12_FD_203789 | JGI IMG/M metagenome (GOLD analysis project Ga0326597, IMG submission 203789) | Soil microbial communities from uranium-contaminated site in the Upper Colorado River Basin, Wyoming, United States - RVT100D185 | ecosystem: Environmental > Terrestrial > Soil > Contaminated >... | reverse complement strand
GGCCAGGCGCCGAAGCGGAACGGCACCTGGATCCTGTCGGTCTATTGCACGGCGAATGTGTCGGCGATCGACTGGGCCAGCGGCTGGCTGACTGCGCACGCAGGATCGTCGATTCGGCACTTGGCGACGCTCAGCCCGCACCCGCAGGTGCACTCTTCCTCGTTGAGCGCGAGGATGGCCTCTCCTCTGCGCTCCGCGGGCACGTTCGAGAGGTCCACGCCCGGCATCTCCGTGATCTCCGCTGCGTGTTCCGCCGACAAACGATTCACGTCATCGACTCGCTCGACGTGTACGTTCTGAATCTCCATTCCGGCGAGGACCCGTGTCATGGCCTCGGTTTCACGCGGGTACAAGAGCCCGACGTGCTTCATGGTCATTAGACCCTCAGGATCAATGACGAAGGTTGTGGGCAGCGCGATCACGCCAGGAAACGCTTCGTGGACCTCCGGCGTCGACCGAACAATCGGGTAGTTCAGCTGGTGCTCGTCGGCGAAAGCCTGCAAGTCCACGCCTTCGTGGTCCTCGGAGACCCCGATGACCAAGAGCTGGTCGCGATACCGATCCTGCAGGCTGATCAAGTCAGGAATCTCGACGAGACATGGAGCGCACCAGGTTGCCCAAAAATTGACGAGCACGACCTTGCCCCGCCAATCGGCTGGGGACATCGTCTGGCCGTCCAGGTCGGTCATCATGAAATCGGGCAGGGGCTCGGGCGCTTCAAGAAGGCGCACGACGATCGGATCGCCTGATGAATCGTAGTCTGCGGTGGGCTCGTCGCCAGGGGCGACGGAGCAAGCCGCGACGCCGAAAAGGCATGCGAGACCGAAACCGCCGAGGATCGTCGTGGTGTGCTTCGTCACGGGCAATTCACATCGTAACAGGCCAGGCGGCCCGATGCACACGGGTAGGCCTTGGCGCCTGACCGACTGCCAACTCACCCCGGGCGGAGTAGAATCACTCCTGCTAGAGGTTGCGTTGAGGTAACAGGTATGGTTCGACTGGTCGCCGCGGCATTCGCGGCCGCGATCTTTGTGTCCCCCACGTCAAGTGCCCAGGCGCAGAGCGCCGACACCTTCCGAGGCCGGCTATCGCCCGTGCCGATCATGGTCCAGCAGGCTGATACTGTGACTGGATCCGGCTCGGTGACCGCGACGGTCGCAGGCTCGAAGTTGTCGGTTTCAGGCAGTTTCGAAGGCCTGCAGACCCCTGCTACGGTCGCTCGTGTCCATCGTGGCCCGAAGACAGGCGTCCGAGGGCCGGTACTGTTCGAGCTCCAGGTGTCGAAGGCGGTCGCCGGTACGCTCAGCGGTGACCTTGAGCTGACGGCACAGCAGGTCCAGGATCTCAGACGCGAACGGTTCTACGTCCAGCTCCATAGCGAGGAGGCCCCTGAGGGGAATCTCTGGGGCTGGCTCCTGCGGCAAGAGACCCGGCGATGATGCGGAGAATCGGCTTGGCGCGTGTGATTTCAGTCGCTGCCGCATATCTGTGCGCTGTTGGCGTGATTGTCATGGGACAGCAGCCGCCTGCAGCGGCTGTTTACACGGCCGAGCAAGCCACGGCCGGCCGCGCTGCCTATCAAGCGAATTGCGCGAGCTGCCACGGTGCCGACATGCGCGGGCGAAACGAGGCACCATCGCTTGTCGGCGGCGATTTCTTAAACACGTGGGGGAATAGAACCACGCATGAGCTGTTTGAGCTGATTCGCACGTCGATGCCTCCTGGCGGCGCGAGGCTTGGCGCTGACCGGTACTCGTCCATCGTTGCCCACATCTTGCAGGCGAATGGCGCTCTGGCCGGCAGCGAGGTGTTTGGACTCGAGACGGCGGTGTCGATCGGGAGTATTGCGACATCGGCGACAACGCCGACGGGTGAGTCACCGACCCAATCGGCCGCGACCCAAGGGGCCGGCCGAGGTGTGCCACCTGCCGGTGGCGGGCAGGCCCCGGGAGGGCGAGGCGGCGGTGATCAGGTCGTCGAGCCGCGTGGCGTGACGGTCGCGGGCGAAGTGGCGAACTACGTCCCGGTGACCGACGAGATGCTTCGAAACCCGCCCCCCGGTGACTGGCTGATGGCACGGCGCAATTACCAAGCCTGGAGCTACAGCCAGCTCGATGAGGTGAATCGCGACAACGTCGGCGATCTGCGCCTCGCCTGGGTCTGGGCGATGAGGGAGGGCGGTGCGAACCAACCCATGCCGCTCGTCCACGGTGGCGTGGTCTATCTCTATAACATTGGCGGCGTCATCCAGGCGCTCGACGGAAGTACGGGCGATCTGATTTGGGAAAACGAGGTCGGACCGCTTCAGCCGGTAGGGCGCGGTTCGATGCGGAACATCGCGATCTACCAGGACAAGGTCATCACTGCGACCAGTGACGCCAGGCTCGTTGCGCTCGACGCGAGATCAGGCGAGACGGTCTGGGAACGCATCATCGCCGACCCTGCCGCCGGCTACTCAAACACAAGCGGGCCGATTGTCGCGCGAGGCAGGGTCATTCAGGGCCTGTACGGCTGCACCCTGTACGGGCCGGGGCGCTGCTTCATTAGCGCGTACGACGCCGAAACGGGAAGCCTGGCGTGGAAGTTCCATACGGTCGCCCACAACGGCGAGCCCGGCGGCGACACGTGGGGCGCGCTGCCTGACAACATGCGTGCCGGCGGCGAAGCCTGGATCACGGGTAGTTACGATCCTGAGCTGAACCTTACCTTCTGGGGAGTCGCGCAAGCCAAACCCTGGATGCCCGCCAGCCGCGGGACGACTGTGTTCGACGCCGCTCTGTACACCGGATCGACCGTCGCGCTGAACGTGGCCGACGGATCGCTGGCGTGGCACTACCAGCACGCGCCCGGTGAGTCGCTTGATCTCGACGAGGCGTACGAACGGGTCCTCGTGGATGACGGCGATCAGAAGCTGGTGTTCACGATCGGAAAGGCCGGGATATTGTGGAAGCTCGACCGCACGACTGGTCGGTACATCGATCACAAGGAAACAGTCTTCCAGAACGCCTTCGAACGGATCGATCCGGAGACTGGCGTGCCCACCTACCGAGCTGACATTATCGAACAGCAGGTCGAACAATGGATTCAGTCGTGTCCGAGCACCGAAGGCGGACACAACTGGCAGGCCATGAGCTACCACCAGCCGACCCGGGCGCTGATCATTCCGCTCAGCCAGTCCTGCATGGAGATGTCTGGGCGAAGGATTGAGCAGGTTGAGGGATCCGGGGGCACGGGGGCGGACAGGCGGTTCTTCGAGATGCCCGGGTCCGATGGCAACGTGGGAAAGCTTGCGGCGTACGACGTGCGGACGATGAACGAGCTCTGGAGCCGCGAACAGCGGGCCGCCTTTTTGACGGCTGTGCTCAGTACCGCCGGTGGAATTGGATTCGTCGGCGACCTCGAGCGCCGTTTCCGCGCGTTCGATGTCGTCACTGGAGAGACCCTCTGGGAGACTCGGCTGGGGACGTCGGTACAGGGCTTCCCCGTGACGTTCACCGCCGGAGGTAAGCAGTATGTCGCTGTCTCCACTGGCCTCGGTGGCGGGAGCCCGAGGGTCGTGCCGAGCACGATCTCGCCGGAGATCAAATACCCGAACAACGGACACGCGCTCTACGTTTTCGAGTTACCCGGCCCGAGATCTGAATGACCCTTTTCGTAACCGATGAGCTCAACCGTTCCCACCGGCATTCTGCATCGCACGTTCGTTAATCTTCGGAACGCCTGGCGGGCAATCAGTCAGTCGGCTCGGACCGGCGAGGTGCCGACACTTCGGGCCGATCTACCCGATGGCGATGCCGACGCCCTGCGGATCCAGATGCGCGACTGTCTCGAAAGCAGAGGGGGCGAGGTATCGTCAAGAGCTCGAGCCGCCGGTCTTGGACATTCGTATCTCAATCTCAATGACCGGGGCCGGAAACGGTTCCTCCAAATCCTTGCCGAAGATTTTCGCGTTGACTGGCAGCACCTGTATGCGGCAAGTCGAGATATTCACGAAACTGAAAGCCTGGAGCGCGCGCTGGAGACGGAAGAGCGTTTGAGGGAGATCCTGACGTCCCGCCGATTGAAGGTATTGACGCGGTTCAACTCCCTTCCTGAAGGCGTGAAGTTCCTGGTCGATATGCGCGCAGATGTGATTCGCTGGAGCGCGGACGACCTGCACCTGCAGAGCCTGGAGAAGGATCTCAGGGGACTGCTCGTTTCGTGGTTCGACGTCGGTTTTCTCGAACTCAAGCGCATTACCTGGGATTCACCCGCCGCACTCCTGGAAAAGCTCATCGCCTATGAAGCCGTTCACGAGATTCGGTCCTGGGAGGATCTGAAGAACCGATTGGGCGCAGACCGTCGCTGCTATGCGTTCTTCCATCCGCGGATGCCTGAGGAACCTCTCATATTCGTCCAGGTCGCGCTGGTATCCGGCATCTCGAGCAGCATTCAGGAACTGTTAGATGAAACGATCGCCCCCGTGGACCCGATGACCGCAAACACGGCTGTCTTCTACTCGATATCCAATACTCAAACAGGTTTGCAGGGGGTCAGTTTCGGTAGCTTCTTGATCAAGCGCGTCGTGGACCGACTGGCGCAGGAACTGCCCGGGATAAGCACGTTTGTCACGCTCTCTCCGATTCCTGGATTTCGCGGCTACCTCGAATCGAAATTGAGTGAGCTGGAAGGAGGGCTCCTGACTGGGCCCGACAAGGATGTCCTGGGACCTTTGATCGAGGCGGGTGGTGGCAGGCGAGCTCTTGGAGAAACGCTGTCCGCACCGAACTGGTGCCAGGACGGCGATGTCGCGCAAAAACTGAAGAAGCCGCTCACGCGGATCTGCGCCCATTATTTGGTCCACGGGATGACGGGCGGACGGGCGCTGGATTCCGTCGCGAACTTCCATCTGAGCAACGGCGCCTCTATCGAGCAGATCGACTGGCTGGGCGACGTGTCTCCGAAGGGTATGCAGCAGTCTCTGGGACTCATGGTCAACTACCGCTATCACCTCGCCAACATTGAAGCGAATCACGAAGCGTACCGGACGAGCGGAGAGGTTCACGTCTCCGCCCGCGTGAAACGACTCCTGGCGCTCCCGAAGTGATGCCCGATCAGGCGTGAAGCGTCACCACTCACTCTGAGCTTGCCCACGTTCTGGCCCGTTCGTGTCGATGCGTCCGGTTCCCTGCAGCTGGGTTGCGCGGCCCTCGAATGCTTCCGGTGTTTTCGGTCGTCGCGTTTGGAAAGGCCGAGATCGCGTCTCCCTCGGTGTGACGCCAGATGGAATCAGCCGGCAGGCGCTACGGGAGCGGCGCCGGCAGATCGGATTGACCCATCAGGTAGAGGTCGGCGCCGCGTGCCGCCGATCGTCCCTCGGCGATGGCCCAGACGATGAGCGACTGGCCCCGCTGCATGTCACCGCAGGTGAAGACGCCGGGCACGTTGGTCATCCAATTCCGATCTCGCGCCACGTTTCCCTGCTCGGTTGTGTTGACCCCGAGTTGCTCGAGCATCCCGCTGGTTTCCGGTCCAAGAAAGCCCATCGCGAGAAGCACGAGGTCGGCTTTCAATTCGAATTCGCTGTCGGGAATCGGCACGAATTCGAGGCGGCCGTTTCGCGTGAGGGCTTCCACTTGTACCGCATGCAGCGTGTTGACGTGGCCGTCAGCGTCACCGCTGAACCCTTGGGTCATGATCGAGTACAGTCGTTCGCCGCCTTCCTCATGGGCTGACGACACCCTGAAGACATTCGGCCATAGTGGCCACGGGTTCTGCTCCGCCCGTTTGTCTGGTGGCCGAGGGAGCAGCTCGAGCTGGTGCACGGATTCTGCGCCTTGACGATGTGCGGTGCCCAGGCAATCGGCGCCCGTGTCACCCCCGCCGATGATGATGACGTGCTTACCTGTCGCCGACAGGAGTCGGCTCTCCGGGATGTCGTCGCCCTCGGATCGCTGGTTTTGCAGCGTCAGGTAATCCATGGCGAAATGGATTCCCTTGAGGTCACGCCCCGGAATAGGGAGGTCCCGTGGCCGGGTCGATCCGCCGGCCAGGACGAGTGCGTCGAAATCGCGCTGGAGTTCCTGCACCGGCACATCAACACCCACGTTCACGCCGATCTTGAAGACGATGCCCTCTTGGGTCAGCAACTCGAGCCGCCGATCCAAGAACCGCTTCTCGAGCTTGAAGGCGGGAATGCCGTAGCGGAGCAGCCCACCGATGCGGTCGGCACGCTCGAAGACCGTGACCCAGTGCCCCGCGATGTTCAGCTGCGCTGCGGCCGCCAGGCCGGCCGGGCCAGAGCCCACGACCGCGACCCGCTTGCCGGTTCGAACCTCCGGCGGGTTCGGTCGAACCCACCCTTCCTCGAATGCGCGGTCGATGATCGAGACCTCGATGGCCTTGATCGTCACAGCTTCCTCGTTGATCGACAGGACACACGAACCCTCGCAGGGTGCGGGGCACAGCCGGCCCGTGAACTCTGGAAAGTTGTTGGTGGCGTGCAGCCTTTCGATTGCCGCCTTCCAGCGATCTCGATAGACCAGGTCATTCCAGTCGGGGATCAGGTTGCCAAGGGGGCAGCCTTGGTGGCAGAACGGGATGCCGCAGTCCATGCAGCGGGCGGCCTGATCCTGCAGCGCGGCCGCCGGGTATGGCAGATACACCTCGTTCCAGTCTCCGAGCCGTTCAGCAACTGGCCGGGTTGGGTGCTTCTTCCGTTCGATCTCGATGAAGCCGGTGACCTTACCCATCGGCGCCCGCTCCGACGAGTTCGGTGAACGTCGCCTCGCGGCCGTCGGCCGCGGCTCGGGCTCGTGCCTGGAGCACGCGCTTGTAATCTCGAGGCATCACTTTGACGAATTGCTCTCTACACTCCTCCCAGTCGTCCAGGACGCGTGCGGCCACGGAACTACCCGTGTACTCGAGATGGCGGCGGAGCAGGGTGACGATGAGGTCAACGTCCTCAGCACTTTCGAGTGTTTCCAGATCGACCATTTCGAGATTGCACCGTCGCTCGAAGGAGCGATCGGCATCGAGCACGTAGGCCATGCCACCGCTCATGCCCGCCGCGAAATTGCGTCCGGTCGAACCCAGCACGATGACTCGACCCCCGGTCATGTATTCGCAGCCGTGATCCCCGATGCCTTCAACGACGGCCGAGACGCCGCTGTTGCGGACGGCAAATCGCTCACCGGCCAAGCCGCGAAAGTACGCCTCGCCGCCCGTCGCCCCGTACAGCGCGACGTTGCCGATCAAGATGTTGTCTTCGGCTACGAAGCGGGACTGCTTCGGCGCGTGCACGATGATCTTGCCACCCGAAAGCCCCTTGCCGATGTAGTCGTTTGCATCACCCTCGAGCCGAAGCGTGATGCCTCGCGGCACGAATGCGCCAAAGCTCTGGCCGGCCGACCCTGAGAACTGCAGGGCAATGGTGTCGTCCGGCAGACCGTCGGCTCCGTAGCGCTTCGTCAACTCGTACCCGAGCATGGTCCCCACCGTCCGATTGACGTTACGGATCGGGAAACTCAGCGACACGGGGGTCCGGTGCTCGAGAGCGCGAGCCGCCTTCGCGATGATCTGGTTGTCGAGCGCGTCGGCCAGCCCATGGTCCTGGGCCACCACGCACCGTCTCGGCGCGTCGGCCTTGACCTTTGGCTGGTACAGGATCGTCGAGTAGTCGAGTCCCTTGGCCTTCCAGTGGTCTACCGCCTTGCTGAAGTTCAGCCGGTCACCCCGACCGATCATCTCGTCCATCGTACGGAATCCGAGTCCCGCCATGTGCTCGCGGACTTCCTCGGCGACAAACCGGAAGAAATTCTCGACGAATTCGGGTTTGCCGCTGAATTTCTTGCGCAGCTCCGGGTCTTGGGTGGCGATGCCCACCGGGCACGTATTCAGATGACAGACGCGCATCATGATGCAGCCCGACACGACGAGCGGAGCGGTTGAAAACCCGTACTCCTCGGCTCCCAGCAGCGCGGCGATCGCGACGTCTCGCCCAGTCTTGAGCTGTCCATCGACCTGCACGACGATTCGGTCGCGAAGCCTGTTCGCCATGAGCACTTGCTGGGTTTCTGCCAGCCCCAGCTCCCACGGCACGCCGGCGTGCTTGATCGACGTCAACGGGGATGCGCCGGTCCCACCGTCGTGACCCGCGATCAGCACGACGTCGGCATGGGCTTTCGAGACGCCCGCGGCCACGGTGCCGACACCAGCCAGAGCGACCAGCTTCACGTGGATGCGCGCTCTCGGGTTGGCGTTCTTGAGGTCGTGGATCAGCTGCGCCAGGTCTTCGATGGAATAGATGTCGTGATGCGGCGGTGGCGAGATCAAGCCGACGCCGGGCGTCGCGAATCGGACCTTGGCGATCCACGGATAGACCTTCTGCCCCGGCAGCTGACCGCCTTCACCGGGCTTGGCACCCTGGGCCATCTTGATCTGAATATCGGTGGCGTTCACCAGATACTCGCTCGTGACGCCGAACCGACCGGACGCGACCTGCTTGATCGCGCTCCTTCGCGAATCTCCGTTCGGGTCGGGGATATAGCGAGATGGATCTTCGCCGCCCTCCCCCGTATTCGACTTTCCTCCCAGCCGATTCATCGCGATCGCCAGGGTCTCGTGTACCTCTGCGCTGATCGAGCCATACGACATCGCACCGGTGGAGAATCGTTTGACGATGGACTCGACGGGTTCGACTTCGTCTATCGGGATCGGCTGTGCCGCGGGTGTCAGCTCGAGCAATCCCCTCAGCGTCGCGCGCTTCTGGCTCTGATCGTCGACGAGGCGGCTGTATTCCTTGAAGATTCCATACTGCCCGCTGCGCGTCGCGTGCTGCAGCTTGAACACCGTATCCGGATTGAATAAGTGGTACTCCCCGTCGCGGCGCCACTGGTACTCACCACCCCAGGCGAGCTCGTTCTCGGCGATTTGGCGGGTCGGGAACGCTTTCTTGTGCCGCTCGCGCACTTCCCGGGCGACCACGTCGATCCCGATGCCGCCGATGCGGGACGGCGTCCGGGTGAAGTATCGCTCGACGAAGCCCTGGTCGAGGCCGACGGCCTCGAACACCTGCGCGCCGCAGTAGCTCTGGACCGTTGAGATGCCCATCTTGGACATCACTTTGAGGATGCCCTTGTTGAGCGCGTTGATGTAATTCCTCACCGCTTGCTGGTGAGTTACGCCCACGATCTGTCGCTGGCGCACCATGTCGGCAAGCGACTCGAATGCCAGGTACGGATTCACCGCGCCTGCCCCGTACCCGAGGAGCAGGGCACAATGATGGACCTCGCGCGCGCTTCCTGATTCCAAGACGAGCGCACAGCGGGTGCGCTTACCCTCGCGTACCAGATGGTGGTGGACCCCGGACGTTGCGAGAAGGCTCGGGATCGGCACGCGATCCTGGTCCATGTCACGGTCCGACAAGATGATGATGTTGTAACCCGCGTCCACGGCGTCGCTTGCGCGACGGCCCAGGTCGTCCATCGCGAGCTCGAGCCCCGGGCCATCCCGGGTGGCGTCGAACAACATGGGGAGACGGAGGCATCGGAAGCCTGGCTCGTACACGTGGCGCAGCTTCGCGAGCTGGTCGTTATCGATGATCGGGTACTTGAGCCTGATCTGTCGGCACGATTCCGGTCGTGGGTCAAGCAGATTGCCTTCGGGTCCGATCGTCGAGGCCATCGACGTGACCAGTTCTTCCCGAATGGCGTCCAGCGGAGGATTCGTGACCTGCGCGAACACCTGTTTGAAGTAGTCGTACAGCGGCCGCGGCCGATCCGACAGGACCGCGAGCGGCGTGTCGGTGCCCATCGAACCAATCGGTTCCTTGCCGGTCTCGGCCATCGGCGCCAGGAGCAGCCGCAGGTCCTCGAGCGTGTAGCCGAACACTTGCTGACGCTTCGTGACCGTGTCGTGGCTCGGTGGCGACAAGTAGGGGGCTGGGGGCAGATCCTCGATATCGACGAGGTTGTCCAGCCACTCACGATAGGGATGGGCGGCGGCGAGCTCGCCTTTGATCTCCTCGTCAGACACGATGCGTCCGCGAGCGGTGTCCACGAGAAAGATACGCCCCGGGTGCAGACGTTCTTTGATGACGACGTCCTCGGGCGGGATGTCGAGCACGCCGACCTCGGAGGCCATGACGACGAGGTCGTCCTTTGTGACGTAGTAGCGGGACGGACGGAGCCCGTTGCGGTCGAGGACCGCCCCGACGATTGTGCCGTCGGAAAAGGCAATCGAGGCGGGGCCGTCCCAAGGCTCCATCAAAGACGAGTGGTACTCGTAGAACGCCCGAAGCTCAGGCGCCATGCTCTCGTGATTCTCCCAAGGCTCGGGAATCATCATGAGGATCGCATGCGGCAGGGAGCGTCCTGTCATGACGAGGAATTCCAATACCGCATCGAATGTGGCGGTATCGCTGAAGCCGTCACGCACGGCCGGCAGGATCTTCTCAAGATCGTCGCCGAGCAAGTCTGATCTCAGCAATCCTTCCCGAGCCCGCATCCAGTTGATGTTGCCGGTCAAGGTATTGATCTCGCCGTTGTGAGCGATGTACCGGTACGGATGCGCCAGCGGCCAAGACGGGAACGTGTTCGTGCTGAAGCGCTGATGCACGAGGGCCAGGGCCGTGTCCATCTCGTCGTCCATCAGGTCGGGGAACATCGACTCCAGCTGGGACGCCGTGAGCATGCCCTTGTAGACCAGCGTGTTTGCCGAGAGGCTGACCACGTAAAAAAACTTCTTGATCGCGCTCGGCATCGCCAGCGCGTCCACGGTATTCACCAGTCGCTTGCGGATGACGTACAGCTTCCGTTCGAACCACGCGCGCTCGTCTTGCCCAGCTGGAGGCAGGGTGTCGGAACCTCTCGCGACAAAAACCTGCCGAAAAACCGGTTCGGCTGCGACTGCACTGGGTCCGACAAGGCTGTCGTCGGTCGGGACGTCGCGCCACCCCAGAACCCGGTGGCCTTCCTCGGCGACGATCTGCTCGAGGAGCTGCTCGAGCGCCGTCCGGTGCTCCGGCTCGTGCGGCAGAAACAACTGCCCGACACCGTACTCACCGGCCGCTGGCAGCGCTACTGGAGCCACCTTTCTCAAGAAGCGGTCCGGCAGCTGGATGAGGACGCCTGCGCCGTCTCCCGTGTTGACTTCGCACCCACACGCCCCTCGGTGCTGCAGGTTCTTGAGCACCTGGAGCGCTTTCTCGACGATGGCGTGTGATCTCCGGCCCTTCGCGTCGACGACGAAACCCACACCGCACGAGTCATGCTCGTGTCGAGGATCGTACAGGCTCTCCCGTGGCGGCGGCCTCTGGGGGGTCGTCGCCGGAAAACGCCGGACTTTGGGGCGCTTTGTGTTCGTCATCGCCGTGTGTACAGGGGGTCGCCTCGAGTGTGAGGCGCCTAAGGAATCCGTATTTATGGCTCAAACTGAGTCAGAAGTAAAATACAATCCATATATCGTATCAATCTAATGATTAGATTGTATGACTCTCCCGAGTTCCGGCGCTTCTAGGACCCGTCCGGGAGGGTCTGTCCGGGCGGCCTTTCTCCGAAGCTCTGCTTGCGTTGGCCCTGCGCTTCGCCCGATACTTCACGCCCGCGTGCGCGGACCGTGGAGAGGTGGCGAAGATCGGCCCTCGTTCCCGGTTCTTGGGCGCTGATCCACCCGGAGGCGACTGGTCTGAAATCAGCCGTCGGACAGTCGAACTGCCCTTTTTTACTTGATGTTCGACACTGCAGATCTCATGGCCGCCGCGCTCGAGCAGGCCCGGCGCGCGCGCGACGCCGGAGAGGTGCCGGTCGGCGCCGTTGTCGCGCTGGGCGACGAGATTGTCGGGCGTGGCTATAATCAGCCGATCGGCGCAACCGATCCGACGGCCCATGCCGAGGTCGTGGCGATCCGAGACGCCGCCCGGCGAATCGGCAACTACAGGCTGACGGGGGCGACGCTCGTGGTGACGATCGAGCCGTGTGTCATGTGCGTCGGAGCCATGGTGCATGCGCGCATCGCCACGCTTGTATACGGCGCCGCGGAGCTGCGCACGGGCGCCATCGTCTCGACCGTTCGAGGCGCTGAGCTCCCCGGACACAATCATGGCATCGACGTCGTTTCAGGTGTTCGGGAGATCGAGTGCCGCGCTCTGATGCAGACTTTTTTTCAGGACCGACGATAGGCGGTTCGACAGCTGATGATGGGTCCATGTCCAGCTACGTGACGTACCTCGAGGCCGCCATTGACGGCGAGCGGCTGCCCGCCGGGACATTGCAGACGACCCACAAGGATCGCCCCATCTGGGTGCGGTACGACCTCACCGCGCTCAAGGCCAAATGGTCGAAAGACTCGCTGCGAGATCGAGAGCCCACGCTGTGGCGTTATCGGGAACTGCTGCCGCTGGACGACGAACATCGCGTGGTGACGTTGGGAGAAGGCGTGACGCCGCTGCTGGCGTGTCCTCGGCTCGGCTCCTCGCTGGGGCTCGACGATCTGTGGATCAAGGACGAATCGCAACTCCCGACGGGCAGCTTCAAGAGCCGCGGCATGGCGCTGGCGATCACGATGGCGCGGCGCTTCGGCGTCGGGCGCGTCGCCCTACCATCGGCAGGGAACGCCGGAGGCGCTGCCGCAGCGTACGGGGCGCGCGCCGGCATGGAGGTCTTCGTCTTCATGCCGGATGACACGCCGATCATCAACCAGTACGAATGCCTTGCGGCGGGCGCGAACACGTTCGTGGCCAACGGTCTGATCACCGACTGCGGGCGTATCGTGCGGGACGGGAAGGACCGCATGAGCTGGTTCGACCTTTCGACGCTGAAGGAGCCCTACCGCATCGAAGGCAAAAAGACGATGGGGTTGGAGCTAGCGGAGCAGTGCGACTGGGAACTTCCCGATGTCGTGCTGTATCCGACGGGAGGCGGGACCGGCCTGATTGGCATGTGGAAGGCTTTTCAGGAACTGGCCGCTATCGGTTGGTTGGCGTCTGACCGTTTGCCGCGGATGGTGGCGGTGCAGTCGGACGGCTGCTGCCCGATCGTGACGGCGTTTGATCGCGGCGAACGGTTTGCCGAGCCGCACCCCAACGCGAACACGGTCGCGCGCGGTATCCGGGTGCCGGCCGCTGTTGGCGACTTCATGATCCTCGATGCCGTGCGTGAGAGTCGGGGCTGTGCCGTGTCGGTGGCCGAGTCAGGTCTCCTTGGCTGGATGCGGACGGCGATGTCGCAAGAGGGCATTGCGGTTTGTCCCGAAGCCGCGGCCTGCGTTGGAGCCGCGGAGAAGCTGCTGGCGTCGGGCTGGCTCCAGCCGCACGAGCGGGTCGTACTGTTCAACACCGGCGCGGCCCAGAAATACGTCGAAGCGCTGCAGACGACCGTGCCGACGATCGACCTGGGTCAGCCGATCGACTGGAGCCGGCTGGGAGGCCCGGCCAGCGGGTGACGGCTGCATGAGGGTGCCGACGCTATAATCAAAGGGCTGTTTTGCACGCGTCAGGTAACGGAGAGGTACCGAAGTGGTCGTAACGGGGGCGCCTCGAAAGCGTCTTGTCGGGTAACCGGCACGTGGGTTCGAATCCCACCCTCTCCGCCATATTAGAATCAATAACTTACAGAGATATGACGATTTCATGGTGCAATCTGGTGCAACGCGTGCTAGATTCGTCTCGAAGGCGTCATGGCGTTGCACCTCTATCGCCGCCACCGTTCTGATTGCGATGCGGGACGTCCGAACGAGTTTCGCTCGAGCGAGCTCGACGAGCGTCGCAAGGGGTGGGGACGCAAGTGCCGTTGCCTGATCCAGATCTCGGGGACGCTCGCCGGCACGTTCTCTCGCAAGACCACGAGCACGGCCGATTGGGAGGAAGCGCGCCGAATCGCGGATGCGTTCGAGAAGGCCGGCTCGTGGACAGGCGAAAGGCTGTCGGTGCCCGAGCTTCCCGAGGCCAAGCCGGAGCCAGCGAAGACCCGACACAGCATCGCTGACGCCTGCAAAGTGTTCCTCGCGAATCGCGAATCCGCCAATCTGGCCCCCGCCACGCTCCGCAAGTACCAGACCTTCACCAAACAGATCACGGCGTACGCGGAGAGCAAGGGCTACGTGTTCCTCGATCAGATCACGGCCGACGATATTGATCTGTTTTGGGCCAACTGGAAACTGGGACCGCGCGCGAAGGGCAAGCGCCTGACCACGCTGCGGGGATTCTTCCGCTTCTGCGTCAACCGCAAGTGGACTTCCGAATCGCCAGTCAGCTCCGACATCAAGGCACCGGTCGGTTCGAGCAAGGCCGCGAATAAGGCGCCCTTCACGGACGATGAGGTCAAGCGCATCATCGCCGCCTGTGACCGAGTGAAGGTCGAGTGGAAGAACGAGACCGGATTGGGTGTCTGGACGGGTGAGGATCTGAAGGACCTGATTTGGCTGATGCTCTACACGGGCTTCCGCATCTCGGATGCGACGCTGTTCAACATGAAGCGCCTGCACGACGATCAGGTGTTCGTTCGTGCCAAGAAGAACGGCGGAGACGTGTTTGCCTATGTGCCTGACTGGCTGCGCGACCGCCTCCAGGCGCGAGCCGAGCGGTGCGGCGAGCGGCCGTTCATCGTCGCGCGATCCGACCGCCTTGAGACCATCACCAACATCTGGCGACGGCGACTCGCAAAGGCCTTCGACGTCGCGGGGCCGTTCGAGGAGCCTGCGACGCCCCACCGATTCCGGCATACTTTCGCACGGATTCTCCTGCAGCGCGGAGTGCCAGTCGCCGACGTCGCCGACTTGCTCGGGGACGACGAGAAGACCGTTCGTGAGCACTATGCGCGCTGGGTGCCCGAGCGGCAGGCGAGGCTGACGAAGATCCTGAAGGATGCCTTCCAGGGCCAACCGAAGCCCACATTGACTGTTCTGTCTGGTGGCCGTCATTAGCGGCTATTGAGCAGCCGAGTGTGAATTCGGACGGCCACCGACTCGGGCACGGAGTAAATGGTGTGCGCTCTATTGCGTCCAAGACGAATCTTGATCACACCCTGTTCGTCTTTGACGAGCAGGCGTACCGTCTCCCGGCCCAGCTTCCACATCTCAGCTAGTTCGCCAATGCGATAGTGACGCTCGAATGCGGGGTGTGCCAGTGACACCGACCGTACCTCCTCGAGTCCCTCTTCCGATTTCAGGGATGGCGCCTCATAGGCGCCATCCCGGAGGACGCTGTTCTTGCGTTACTTGGCGTTGACCGCCGTCTGCTGGTGCTCGGCATAGGCCTGCAGCACGAGGTCGCGCAGGCGCGTCGGTGTCCACGATGGGTCGCAGCAACGCGAACGTCCGTCGTTCGCCAGCCGCTGCGTACTGGCGAGCTGGGAATGTGACGGTGCGGCCGTGGCCGTCGCGGCGTTTCCAGACTGAGAAGCCGATGAGCTTGAGGCCGTCGAGGTCGCCGCCGGCGAAGTGCAACTCGGCATCCGCGAGTTTGCCGGCGGGTTGCCGCGATCGTTCGGGGTGATCGTGATGGTGACCGTGTCGGCGCTGTGGTTGGTCTGCATGTGTTCTGTTCCTCCTGGGAACCGTGATTGGTTCCTTCGCAACCCGAGGAACCAGCACGCGCGTCCCAGTGGAACAGCAGCGGCGGACCCGGCATCCGCGGACATGGCCGATGCGCCACGCGTGTCCAGGTCTCCTGGCACGGCCGGCCTCGCCGGCGAACGGGGTGCAGGGCTGTGGCCGAAGACGAGTGTCGGGGCCGCCGCGCCTTCCGCCAGACCAACGGCGCCTGACCGCGGGGATTCACATCGTCAGCGAACGGCGGCACCAGGCGAGGGCTTGAGCTCGCCCGATCGGCACACACCAGAGGTCGAGGTGCGCGCTCGCCGGCTGGCGATCGCGAGCGCGCGTGGACGTCTGCGTGACAGACGTTCCGGCCGTCAGTGTCGTCGAGGAGGCCGTTTGGCGTTGCTCGATGGTCGCTGCGCTCCCGGTGCGACCCGATGCCTGAACGCCGCCGCCGAGACTCCACCCATCACGTGGGGGCGACGGCTGATGTCGAGGCGCCCGAGTGTTCCCCGGGGTCGGGCCGATGAAATGGGAGCCGCGCCGGGCGCGGTCTGCAAGCCGGCTCGTCGAACCCGTGGTGGTCGGCACGTGTCTTCCCCGTGATCGCGCGTTGTGCCCGCGCAGGGGCTCGTCGGAGCCCGCCTCGGGCCAGCGACAGACGGCCAAGTACTGGTGGCAGGCCTCTTCGGTGGCAAACTGACGCTGAAACGCACGCAAGTTCTTCGGGAACGGCGGGCGCGACACGCCCGTACACTACTAATAGCGCATTGTTGAAACAACCGGATAAGCTGGTTCATTCCTTTAGCGCCCCCTTTGTTCGTGTTCACACGCGAGACGTTGCGCTCACGTTCGCCGGACGAACGTGCGTGACGCGGCCTACCGGCTGCTGCGCCGTTCGCGTTGCAGCTCGCGCAGAAGAGTCTGCGTTCCCACGAGGTGATTGTTGAAAATCTGGCGGGCGACATCGAGCAGATCCGCGAGCATCGGATCACGCACCGTGTAGCGGACTGTTGTTCCGAGCTTGCGCGCAGCGACGATGTTCTTGGCGCGGAGGATCGAGAGCTGTTGCGAGACCAGAGACTGCTCGAGGCCGAGCTGCTGCTGAATCTCGCCGACCGACAGTTCTCCGTCGGCGAGGGCTTCGAGGATTCGGATCCGCACGGGATTAGCGAGGGCCCTGAAAAACTCCGCCTTGAACACGTGCAGGTCGCTCGTCGCTGTTTTCATCGAGCCTCATCTTAGGGTGGGCCGATGCCCGTCCGCAAGGATACAAGGGGACGACCGTCGTGGCCGGCTTTTTCGCTAAATGGGCCGGCCAGGCCCGATCCGGAGTCCTCTGCTCCCCGTCCAACGCCTGCGCGGCGCGCTCCAGGAGCCTCGCGTCGTGCATCCACACGGCCGCTTTGAGATCGTCACCCGGACAGACCCCACCGTATCGGCGCGTCGAGTGGCGATCTCTGCCAGGATCGCCACCACGCGTGCCAGCCCGAATCGGCTCACCAGATCTTCGAGAATGACCTGTGATTCTGCGACGTCTGACCGTGGCCTACCGAGAGTCATTGGTTCATGTACCGCATCGGGCATCGGATCAGGATGCGGGCGTCGTATCAATCCGCATCGTTGCCAAACGGATCACCGCATCCAGGAGCTCCTCGGCTGGCAAAGATCTTGGCAAGAGTATTTGAAACCCGGCGGCGAGCGCACGGTGCTGAAGCTCAGGACTGGGTTGGTCGCTCACGGCAGCGGCTCGCACCGAACGAACGCCTGGTGACTCGCTCCTCCGGATTCCGGCAATGAACTTCCAGGCATCCATTCGTGGCAGGCTGACATCGAGCAGGGCGACGTGGGGATGTTCAGTCTCTAGCCGCCTCAGTGCGGCTGCCGCCGACTGTTCGACGAACACACGGGCACCCGCCAATGTCAACAGATCGACGACGAGCTCAATCCAGTTGCTGTCGTCTTCCACGAGGAGCACCTGCAGGCCCGCCATCCGGGCGATGCAGGTACTCAGGGGCGTCTCCTCGGCGTCCGAACGAGTCAATCGCGGAAGCGCGATGATGAACGTCGTTCCTCTCGCAGGGCCCGCGCTGACAGCTCGTACCGTACCCCCGTGGAGCTCCACAATACGCCGCACGAGCGCCAACCCGAGGCCAAGCCCGCCGTGGATGCGGGAGAACCATGCATCCTCTTGCCAAAACGGTTCGAAGAGTCGTGGGAGCAGGTCGGACGGAATGCCGACACCGGAGTCGGCAACCGTGATTTCCACCTGTGATTCCCGGTGCTCGACCGACACTCTGACTTGCCCACCTGGCGGCGTGAACTTTATTGCGTTCGATACCAAGCCCCACACGGCTTGATACAGTCGATCGCGGTCGGCGCGGACCGACCCGGCCACCGGCTGAATCATGCACTGCAGGGCGATATCCTTGGCCCGCGCCGTCGGCAGCACTGCGTTGACGGCGTCTTGGACCACGTCGGCTGCGGCTCATACGTGATCACTTAAGCGGCCTCCGCGAGGCCCAGCCCGGCCCGTAGGCGGCCGGTGCGGCGATCACGATCCGGGTTGGCACGTCGTGCGTTCGCGAGCAAATATGCGA
>Ga0326597_10005195_pt1 | contig 18122 bp, 12 predicted proteins | sample RVTome_12_FD_203789 | JGI IMG/M metagenome (GOLD analysis project Ga0326597, IMG submission 203789) | Soil microbial communities from uranium-contaminated site in the Upper Colorado River Basin, Wyoming, United States - RVT100D185 | ecosystem: Environmental > Terrestrial > Soil > Contaminated >... | reverse complement strand
GGGCGAGCATCCGGCGACGCTCGTAGCTAGCGTCTCAACCGGGACGCCACGTCGAACGATCCAGCAGCCCGTGGCTGCACACTAAATTGCTGGACGGGACTGTCTCACAATGCTTGACACATTCCGCTATCGGCGGTGTGGGACAGAACCGCGGCGCGGTGTCCGCCCCCGGCGCCTGAAGTATATTCCTCTCTGTCCGCCGACCCCAGGCCGCACTGGTGGGTCGGCCGCCGGACCTGGCCTGGGCGCAGACGTGCCGAAGGAGCATACGATGGACATTACTCTCCCTGTTCCGGCCGACGCATGGGCGGAGGTCGACGGTCGCCGACGTTGGTTGTGGCTGACGGTGCCCATCGCGGCACTCGTGGCCCTCGTGTCGGTGGTTGGCCTGACGGTGCCAGGCTTCTACAAGGGGGCGCCGGCCTGGGCAGTCCAAGCGGTGGCGCAGGACTTCGCCGACCTCGTTGTAGTGCTCCCAGTGCTCGTGGCGAGCGCGCTGCTGGCCGCGCGCGGCTCCGGGCGGGCTTGGCTCATCTGGCTCGGCACCGTCTCCTACCTCCTGTACAACTTTGCGATCTACGCCTTCGCCGTTCCGCACAACCGGCTATTCCTGGCGTACGTTACCGTGCTGGGCTGCTGTCTCTGGGCGCTGATTGGTGGGCTTGCTGCGACAAGCTGGGAGGCGATTCGGACACGCTTCCGCGACGACACGCCGGTGAAGCCAGTCAGTCTGTACCTCGCCTTGCTGGCGACGCTCTTCTACGCCCTCTGGTTGCTCGAGGAGGTTCCCGCGGCGCTCACGGGCACGGCGCCGGTGAGCCTGCAGGACAACGGTCTCCTGACGAACCCGGTGCACGTGCTGGATCTGGCAGTGATGCTGCCGGCGATGGCGGTAATTGCAGCCCTCCTGTGGCGCCGAGCGGCGCTCGGCTATGGGCTGGCGGGCGTGATGCTCATGAACGTCCTGTTCCAGAACATCGGGATCGCAACGGTGATGGTCTTCTCAATCCGCTCCCGGCTGCCTGGGTCGCTCGCCCTCGTGGGCCTGTTCGCAGCGCTCGCGCTCATCACGTTCGCGCTGGTGGCGCACCACCTGGCTGCGCTGGAGGCTCCCTCGGTTGATGCCATTTCGCGCTGATGCACCTTGCCGCTCGGCGCCGAACCCCACGGGCGTCCCGAGGTGCCTACCACGTGGCGCAACAACACGAGGCCCCGAGCGTGGGACGCACGCTTGGGTACGATCGAAATGGCCGTACCCAAGCTACGCGAGAGCAGCTACTTACGGACTCTTGACAACCGGGAAGGGTACCGTCTCAGAGTGTGGTGTAACTGGGGGCCTGGACAAGACAGGCCACCGGGTGCTTCCTTGAGGTCGCTAAACCTACACCAAGGAGCGACCCGGTGGCCGAATCAACCATGGCATTGCACGCGTACCTGAGCAAGCTGGGCATCGATGAGGACTTCCTCCGTCAGGGGGTGGAGCTGTTGACGCGGCTGGTGATGGAGATCGAGACGGAGGCCGTGGTGGGAGCGGGACGGCACGAGCGATCCGCGGATCGGCAGACGCAGCGCAACGGCTACCAGCATCGGCGCTGGGAAACGCGGGTGGACGAGATCGACGTGGCGGTCCCGAAGCTGCGGCAGGGGAGCTACTTCCCGGGCTTCCTGGAGGCACGGCGTCCGTCGGTGAAGGCGCTGTTGGCCGTGGTGCAGAGCGCCTACATCCAAGGCGTGAGCACGCGGCGGGTAGACGAGCTGGTGCAGGCGCTGGGCCTGACGGGGATGGACAAGAGCAAGGTCAGCCGGATCTGCCAGGAGCTCGATGCGCAGGTGGCGGCGTTTCGGGATCGCCCGCTCGATGGGCTGCATCCGTACGTCTGGCTCGACGCGGTGTACCTCAAGGTCCGTCAGCGTGGGCGGATCGTCAACAAGGCGCTCGTGATCGCCATCGGCGCGCGGGACAGCAGCGAGCGCGAGGTGCTGGGCTTCGCACTCGGTGGCAGCGAGGAGAAGGCGTTCTGGATCAGCTTCCTTCGGTCGCTGAAGAGCAGAGGCCTGGAGGGGGTCAAGCTCGTGATCAGCGACGCTCACGAGGGGCTCGTCGGGACCATCGAGGAGGTCCTGACCGGCTCCAGCTGGCAGCGGTGCCGCGTGCACTTCATGCGCAACGTCCTCGCCCACATCCCCAAGGGCGACAAGTCGCTCGTGGCCGCGGCGCTGCGCACCGTCTTCGCCCAGAGCAGCCGAACGGCGGCCCTGGGCCAGCAGGCTGAGGTCATCCAGGCCCTTCAGTCGAGGTGGCCCAAGGCCGCGGACGTCGTCGAGGCGGCCGGCGAGTCCGTCCTTTCCTACATGGACTTCCCCCCGTCGCACTGGTCGCGGATCTACTCGACCAACCCGCTCGAACGCCTCAACAAGGAGGTTCGACGCCGCTCCAACGTCATCGGCATCTTCCCCGACGACGCCTCCGTCGAGCGGCTCATCGGCAACGTGCTCCTCGAGATCGACGACGACGACTGGCACGATGGCCGCCGCTACTTCAGTCGCGAGTCCATGGCGATGCTGAGCGATCCAGAACTCCAGCTGGTCGGCGTGCCAGCCCACTTCACCCTCACGCCCATCAAGTAGCCCATGACCTCTTCGATGCACCCGACTGAGTTACACCACTTGACGAGACGCATACCGGACTCGTCAGCGAGGCGAACACCTTGCCTTGGGGCTGGGCTGGTCGGAGGCGGGTTTCGTCTTCACTTCTAGCAAGGGAACGCCGCATGACGGCTCCGAGGTGACGCGCATGTATCATAGGGTCCTTGCCGCGGCCGGCCTGCCGCGGCGCCGATTCCATGATCTTCGCCACGCCTGCGCGTCCTTCATGCTGGCCCAAGGCGCGAGCCCGCGTGAGGTCATGGACCAACTCGGACACGGCGGGATCGCGATCACCATGGATACCTACGCCCACCTCCTGCCAGAGCTGCGGCGCGAGTCGGCGGCTCGGATGAACGAGGCACTCTTCAGTGCTGGCGACGGCTTCGAGCGGAGTGCTGAGCCGGGTGGGTTGGTGTCATACGCGCCGGCGCCATGGCCACTAGGCGGAGCGATCGGTGCTTGATTAGCTGTAATTTAGGGCAATTTGACCTTCATGGGGATGGATGGGGCCCGGTGGCCTCCCCGGTCTTCAAAATCGGTGGGCGGTGGCGTGAGCCGGCGCCGGTGGGTTCGACTCCCATGCATCCTCGCTTTGCGCCCCTTGGAGCGCGCGTGTCGTCCGCCGAGTTCGTCATCGATCGGCCCCTGGTCTCGGACCGTCGTTCGCCCAGCCGCTGGGTCCTGTCGCACGTGCTGCGCCAGGCGTGGCTGGTGCCGGTCGTGCTCATCGGCGCCTTCGGGAACGCGGCGCTGGCCGGCGTCGTGCCGGTGCTCATCGGCGACGCGTTCGACGCGCTCGAGTCGGGCCTGGCGGCCGGTCGCGCCGACCTCGCGCCCGTCGTCCGGATGGCGTGGCTGCTGGTGATCTCGCAGACCGTGCGCGCGTTCCTCCAGCTGGGGCGCAACGCCGGCAGCGAGCTGTTCGGCCAGCGCGTGGAGCGCGACGTGCGCAGCGAGCTGTACGCCAGCCTGCTCGGCAAGAGCATGACGTTTCACGGCCGCCAGCCGGTCGGCGACACCATGGCCCGCGCCACCAACGACGTGCGCGAGCTCAACCTCATGTTCAACCCTGGGCTCAACCTGGTCATCGGGTCCAGCTTCTTCCTAGTCGTGCCCATCTGGTTCGCCTTTCGCTACGATGCGCGGCTGGCCATCACCCCGCTGGTCTTCACGCTGGCCTACGCCTGGGCGCTCCGGCGCTACCTGCATGAGCTGGACCCCATCACCCGCGAGGCGCGCGCCAGCTTTGGGCGCATGAACGCCCGGCTGGCCGAGGCCATCGACGGCATCGAGGTGGTCAAGGGCGCGGCCCAGGAGCCGGCCGAGATCGCCCGCTTCCACGGCAACGCCTCGGCGTACCGCGAGGCCTTCGTCCAGCAGGGCGAGCGCGAGGCGAAGTTCCTGCCGCTCCTGCTCATGGGCCTGGCCATCAGCGCCGGGTTTGCCCACGCCCTGGCCATCTACTTCGAGCCGGGCAGCACGTTCACCGGCGGCGATGTGGTGGGCTACGTCTCGCTCCTGTCGCTGTTCACCTTCCCCACCTTCATCTCGCTGTTCGCCTACGCCCAGGTGTCGCTGGGCATGGCCAGCGCGCGGCGCATCCTGGAGCTGATCAACCGCGAGACCGAGCTGGACGAGAACCGCGAGGGCCATGAGGCGGCCATCCGTGGCGACATCGCGTTCGAGGACGTGGCGTTTGGGTACGCGCCGGGCGCGCCCGTGCTGCGCGGGATCACGTTTCGCGCCGAGGCCGGCCAGACCGTGGCCATCGTGGGGCAGACCGGCGCGGGGAAGACCAGCCTGACGCGGCTGATCAACCGGACGTACGACGTGGATGCGGGCGCGGTGACCATCGACGGCGTCGACGTGCGCGCGTGGCACCTGGAGAGCCTGCGGCGCCAGATCGCGGTGATCGAGCAGGAGCCGTTCCTCTTCTCGCGCAGCATCGCCGACAACATCGCCTTCGGCCGGCCCGAGGCCGGGCGCGCCGAGATCGAGGCGGTGGCGCGCCAGGCGCAGGCGCACGACTTCATCGTCCACCAGCCCGACGGCTACGACACGGTCATCGGCGAGCGCGGGGTGACGCTCTCTGGTGGCCAGCGCCAGCGCCTGGCCATCGCCCGCGCCCTGCTCACCGACCCGCGCATCCTGGTGCTGGACGACTCCACCAGCGCCATCGACAGCGCCACCGAGGACCGCATCCAGCGCGCCATGCGCAAGGCGTCGCAGGGGCGGACGACCATCCTGATCACGCACCGCCTCAGCCAGATCCGCTGGGCCGACCTGGTGGTGGTGCTGCGCGGCGGCACCATCGAGGACTGCGGCACGCACGACGCGCTGATGGCCCGCAGCGCGCCCTACCGGCGGCTGTTCGCGCGGATCGCGCCGGGACGCGCCGCCGGCCGCCGGCCAGGCGACGTCGGGCCAGCCGAGGGGGACAGCGCGCCATGATCTTCGACAACCTCGACGTCGAGGCCTACGACCGCGAGTACACGGACCGCCAGCTGGCCAAGCGCATGGCGCGCTACTTTGCGCCGATGCGGCGGCGCGTCGCGCTCATCCTCTTCGGCGTGATCGCGGGCTCGCTGGTGCGCGCCGCCATCCCGATCCTGCTCGCCCGGAGCGTCGAGGGGCTGGAGCGCGGACCGGACGCGCGCTACCCGCTGGGGCTGGTCCTCGTCGTCCTCTGCGCCTGGGTGCTGGTGTGGGTCACCAACTGGATCCGCCGCCTGGCCACGTCGCGCGCCATCGGCGACGTGGTGCTCGCGATGCGCCGCGACGCGTTTGCGGCGACCATGCGCCACGACCTGTCGTTCCACGACCGGTTCGCGGCGGGGAAGATCGTCAGCCGGATCACGTCGGATACGCAGGACTTCGGGCAATCGGTGACGCTGGTGGCCGACCTGGTCAGCCAGGTGGGCGAGGTGCTCATCCTGTTCGTCGTGCTCTTTGGGATCTCGCCGCGCCTGACGCTCATCGTGGTGGCCATGGGGCCGGCGGTGCTGCTGTTCGCGTGGGGCTTCCGCGTCATCGCCAAGAAGGTGACCCAGCAGGGCGCGCGCGCCATGGCCGAGGTGAACAGCACCATCGGCGAGACGGTGGCCGGCATCGCGGTGGCCAAGAACTTCCGGCGCGAGGCGAGCGTCTACGAGGCGTTCTCGGTCGTCAACCAGATGGCGTACCGCATCAACATCGTGCGCGGCTTCGCCCTGTCTGCGGTCTTCCCCGTCCTCAACCTCCTGATCGGGGCCGGCACCGGCCTGGTCATGGTGCTGGGCGGCGGGTCGGTGGTCGAGGGGGTGATCACGGCATCGGCGTGGTTCCTGTTCCTCCAGAGCCTGGATCGCATCTGGTTCCCGCTGATCAACCTGGCCTCGTTCTGGAGCCAGGTGCAGGTGGGCTTTGCCGCCGTCGAGCGCATCTTCGCGCTCATCGACGCCGAGCCGGCCGTGGTGCAGACCGCCGCCGAGGCGCTGCCCGACCTGCGCGGCGACATCCGCCTGGAGGGCGTGTGCTTCCGCTACGGCGACGGCCAGGCGGTGCTGCCGGACCTCACGCTGCACATCCCGGCCGGCACCAGCGTGGCGCTGGTCGGCCACACGGGCTCGGGCAAGTCGTCCATCGCCCGCCTGGTCGCGCGCTTCTACGAGTTCCAGGACGGCCGCATCCTGATCGACGGCCACGACATCCGCGGCCTGGACCTGGCCGAGTACCGCCGCCACCTGGGCGTGGTGCCGCAGGTGCCGTTCCTGTTCAGCGGCACGGTGGCCGAGAACATCCGCTACGCGCGCCCAGACGCCACGGAAGACGAGATCAACGCCCTGGCGCGCTCCGTCGGGGACGGCGAGTGGCTGGCGGCGCTCCCCGAGGGCCTGGCCACCCATGTCGGCGAGCGTGGGGTGCGGCTGTCCATGGGGCAGCGGCAGCTGGTGGCGCTGATGCGCGTGCTGGTGCAGAAGCCGGCCATCTTCATCCTGGACGAGGCCACGGCCAGCGTCGACCCGTTCACGGAGGCGCAGATCCAGGAAGCGCTGGAGCGGATCCTGGGCCTGAGCACGTCCATCGTCATCGCCCACCGGCTGTCCACCGTGATCGCCGCCGACCGGATCGTGGTGCTCCAGGACGGGCGCATCCGCGAGACGGGCACGCACGACGAGCTGATGGTGGCCGGCGGGCACTACGCGGAGCTGTACGACACGTACTTCCGGCACCAGTCGCTGGACTACGTGATCCCGGAGGAAGCGGGGACCGAAGCGTAGGCGCGTGACCGGTCGGCCCCGATATCCCCGACGCCGGACGGAGGCAACCATGCGCGAGCTGAGATACTCGGTGGCCGCCAGCCTGGACGGCTACATCGCCGGGCCCGACGGCGAGTTCGACTGGATCGTCGAGGACCCGGAGATCGACTTCGAGGCCATGTATGCCGGCGTGAGCGGGATCGTGATGGGGCGCCGCTCCTACGAGGTGTTCACCGCCACCGGCGGGGTCGTCGGGATGGCGCTGCCGACCTACGTCTACTCGCGCTCGCTGCCCGAAGGAGAGCGCGACGGCGTGACGTTCGCCCGCGACGCCGTGGCCCACGTCCGGGCGCTCAAGGCCGCGGAGGCCGGCAAGCCGCTCTGGCTGTGGGGCGGCGGCGCGCTGTTCCGGGAGCTGGCGCAGGCGGGCCTGGTCGACGGTGTCGACGTGGCCATCATCCCGATCGTGCTGGGCGGCGGCCTGCCGCTCATGGCCGCGCCCGGCCCCCGGCTGCCCCTTCGTTTGCGGTCGCACCGGCTGTATGCGGCGTCGGGCATCCTGTTCCTGGAGTACGATGTCATCCGCGCGTGATCGCCGGCGCCTCAGGTCACGATCTTGGCCACGACCAGCGGCACGTTGAGCCCGGAGGGCGCTGTCGCAAAGGTGGCCACGGCCGAACCCCGCAGCGCCGTCGAGAGCCGCAGGACGTAGCGAGCGGTCACGCGGACGGTGTCGCCTTCCTCGACGGACGCCAGGTCCGCGTTGGTCAGGCTGTACGCGTCGCCGCCCGTCGGACCGACCAACAGCAGGCGCGTCTCGGCATCGCAGCCGGCGTGCACGCGCTCGGTCATGATCTCCCTCACGTCCCCGCGCGGGATGTCGATCCGCCGCCCGGTCGGCGTCGTGATCCGCACGTCCATCAGCACCGTCAGCGTGGCGCCGGCGCTGCCGCCAAAGCCCACGCAGTCGCCCGGCGCACCCAGGAAGATCGTGCCGAGCGGCGCGAAGTGCGCGCTGACGGACAGGATGCCGTCGGCGCGGGCGGTCGTCTGAAAGGCGTGGCTGGTGAGCAGCTCGAAGCCGGCGACCGGGACGAGCTGGCTCGGCGTGCCCGAGGCGTTGGCCTGGGCGCTGGCGGTGAAGCGCACCAGGTTGTTGCCGACCGTGGGCGGCGGCGACACCGGCGCGGGCGGCGCCAAGCCCGCCGCCCCCTGGTTGAACGTGAACGGCAGGAGCGCGATGGTGACCGGCGCCGCGGCACGCCACAGGCAGGACTGGAACACCGGGTTGCCGCCCTGGTACTCGAAGCGCTCGCGGTGCGCGGCGACGGTCTTGAGGGCGGCGCGCTGGCGGGCGTGGTGATGCGCCAGCAGCGCGTTGGCCGACGCCTCACGCTCCTGGGCTTGGCGTTGCACCAGCGCCCAATCGGCTTCGTGGAGCGCGTCGATCTCGGTCAGGGAGGTGCCGCTGGCGGTGGCCAGTTTCTCGACGACGGCCCTGCGCTTCCGCGCAGCCACGCCGACGCGGCGCGCCCAGTCGTGCAGCTCGCCGAAGTCGAACTCGGCCAGCCCCCGTCGCTCCTCCACGAAGTCCGCGTCCACGCCTTCGTCGGCGTGGTCGTCGGCACGGTCGTCGGCACGGTCGTCGGCGGGTGGTTGAGACGTTCCGGCGGCCTCGTCGTCGGCACGCTTCTTGGGCATGCGTCTCTCCTCAGGCGGGGTTCACGGCACGATCGCAGAGGGCGGCGGACCGGTCGCGATCATGCCGTCCCGGTCGCTGAGGCGCAAGCGGCCGTCGGCCGGTCGTGCCGGGCTCGAACGTCGCGGTGGGATGGGTCACGCACGTGTGGCGAGGCTTGGGGTGAGGGCCGTGTTTGGGTTTGGGTTACCGGACGCCTTTACGCCGCCTGGGCGTGCCCGCTGCGGTCCCCTCTCGGCGACGCCGGGCCGCCGTCGCCGATAAGCCTCCGGTCTCTAGCGGGCATCTTCACGCGAGGAGGCTACTAGAGACCAAGGTGTAGCGGGCCAATTGGATTGCGCGTCGCAGCATGGCGCCGCGGTCCGCTCCTCACTGCGAAGCGGGGCCCATCAGCGGTACGCGTGACCGGTAACCCAAAGCTGTAATGGTCTTCACCCTACCGAGCAGTGCGGCTCACCAAGGGCGTTCTGCGCGGCCGGTGACGGTCTGCTTGATTCAGTCGAGCGCAGACCGCCCAGTCACTCGATCCAGCTCCTTACCTCCCGTTGAACCCAACCGCCATCTGGGCCCTGGGTGAAGTCGACGATGACTCCCGACCCCATGGCGTGATATTGTGGTCCAGGGGGAAACACTGCGTCGTTGTAGACCTCCACAGTCACCTTGTCTCCCACTCTCTTGACGGGTCGGATGTTCAGAAACCAGAACGGTTCTCCGCGGGCCTCCGCTGCCTCCGCGAGTTCCTGCCTTGTCATGTAGTAGAAGGAAAGGACTTCAGACTCTGGTAAAGGGAGTGGAGCCTCCCCTTCGTCCAAAATGGGGAATCGATTTGGATCGGCGAAAAACGATCGGTTGCCCATAGGGCCGAGTGCGAGTGTCCTGGCCAGCAGATCGGCTGCATCCGCTGTCGTAAGCCCCGCGCTCCCCCAATGACCCGGCGCCAGTTGCTGCGTCGGTTGTGGCTGCGATGTGGGCAACGGTGGCATCGTCGTCGGTGTCGGATCAGCCGATTGACACGAGACAACACCTCCCAGAATCACAAGTATGAGGACGGCCAGCGTGCCACGGTACATCTTCGCCTACTCCCTCTGAGCCGTCGACGTGAAAAGGCGATCCTTCGTCACGGCAGCTCGCCTCCGCAATGCGGGCATTGCGCCGAAGGCTCCTTGGTTCGCTGGACCGACTCAACGAAGCCCGCGCCGATGATCCCGGTCGGCAGGGCGAACATGCCGATGCCGAGGATCGCGATGACGCTCGCGAAGACCTTGCCGAGCACGGTCACCGGGTAGATATCGCCGTACCCGACCGTGGTCAACGTCGCGACGGCCCACCACATGGTCGCCGGGATGCTCGAGAACACGTCGGGCTGAGCGGGGTTCTCGATGTAGTAGAGGACGCTCGACGAGACGATCAGCATGAGCAGCATGAACGCCGACGTCAGCACGAGCTCCTCACGCTTGGCGTGGAAGACGTCCTTGATGCGGTCCAGCGACGAGTAGTAGCGACCGACCTTGGCGATTCGGAACATCCGCAAGAGACGAAGGGAGCGCAGCGATCGCAGATCCACCCCAACGAGCGGGAGATAGAACGGGAGGATGGCCAGAAGGTCGATGATCGACATCCCCTTCAACGCAAAGCGCACCCGTCCGTGCACCGCTCCCTGAAAGCGCGGGTCGGCGGTGCACGCCCACAGGCGCGCCAGGTATTCCGCCGTGAACACGGCAACGGATATCACCTCGAAGCCGTACAGGACGGTTCCCCAGCGCGCCTCGACGGATTCGATCGAGCCCACGACGACCGCGACCACGTTCAGGAAGATCAGCGCGAGCATGGCCGCGTGGAATGCTCGCTCGACGGTATCGCCATCCTTGGTGGACTCGAGAAAGCGCCACACACCTTGTCGAGCGCTCATTCAGATCTCCGGTTCACGTGCAGAGTCGTACGAATCCTCAGACTAGGTGGCGCGTCCGCTGCATCTACGCCCGCTCGGTTGCAGATACGGTCGCCGACCGCGCTCCTTCGCTCCGCCAGGATCGTATCTTGCCACGTGCTGCGCAACGCCGCGATCCGCTCACCCCGGCACGATGTTCCGGTTCGTGCGGAACACGTTCTCCGGGTCCCACGCCGCCTTGACCTGGCCAAGCCGTTGCAGTCCTGGACCCAGCGCCGCCTCGGTGCGCTCGAAGCCTTCGTCCGCCGTCAGGAAGTTGATGTACGTCCCGCCGGTCGAGAACGATCGCATATCGCTCCACGCCGCGCGCGCCCACCGGATGTTGACCTCATCATCGGCGGGCTGCTCCCACGAGCCCGCCAGGTTGAGCACGTAGCGGGCATCGCGGTTGCCGACCGGCGAGTGCGCCTCGTCCAGCTGGTTCAGGGCGCCGCCGATCTGGAACAGGATCACCGCCGAGAAGGGCGAGCGGATGCGGGACGCGTGATCGATGGCCTTCTCGCACAGGGCCGGCTCGATGCGCGGGAGGTACTCGCTCTTCCAGTAGTAGCGCCGGCCCTTCGGCTGCGTCGCGTCGAGCAGGGACTGCATCTGCGCGTACGGGCGGCGCACGAGCACGTCGCCGATCGGGTTGCCGAACCCCTTGATCGGGGCGACCGCCGCCTCGCCCTCCTCGGGGTCTCCGCTGTGGCAGGCAAGCACCGCCACGATCGGCTGGCCGTGCATCGTATTGGGAAGCCACGGCGCGGGGGGCGCCGGGCGCATGAGCGCGACGAGCGTGAGCTCGGGCGGGGCCTGTTCGGCCAACGTCCGATACAGCTCCAACACCTTGGGCGCCTCGCTGGCCGGCCAGGCCACAACGCCGCCGACGATCTCAGGGCCGACCGGGTAGAGCGCGTAGTCGATGCCCGAGACGACGCCGAAGTTCCCACCGCCGCCCCGCAGCCCCCAGAACAGGTCCGGGTTCTCGTCGCTGCTCGCGCGGACCAGCTTGGCGTCGGCGGTGACGACGTCCATGCCGACGACGGTGTCCGACGTCCAGCCCCAGCGCCGCGTTAGGTAGCCGAACCCCCCGCCCAGGGTGAGCCCGGCGATGCCGGTCTGCGAGACGAAGCCGAGCACGGCGGCCAGGCCGTGCACCTGCGTCTCGCGGTCAACGTCGCCGAGCACGCAGCCCGCCTGCGCATGCGCGTGCGCCTCGAAGCGCTCCCGATTCTGGCGCACCCAGACGCCGCGCATGAGCGACATGTCGAGCATCAGCGCGCCGTCGGCCGTGGCCAGGCCCGCGATGTTGTGGCCGCCGCCCTTGATGCTGAGGAGGATGTCGTGCTGGCGGGCGAATTGGACGCAGGCGATCACGTCGGCGGTGCCCAGGCAGCGCGCGACCGCGGCCGGCCTGCGTTCGATCATGGCGTTCCAGACGGTTCGCGAGGTTTCGAAGTCGGGGTCGGCTGGAACGAGCAGTGGACCGCGGAGACGGGTCCTTAGGGGGTCGAGCACGTCTTGCGTCAGGTTGATCTCGCGGCCATCCGTTGCGGTTGCTCTCATGGTGGCATTCATCGATCGACCTCCTTTCGATACGGCCTGGCGGATAGGCTTTGCCCTTTGTCCTCGCCGCAGTGCGGCCCTGTATGCTAAGTGTCGTCCTGGAGCCTCTTGGGTTACCGGTCACGCGTATCGCCGATGGGGCATGGGCGCAGCGAGGAGCGGGCCGGGGAGCGGCGGCACCCAGAACTCAAATGCCCAGCCCCCAGAATTGGGGGAGTTGCAGGCCGAGCGCAGCGAGGCCGGGGTTGGGGGCCTCGGCAGCACCGCCGCCCCCCTTGCGGCCCTCCACCCCCCGGCGTATCATCCCGCGTCGAACCCGCGCCCTCACCGGCGCCACCGCGAGGGAGGACCCCATGGACCAGCGCCACGCCCACCGCCCGCAGCGCCCGCCGGGCCCCTTTGCGCGCGCCGTGCTGCTGGCGTCGCTCGGCCTCGGGCTGGTGGCGTGCGACGGGACGCTCGAGGGCGTGCTGCCCGACGCCACCGGCGAGGCCTTGACTGAGGGCACGGTGCCAGAAGGCGTGGCACCGGGCGGCGCCAAGGGCGAGGCCTATCCGGGTGGGGACGAGGCCAGCGCCGATGCCGATGACACCGCCGAGGGCACCGCGGACGTCCGCGGCGACAGCGCCGAGCCCGAGCCGGCGCTGGGCGCGGCCAGCGAGGCGGAGGCCGAGAGCGAAGGGCAGATCGGCGACATGCTGAGCGCGGCCGAGGCCGAGGACGCTGTGCAGAGTGCGCTGGAGGCCGCCTTCGTCGAGGACGTCGTGGCGCTCGCGGTCGACCGCGACGCCGTGCTCTCCGGCCAGACCGGCGACGTGGGCATCGACGCCGAGGACGAGGAGACGCGCGTCTTGGCGTTGGCCGAGCGGCCCAGCTACCGCGTCGTGTACAGCGAGCGCTACGGCGGCAAGGAGACCGATCGGCGCGCCGCGCAGGTGGCCATCTACCGCTACGATACCCAGCAGGCCCTGTTCGCCAAGGTCGACCTGGAGACCGGTGACGTCGAGCCGCTGGCGCTGCCCGAGGGCGCGCCGGTGCCGCTGGTGCCCGAGGAAATCCAGGAGGCCGCCGTCGTCGCCCGCGCCGACCCGGCCGTGCGCGATCGGCTGGCGGCCGCGGGCATCGACGCGGACAGCGCCGTCGCCAACGGGCTCCTGACCACCACGGACGACGCGTCGTCGCCGTGCGCCACCAGCCGCTGCGTGCGCCTTTTCTTCGGCACGCTGGAGCGGCCGGTGCCGGAGTTTGCCGTCGTCGTCGACCTCGTCGCGCTCACCGTCGTCGAGGTGGCCGACATGCCCGGCAGGAGCCTGAACCCATGACCAGCAGCCATCCGAAGAACGGTCCCGATCGCGACCTGCGGCACCGCCACCCCACGACGGCCAGCAGCGGCCGCCGGTCCCTGCGCCCGCTGCTGGCGCTCCTCGTCGCGCTGGCCGTCGCGGTCGGCAGCGCCGGCTCGCCGCCGGCGGCCGTGGCGGCGCCCGCGGCATCGGCCGCCGACTACTGCAGCGGCCAGCAGCTGGCCATCGGCGCCAACTGGAGCGTGTGCTGGGAGATCCGCGCCAACGAGGGCCTGGTCGTCACCAACGCGTACTTCACGCGCCCCGGCATCGACCGCCGCGTGCTGAGCGAGGCGTCCATCGCGCAGATCTTCGTGCCGTACGAGACCGGGACGCCGCGCTACCACGACGTGGCCTACGGCCTCGGCCCGGCCATGGTCACGCTCTCGGCCACGGCGGATTGCCCCGACGGCACCCTGCTGGCCGGCGGCAAGGTCTGCCGCGAGGTCGAGGATCGCGGGGTCGTCGAGCGCTTCTGCGTGGGCAACTGCGCCACCCGGCGCGGGCGGTCGCTCACGCTGTGGTCCGCCAGCCAGATGGGGGCGTACAACTACACCACCAAGTGGGAGTTCAACGACGACGGGAGCATCGAGCCGGCCGTCGGGCTGGCCGGCGCGCTCCAGTTCGGCGACACGGCTCACGTCCACAACGTCTACTGGCGCCTGGACATCGACATCGACGACGCGGGCAACGACAGCATCGAGGAGTTCTACCGCGTCAAGCCGGCCGGCAACGACGGCAGCCGCGGCGTGTACGCCTGGGCGCCGCTCCTGGGCGAGACGATGCGGCCGAACGACCTCACGACGTTCCGCAAGTGGCGCATGGTCGACACCGTGAAGACCAACGCCGCCGGCAAGCCGTGGAGCTACGAGCTGATCCCCCACGCCGGCGACGGCAACTTCCGCTCGACGCTGGCCGAGGGCTACACGCGCGGCGAGCTGTGGGTCACCCAGTTCCGGCCCGGCGAGCGCTTCGTCTCGACCGATACAGCGGACATCCTGTCGACGTACATAACCGGCGACCCTGTCGCCGGGCAGGACCTGGTGCTCTGGTACACGCTCCACGAGCACCACGAGGTCCGCGACGAGGACGCGCCGTACATGCCCATGGAATGGATCCACTTCACGCTGCGCCCGCGCAACTTCTTCGACGACAACCCGCTGGACTAGCCCCCTACGTCAACGCCGCCCTCAGCGCGTCGATCTCGGCGTCGTCGTCGAAGTAGCCGCCGTGGTTCTGTGGCTCCGGCACCGGCTGGTCGCGCCGGTACCAGCGCCGGTACGGGTCGCGGAGCTGGACGTCGATGGGCGCCGCGGGGTCGGAGGTGCTCGGCGCCGTCACCGCGTCCGGCGGGAGGGCCTTGCGCGGCGTGACGATGGGCCCGCCGATGTAGTCCGTTGCGCGGAACGCGTTGCGCCAGCGCGCCTCCGGCGGGTCGTCGCGCGTCAGCGCGCGCTCGACGATGCCGCACAGCGCGTCGTTGCAGAACGCCGGGAAGTAGCGCCCGTAGAAGCGGCCGAGCGGGCTGCCCATGGTGAGCAGCGAGAGGCGCTGCAGCGCCGCCCATGCCGGGGCCGCGGGATCGCGTGGCGAGGCCGTCAGGTCGGCCAGCGCTTGGTCGGCAGGCCGGTCCAGCCGCGCGTCACCCGCCAAGAGGGCCACGGCCGCGGCGGCCAGCACCGTGCCCTGGCTGTGCGCGGCCAGGAGCACCGGCCGCGGTGAGTCGATGGCGATGTCGACCAGGCGGTCCGCCAGCTCCGGGACCGTGCGCTCGGCGTAGCAGGGCGGGGCCAAGGGGTGGAAGCGGCGCGGCCAGAACGTGCCGATGTCCCAGAGGATCCCGACCGTGCGCCGGATCACGGCATCGCTCGAGGCGCGCCGGATGAGGAAGATCATGGCCCAGACGGGCAGCACGGCGGTGAAGGCGGCCGCCGTTGGGGTCAGGAACGACGGGAGGCAAGCACGGCGCCCGTCCCAGACGAAGCAGGCCTGCGCGCCGTCCAGCGCCGGCAGCGGCTCCCAGAGGCCCACGTAGGGCACCACGCCCTGGCTGGCGATCAAGTACACCCACGCCGCCACCGGGAACGACGCGCCGAGGGCCGAGAGGAGCCACGCGCCCATGTCGGCGTCGTCGAGGAGGCGCGAGAGCCACCACCAGCGGATCGGACGAGCCGTCCACGACCAGCGCGCGGCGGGACCGCTGATCGGGTCGATGCGCAGCGGGTCGCCGGCGTGCTGCGCCGCGGCATCGGCATCGTACTGCCCCGCCAGCCGGCCCAGCGCGGGGCGCGCCTCGAGCAGCCACGTGCCGAGCGCCACGACGGCGGCCGCGACCATTAGGGTGCCGGCGATGGCCATGAAGCCCAGCGAGAGCCACGCCGAGCTCGTGGAGTACAGGATGGCGTCGGCGGCCACCGGCTCGGTGGCGGGTCCGTGGTAGCCCTCCGCGGTGCCCAGCCAGCCGGCCAGGCCGATCGAGACGCCGCCGAACGTGACGTTGGTGAGGATGACGCCCAGGTTGGCCAGGATGACGGGCGTTCCCCACCGGGCCACCTCGCGCGCCTCGCTGCTGGCCAGGCGCGCGCGCACGGCCAGCGCCCCGGCGGTGATCGTGGTCGCGGCGGCGATGAGCAGGATGACGTGGATCTCTTGCGGGAACCACCGCTGGAGCGCGATGCCCATGCCAAAGCTGCTGAGCGCCACGACGGTGGTCGTCTGGCCATGGACCATGAAGCCGAGGACCAGCGCCAGCACCATCTGCGCGCCCAGGAGCCCATAGGGCGCCTGCGCCAGGGCGCCGAGCGCGGGCGGGCCGCCCGCGCCGTACGCCGTCGTCGCGCCGGCGATCAGCGGGTGGGCGGGAAGGCTCCAGGCATCGGCGAGCGCCACGGCCACGAGCGCGGTGCTGAGCGCGATCGGGAGCCAGCGCAGCGCAAGCGCGCCCCACGGCGGCATCGCCTCGCGCCCGGCGGTCGGCCCGCCGGCATCGGGCGGCTGCGTTCCCGGCAGGAAGACGCGCCGCGCCAGGCGGGCGAGCGGCGCGGGGCCGGCGAGAAGGTCCGCCAACCACGGCCATGAGGGCTCGGTCGTCCAAGCCAGGGTGCGGCGCTTCGCCCGAGCCAGGGTTCGGCGCCCGGCCGGGCGGTCGACGAGCCAGCCGTCCCAGGCGCCGGCAAAGGTAGCGATGAGCAGCAGCACCACCAGCCAGGCCGAGGCCGCGATGAGCACCGCCGGCGCCGCGTCCCAGAACGCGGCGCGCACCGGCCAGGCCTGGGTGGGCATGGTTCCGCCCGCCGCCGGGTCGCCGCCGAGCGCGACCCGCGCGGCGCCGACGAGCATGGCCACGACGGCCAGGGCTGCCGCGACGTGCAACGCCCCCATGGCGCGCACGATGCGCGTGTTGCGCCAGAACTCGCGCCGCGTCAGCGGGTGGTCGTCGTCGCTGGCGCCGGGCACCGCGCCGGCGGGCTCCGCCGTCTCGGGTCCCGCGGGCGGTGGCGCCCCTTGCAGGGTCGGGGCGGCCTGCGCTGCGTCCTCGCCCTTGACCCGTTCCGGGGGCAGGTCGCCAAACGCCTCGTAGCGCTGCGTCGTCCGGCGGCCGAGGTAGGCCAGGAACGCGATCAGCGCCACGGGCACGAGCGCCCCGAGCGCGACACGGCGCATCGGGCGGCCGGCTAGGAGCCCGGCGTCCAACCAGCCGAGCCAGGCATGCGCGTCGAGGCAGGCCGCGCTGCCGCCGCATTGGTAGGCGATCAGGTCGATGGCCGCGAGCCCGGTCCAGAGCACGAACTGGAGCGTGAGGAGGACAGCGAGCAGCCGGACGAGCCCGCGCGCCATCGCCACGCGCGCCGTGCCGACGTGCGCGCGGCCGTGCCCCAGGGTCTCGGGCGGCGGGATCATCCATCCGGATACGTTGAGCAGGGTGAACGGGAGCAGCAGCAGCCAAAGCGCCTGGCCGCGGCGGCCCGTCGTGAGGTCGCCCCAAACGTAGGCCTCGCGGTCCAGCCCGTCGCGCGGTGCAGCCGGCCTCCAGAAGCCTGCAAGGCCATCGCCGGCCGCCCGCACCACACCCGGCACGTCCAGCAGCTCCTCGGGCGACGACCCGCGCACCCCGTGGACGCGCAGCTCCAGGGGGCCGAGCGGTGCATGCGATGGGCGAGCAGGTCCTCGGTCGCTTTCTGGAACGGGGTTCATCGGGCTCTCCCTAACCGTACGGCTGTTGGCGCGGCGCGGTCCGAAGCGACGGGGCAGCGTAGCGTGCCACAGGTGGGCGATGCGGCGCCAATGCTCGGCCCCATGTGTAGATGTGTATTCCGTGGGGCTTCACTCAGCGAGCGATGGCACGCGCATTTGGCCAAGACTTGGGTGAGGTCCGGATTAGGCTTAGGGCTATCGGTCGCCTTCGCGCCGCTTGGGCGTGCTCGCTGCGATCCCGTTTCTGGATCTCCGGGCCGCCGTCGCAGTGCCGTCCTGTCGTGGCGGAGGGCCGTCACGATCTGTGGTCGAGCGGGGCACATTGAACGAGTATCCCCGTCGCAGCAGCGCACCGCGGTCCGCTCCTCACTGCGAAGCGCGTCCTATCGGCGTATGCGTGACCGGTAACCCAACGGCAGGGCGTGTTATCAGGTGCGGACGCTGCCTGCTCCGGTAGGGGCGCACGGCCGTGCGCCCCGACGACGCCCCCCGCCGGGCCGCCCCCC
>Ga0326597_10005193_pt1 | contig 18125 bp, 14 predicted proteins | sample RVTome_12_FD_203789 | JGI IMG/M metagenome (GOLD analysis project Ga0326597, IMG submission 203789) | Soil microbial communities from uranium-contaminated site in the Upper Colorado River Basin, Wyoming, United States - RVT100D185 | ecosystem: Environmental > Terrestrial > Soil > Contaminated >... | reverse complement strand
TATGGCTGCTGATTATTATATCAAAAAAGAGGATTTATTTATTCTTGATGAAAGACAGAAAATACGCCTCGTAGTTGATAGGCTCGGGCTTAATTCTGTTTCACAATTTATACCGGAAAAGAGGATAATAGAATATATGATAAAAGAAAATAACAATGAACCGCTCGCATCAATGAATGTGAGAAGCTTTATTGAGCTTGTCGGCGCAAGAACATCCGCTCCCGGCGGAGGCAGTGTATCCGCTCTTGCCGCTGCACTCGGGGCGGGCCTCGGCGCGATGATGGGATGGATGAGCTATGGCAGTAAAAAATTTGAGCACCTTGATGAAACGATGAGAAAATTAATCCCACCGCTTGATGAGGCGATGAAGAAGCTGATTCCACAGATTGACGCTGATACAAATGCATTTAACGATTATATGACAGCCATGAAAATGCCGAAAAATTCAGATGAGGAAAAGCGTGTGAGGAATGAAAAAATGCAGGAAGGCTTAAAGAAAGCAATCGATGTTCCGTTGACTGTTATGCGAATTGCCGATTCATGCTGGAAGTATATGACGGAACTTGCAAAGGTCGGCAATATTAATTCAGCGAGTGATTTGGCGGTCGGGTCAAAGTCGCTTGAAACCGGAATCTGGGGTGCATTTAAAAATGTAGAAATAAATCTGCCTCAAATAGAGGATAAAAAGTATAAAGAAGGAGTTTTAAAGGAAGCGAAGGGAATAACCGAGCGGGCCAAAAAAGCTCTTAAGGAAATAGAAGAAATTTTGGCAAATAGAAAATCTTAAATGAAATATTTTATGACAACAAAAATAACTATAAAGAGCAACGGAAGCATTAAAGTTGAAGGTGAAGATTTTGAGCTGCTGGATGAAAACGGGAATAAGTTTGACTTAGCCGGCAGGAATAAAATCTCGCTTTGCCGCTGCGGGCAGAGCAGCAAGAAACCGTTCTGCGATTCGACACATAAAACCTGCGGATTCGAATCGGTTGTTGTAGCTTATGCTTTGGAACCGAAAAAGGAATAATTTTATTTCAAATGATTCTCAAAGAATTTCCAAATCCTTTTATATTGGTCTAACCAGCTTGTCTGCCTGTAAAATGAATGGCTTTCCCCCGGATAAACCATAACTTCAAAATCTTTTTTGCTGTCTATCAGCTTTTGTGTCAACTGCACCATATCCTGAAAAAATACGTTATCATCGAGCATCCCGTGGGTAATAAGCAGAGGTCCCTGCAGGTTTTCAGTATATGTAATCGGTGACGAAATATCATAATACTGCTTTATCTCATCTTTGTTGTAATCACCAAGCCGTGCAAGTGTGTACCACCAGTTGCTGTAAAAATAATTTTTCCAGTTTGAAACTGCCCTGAGCGCAGCCCCGCATTTAAAAATTTCCGGGTGCCTGAATAATGCCATTAGAGTTATGAATCCTCCGTAGCTGCCGCCATAAATACCGGCCTTGTCTTTGTCGATTAATTCCTGTGATGAAAGATAGTTTATTCCACTAATGTAATCGGAAACTTCCCAATAGCCGAGATTTCTGTATGTTTTATTTCTGAACTCTTTGCCGTAGCCGCGGCTCCCCCTGAAATCGATGTCAAGAATTACAAATCCTTCACCTGTTAGAAAAGTATTAACCATAAAATTATCACGGTAGGGACTAAATCCGTAAGTTACGTTTTGCAGGTACCCTGCCCCGTGTGCGAAACAAATTAAAGGATATTTTTTCTTCGGGTTGAAGTCTTCAGGTGTATATAAAAAAGCATAAATTGTCTGCCCGTCTTCTTCATTCTGGAAAGTGATTATCTCCGGAATTTTCCAGTCAACCTGAGTAAATTTTGGCGAGACAGTGTTTGTTATTTGTTTACCCCTGTAGTCTTGCAGATTTAGAATGTGAAGCTCATTGGGTTTATTTATAAATGACTGTGAATAAAACAAATAATTCCCGTCTCCCGATATTCTTAAATCCTCCACGTCTCCGCTTTCAGATGTAACCTGTTTAAGGGAAATACCTTCAAAATCTGTTTCATAAATGAAATATTCATAAGGTCTTTCCATGTTTGCCGAAAAGTAAATTTTATTATTCTTCCGGTCAATTACCGATTCGAGTATTGTATAGCTTCCGCCTGCTATTTTTTGGAAATCCGTGCCGTCTTTTTTTATTTTATATAAATTATTGTAGCCGGAGACCTCTGATTCAAAAATTATTTCGTTATCATTTATAAAAACCGTTGCGTTTCCGTGCCTTTCATACCATGCCGTGTCAGATTCACTATAAATTTCCTTAATTGTTTTGGACACAGTGTTATAAGTAAATAATTTCCTGTTATGTCTATCGAGAGTTTCCGTATCAAGTACTAAATCTTTTGCATCGGGCGAATAAACTGCATAAACGGTTGAATATCTCACTGAATCGAGATAGTTTATTTCGTTAATAACATATTTTAAAGAGTCTTTTTTTGAATATTTAATTTCATACTCAAACAACTTAACTTGTGAAATTCCTTTTTTTTTCTTTTCAACCTTTACAAACTCACTTATATAATCCGGAAAAACGAGTTCATTTTTTGTTGAGTTATCATACCTTGCAAATAGAATTCTTATAATTGCTTTAGAGCTATCGGGTAGTCTTTCACTAGTTTCCAATATCTGGTATGAAATTGAATCGGACTCGTCTTTTGTAAGTTCAAGCTCATTTGTTAAAGCTTTAGAGCTGTCAAATTTAATTAAATAATAATTTCCCCCTCGCCTGTAAACTGCAATATCTCCAATAACCATTGGTGAGTATTCATATTTATCGCTTACTGTCAATTGCACGTCCTTGGAAAATGTTCTTATGCTTACGAAATCTTTTGATATGAATAGTTCGCCTTTTATAATTGAAAGCGAATTTCCTTCAGGCAGGATTATAAATTCTGATGCGGTTTCTCCGGTATCGGTATATTTATAGGTTTCGTCGCTAATATAATTGTAATCAAAAAGGCTTAGTTTGCCGTCATAATCATCATCCCCGTAGTAATACATTTTATTTGATTTTGTATTGATGAATTTTAACGAAGGACGGGGATTTATTATATTTGTATCCTGAAAAATATATTCGAGGGTTACTTCTTGAGCAAATAACTGTAAATTAAAAAAAAGGAGCAGAAAAAAAATAACCCCTGCTCCTGAAAATTTGACATTTGTCATTTGATATTAGTCATTAGTAGTGCAGTTCTTCAACTTTTTCTCTTTCTCGAATTTGACGGTATTTATCTCCGTCGACTAAAACTTCTGCTGGTCTTAGTCTGGCATTATAGTTTGAAGACAATGAATAGCCGTAAGCGCCGGTAGTCATAACAGCGAACCTGTCACCTCGTTCGAGCTTTTGGATGCACCGTTTTGTTGCAAGAAAATCGGATGTTTCACAAACAGGGCCCACTACGTCAACAGTTTCGGTGCCGGTGTCCATTAAATTCAGCGGAACAACCTGGTGATATGCCTGATACAGACAGGGTCTCATCAGATCATTCATGCCTGTATCGGTAATTACAAATTTCTTAAATTCTCCCTGTTTCGTAAAGAGGACTTTCCCTACAAGAATTCCTGCATTAGCGACTAACGAACGTCCCGGTTCAATTACAAGCTTTTTGTTATAAGATGAAAGCAGCTTTATTACGGATTCAATATGCTCCCCAAGCGAAGCATAGGTTTCAATTTCGTCTTCTTCCTTGGGTATATACCTGTGGGTTAAAACATTTTTGTATTTAACTCCGAACCCTCCGCCAAAATTTAGGTATCGTATATTTACGCCCATAGCTTCGACCTTCTTAATCAGGCTTCCAAGGTATTCCACTGCTTCGATGTATGGATCGACATCAGTTATTTGAGAGCCGATGTGAGAATGAATTCCAATCACATCGATATTTGGCATCTTTAAAGCCGTTTGGAACACTTCAAGTATATCTTTGCTGTCAATACCGAATTTATTTTCCTTCATCCCAGTAGTTATGTAAGGATGAGTTTTTGCGTCGATATCGGGATTTACTCTTATCGATACTCTTGCAATAACTCCAAGTCTGTGCGCGATTTCCGAAATTACCTTTACTTCCTGCAAGGATTCAACCGTAAAATTAAAAATGTTTTCTTTAAGAGCGTATTCAATTTCCTCATCGGTTTTGCCGACCCCGGTAAAAGTTATCTTGTTTCTTAAATAACCGAATTTTAGAGCAAGGTACAATTCTCCCCCAGATGCAATTTCAGCACCCGCTCCTTCTTCTGCAAGGAGCTTTAATATTTCGGGGTTAGAGTTCGCTTTAATTGCATAGCAGTTTATAAAATCAAGCTTTGAGTTTACGAGGGGCTGATTTATTTCCCTGTAATTTTTCAGAATTTGATTTTTGCTGTAAATGTACAGCGGAGTTCCGAATTCCCGTGCCAAATCTTCAACAAGAAAATTTTCTGCATAAAGCCTGTTATCCTTAATGTAAAAATGATTCATATAAAAAGTTTAGTTATTAAATAATGAGTGCAAAAATATACTTTTGTAATCATTAATGAAATGTAAAATTAATACTTATTGTTAATTTTTTCTTAAGGACGTACCGATTATGTTTAAATTCAAAAAAGCAGAACTTGCCTGCCTTTTTTCTCTTTTGTTATAATGACCCAAAATGCCCGGAGAAACTGATTACAAATTCAGTTATAAATATATTCTTTTGCTCAACAATGCATATTCGTTTGCAAGCTCTACTTTTGTATTGCATAATATAAGTGTTACTTGGTCCATAGCGTCGGTTTGCTATCATCATCTACGAATTTTAATTTTTTTTCCATAAGCATTCTTCTAATATATTTATGACAGTATTATATAATAACAATTTGAGCATTGTCATAACCCGGATTCTCTTTTAAGTGCCGTTTTTTGAACTTTCAATAAGTTTAGCTTTAGAAAAATGCAATATTTCGTTTAAAACCCTATAAAATCGGATTTAAATCAAAATTCATTCGAATATTATAAATTCTTTTTTTATATTGTACCAGAGGAGGGATAATAAAATGAAAATATTGAAATCTTTAGTAGTTTTTATATTAACCCTTATATCGTTAAATATTTACTCTCAGGATAAAGGGTTTGGAATAGGAATTATAGTTGGTGAGCCAACGGGTTTAAGCTTCAAAGGCTGGCTCTCCTCAACATCCGCTGTTGATGCCGGGCTGGCATGGTCGTTTGTAAACCAAGGTTCATTGCATGTTCATGCGGATTATCTGCATCATATCTACAACGTAATTGATATTTCTTCGGGAAAAATGCCGCTGTACGTGGGAGTTGGAGGAAGGATTAAAATTAAAAATAATAAGAGCAATACTGACGATAGGATTGGAGTGAGAATTCCCTTTGGAATTGATTACATGTTTGCGGGCGCTCCCGTCGATGTTTTCCTGGAAATTGTTCCTGTTTTAGATTTAACTCCGAAAACTGATGTAAGCATTAACGGCGGAATTGGTTTCAGGTATTTTTTTTAATGAATCAAAGAATCTAGAAGAATAAAAGGCAGTATTTCAGATGAACTTACTGCCTTTTTTTCGGAGGTAATTTAGCTTTCGCTAAAAATCAAAATCTGTATCTTCTTCGTTCTGGTTATTTTCTCCTTTTCTTTTGTCCCTCTGTTTTTTTTCTTCCTGTCCGAATTTGTAGGTAATGTTCAGATATAATCCTCGGAAATCTCTCACTCTTTCTGCGTATTCGCGGTAATACACATCGTCAATATTTACAACAAACTTTGCAGTCTTAAATATGTCACTTGCCCGCAGGGTTAAGCTGAGTTTTTTATCAAACAGGTCTTTTTTTATTGCAGCATCAAATGATTGGAACGGATTAATCGTTCCGTTTGAGGTTACTCTTTTACCTCTGTAAAAATAAGACATTTGCAGGCTGAAATTTGCCGGAAGATTCAGGGTTGACATAGCCCTTGCTGACCACGTACTCACTGCATTTTTCAACCCGCTTTGAAGGTTTGTAGCATCAACCTCTGTTCTGAAATAGCTGAATGTTCCGTTGAAATTTAAAGACCTGGTCGGCTGTGAGCTAACTATAAGTTCTCCGCCGTATGATTTTGAACTGTTAAGGTTTACAAAAGTGGTTAATGCGGTTATACTGTCAATCAAAGACCGTTGTCTTGATATTTCATCTTTGGTATATCTGTAGAAAATTGCCGGTGTTACAGTAGCCCAGGGAAAGTATTGTATAAAGTTAAATTCGTATGAATCGGTGAACTCAGGATTCAAGTTTGGATTGCCTTGCGAGTAACTGTTTGGGCCCTGGTAAGATAAAAAAGGATTTAACTGCCTGTGTCGCGGTCGGTTTACCCTGCGTGAATAGCTTAATTGGATTTCTGTAGTATTTGTTATTTTCTGAGAAACACTTGTGCTTGGAAAGAAATCAATATAGTTTCTGTCAAAAAATTGGCTTGTTGTTGCGAGCTCACCTTTGATAAAGGTCTGCTCGACCCTGCCGCCTATTGAGAAACCAAAGCTTCCAAGCTGCTGCGAATATATTCCGTATAATGCGTGAATCTGTTCCTTGTAAATGAATTTGTTTGACTGGTTAAAATCCGTCATAAACTGGTTTAAATTATAATCAAAATAATCTACAGTGTAATCATTGTCTCTATTCCTGTAATTTCCTTTATAGCCCGCTTCAAACTTAATATCTTTTGAAAACGGGTGAACGTAATCAATCTTCCCAGACAAAGCGTCGTCTATTTCATTTGAGTATTCATTGCGCTTATCCGGCGTGCTGTTAACAGGTGAAATATAACTGTCGAAATTTTCCTCGGATTCATCATCTTTATCTCTTGAATACGATAAATCTGTACTTAATGTTTGTTGCGGAATCTTGAACCTTAACAAGTAGTTTGCATTAATATCAAATGAGTACCCCTTATCAATGTCGTTAGATGTCGTAAAATAATCTGATGTTAAATTATTTAATAAATCATACTCTTTGCTTGCCGATACATTGCCCCTTGAACGATCTGAATTCCGGTATCTAAAAGATAAACCCAAAGCGTTTCGCTGGTCTATAGAATAATCCATCCCCAGTCTAACGAGGTGTGATTTATTTCTGCCCCTGCCTGAATTATCCTGTGAAATTTGTGCAATCGAAGAGTTATTCAGGTAAACTCTATCGTTGAACCCGCTCATAGTGAAATTCCTGATATCATAACTGTAGTTGCCGTAAATATTCACCTTGTTATTTTTGAGATTTAAGCTGAACTGTCCTCCGTATTTGTCTCCTGTTGCTAAATTTAATGCGAGGTTACCGTTATATCCCATGCTCTGCTGATTTTGCTTTTTAAGAATAACATTTATTATGCCCGCTGTACCTTCTGCTTCGTATTTTGCCGACGGGTTTGTAATCAATTCTATGCTTTCAACATCGCTTGCCGGAATCTGCTCAAGGATTATATTTCTGTTTTGTCCTTCAAGCCCGAATTGTCTCCCGTCAATCATTATTTTTACGCCTTCACTTCCGCGCAGACTAACATTGCCGTCCTGGTCAACCGCTACAGAAGGGACCTCTTTTAACAAATCAATCAATGAGCTTCCCTGTGTTGTCATATTCTTTGAAACATTGAATATTTTTTTGTCAGGCCTGAATTCAATTAAGCTTTTCTCTGCTTCAACTATAATTTCTTCAGTTGTAGTTGTACCGCTTGTAAGCCTTATCGGTTCAAGCGAAACGGTTTGATTATCCTGGTTAATTGAAATTCCGCTTACGGTAGTAAAATTATATCCGACTGCATTTGCTTTAATGAAGTATTTTCCGAAAGAGATTTCGCTTAATGTAAATTTTCCTTCCGCATCCGTGCTTGTTCCTTTTACCAATGATGAATCCCTTGCTCTGTGAATTGTAACATCTGCAGCTTCAAGGGGAGAATTGTTTGATTTATCAACAACAGTTCCGGTTATGGTTCCTGTTTTGGTTTGGGCGGCAAGGCTGTTTGTAATAATTCCAATGAATAAAATTATTATAAGCGCTAATACTATGTTGAGGACTGCGTTTCTGACAAACCCTGTAATTATATTCATAAAAACTTTTTGATTAACCAATTAATTATTACAACACAAACATAATATGCATTGTTTCGCTATACTGTAAAATTATGTAACGGTAAAGTGTTAAATTGTAAAAAGCCGTAATTACGGTTTAGATTTATAAAAAAATGAAGTAAATATAAATTTAAAAGAAATTTAAAGATAAATTACTTCTTTACACCCTGCAAAAATTGCAAGTTTTCTTAATTCAATTTCAAATAATTTTTCAGCTTCCCCGTTTAACTTTGCACCGTTTTCCCAGAAAATATTAATAACTTTCAAAACTTTAGTAGTTCTGTCTGCCTTTGCGTCAACTCGCCCTATGAATTTGTCGGAGTAAAGAATCGGGAGGCAGAAATATCCGTATTTTCTTTTCGGGGCTGGAACGTAACACTCGATAACATAATCAAAACTAAAAAGTGTATTTAATCTTTTTCTCTGTATTACCAGATTATCGAATGGCGAAAGTATATGAATATGTTTATCATCTTTTCTATTGTCCAGCTGTTTTAAAGTTTTCTTTGTTGTGCAGTAAATCTCCTTCTCTATACCGTTAATTTTTAAAGGAATTATTTTTTTATCTTCAATTAAGTTATTTAAAGCTGACTTAGTTGCTTTTGCGTTATGGTTCCTTAAGTATGTTATCTCTTTTTCCGAAGCGAATCCGTTTGAGGTGATTTCTTTCATTATCAGGTGCTCGGAATGCTCTGTCTCCGTCGGAACTGTTGTCTCAACATTTTTGGGAAGTGCTCTTTCAGGTAAATCATATACTTTTTGAAAGCTTTTCCTTGCCCTTGCAGCAAGTTTCCCACTGTGGAAAAGATATTCAAGCGCGTGCTTAGCGGGTTTCCAGTCCCACCACAAACCTCTTTTTGAAGGATTTTCGAAATCGCGGGACTGCAGCGGACCTTCATTTTTAATTCTATCAAGTATGTATTGCAGGAGCTTTTTGTTTTTTGTCCCCCACGCTTTATATTTATTCCAGTATAACTCCTTCCTGCGCAGTGAAAACCTGAAATGTTTCATAGGCATAAAAGCTGCGGCATGGTCCCAGAACTCGAAAACTTTTTTATCTTTATCAATCAGCTCATCAAGCATCTCATTTTTAAATGCGGGAAACCTTGTCCATAAAACATGCTTATGAGCCCGCTCTACGACCGATATAGTGTCAATCTGCACGTAACTGAGCTGCTCAATTATTTTGAGCAAATCCTTTTTTGTGCTATGCAGGTGAGTGTCGAGAAGCAGCTGGTTGTGGAGGGCTAAATACCGTGCATCGCGGATTGAAATAGTTTCGTACTTCAATAGTTTTATATCAAAATTTTTATAGTTTACAAAGATAAGATTTAAAGAGGAATTTTATAATTTAAAAAAAAGGAGTTTATAAATAAGAAAAGCCGCTTTAAATTAATTTAAGCGGCCCTTCACTTTTCGGAGGTAATAATATATGTCGAAAAGTTATATTAATTAGAAGCCAAAACCGTCGTTACCCTGGTTTTCCTTGTTTGTATCTCGTCTTCTTCTCTGCTGGTTTTTATCAGCCACGCCGAATTTATAGTTTAAAGTAAAATTAAGGGTTCTTGTATCGCGTTTTCTTTCCAGCACCTCGCGGAAATTGACATCATTGTTTATGTTTACTTTAAATCTCAGTGTGTTAAATACATCGTTTACTTTTAAGGTCAATGCAAGTCGGCCATCAAATAAATCTTTACGTAAGGCAGCATCAAATGAATGGAACGGCTCGACAGTTGCCTGTGCGGCTAAAATATCTCCTGTATAGAAGTAGCTTAATTGAAGGCTGAATTGGAGAGGGAAGAATAGTGATGAAGATACTCTGCCGCTCCAAGTGCTTCCTTCATTTACAAAGGTCGAACTTATGTTTGTTGCGTCTATATCAGTCTTAAAGTAGCTTATGCTTCCGTTAATATTCCAGAACTGAACAGGCTGCGAGTTAAAGATAAACTCTGCACCGTAAGATTTCGAACTTGCATAATTTACAAATGTAGTTAGCGTTGTATTACTGTCGATGTATTCTCTAGTTCTTGATATTAAATTTTTTGTATACCTGTAGAATATAGACGGAGTCAGGCTCGTTCCGGGCAGGTACTGGATAAAGCTTAATTCGTATGAATCCGTGTATTCTGGTTTTAGATTCGGGTTGCCGGAAAAATAGTTATTCGGGTCAGCTGAGTTTACAAACGGATTTAATGCAAAAAGGCTTGGTCTATTGATTCGCCTGCTGTAGCTTAACTGAACTTCATTTGATTTGTTTATTTGCGCAGAAATATTTGCGCTCGGGAAAAAATCTACGTAATTATCTTTAAATTCCTGCGAACTTGTGAGTAATTTGCTTTTTGTGATTGTCTGCTCAACCCTTGTTCCAAACTGGTAGCTGAAAATATCCAGCTTTCCGGAATACTGTGCATAGACCGCATTTACAATGTCGTTATACTCAAAATTGTTTGTTAAATTCGGGTCAACTGTAAACTGATTTAAGTTGTAATCATACTTTTGGTTTAAATAGTCGTTTTCTTTTTTTCTATACCTGCTCTTAAACCCTGCCTCAATTTTTGATTCTTTGCCGGTAGGGTGAACATAATCGGACTGAATTGAAAAATCCCGGTCGTTAATCTTGCTGAATTCCTTAACCTGCTCGGGATTTATTGCTTGAGGTACAATGTCGTTTTCAACCGTAAAACCATCTTCTTCGTTTTGGTTTATCGAGTAAATTGCGTCGGCTGTTAAAGACTGCTGCGGTGTTTTAAATTTTAAGGTATAATTTAAAGCTAAATCAAGTGTCTGCCCCTTAATATCTGCATTATAATCTCTGGTGAAATATGAGGTCAGGTTATTTGATACATCAAACTCCCTTGTTGAAATCAGCTCGCCTCTTCTTCTTTTTGAGTTTTGGTAAGTTGCAGTTAGTCCAAGAGTATTCCTTTGGTCAATGAAATAGTCAAGCCCGTCTTTCGCAAAATGAGAATTCACTCGTCCGTTACCTGCGTTATTTTGAGTGAATTCTCTTGCAATCGTGCTTAAGCTGTTGGTTCTGTCGCTGCCCCCGGTGATTTTGAGGCTGAATATATTATAGTTATAATTTGAAAAGACCTGAACCTTATCATTTTTTAGGTTTATATTAAATGACCCGTTGTATTTATCGCCTGTTCCGGCATTTAACGACAAGTTACCGTTATACCCGAATGATTTATTTTTCTTTAATACAATATTAATTATTCCCGAAACACCCTCGGCTTCATATTTTGATGAAGGATTTGTTATGAGCTCAATGCTTTCAATTGAATTAGCGGGTATTTGTTCCAGCAGCTGTGAACGGTTTTGACCATCTAATCCGAAAGGTCTTCCGTCAACCGTAATCTTGACATTTGAATTTCCGCGCAAGCTTACGTTTCCGTCCGCATCGAGAGAAACTGATGGAATATTTTTCAGCAAATCAGCAAGTGAACCGCTTTGGCTCATCGGATTCTGTGATACGTTGAACACTTTTTTTTCACCTTCGAACTGAATCGAGCTTTTCTCTGTCTCAACCAGTATTTCTTCCGTAGTTGCAGTTCCTACTGACAGCTTTATAGGCTCTAAAGCCACCGAAGGTTTGTTTTCGGTTAAAACAATACCTTTAACATTTACAAAGCTGTAGCCGACAAAGTTTGCCTTAACAATATAGCTGCCCAGCGGAATATCCGAGAATTCAAATTTCCCTTCCTTATCTGCTGCAGTTCCTTTTATAATTGAGGAATCCTTTGCATTTAACAGAGTTACATCAGCGGACTCTATCGGTGCCTGAGTAGATTTATCTATGACAATTCCGGAAATCTTTCCTGCTGGATTCTGTGAGAAAATTGAGCCATTCAAAAACAAAAAAACGAGGGCTTGAAATACGAAACTCTTAATTTTCATTAATTCTCCACGGTTTATCTTATTGGATGGATGAAATATCCCTAACTTATATTAATATTAGATGTAAAATTAATCATAAAGGTTTCAAGTTACTTCTTAATAATTGCTTAGTATAAATTTAATAAAATCAAGATTATAGTAAATAAGCATTTGTTTTACCTGTATATCTTAAGTTTTTTTAGTATGTCATCCGAAACCTCATCTGCATAAATCCCAAAAGCACTTACGAGGGTTCCCTTTACACCTTTTTTTGATTTAATTGCATAGACTATTTCTTCGTCACTAGGGTTAGTATCGCCTTCAAAGCGGTAGAATTCTGTGATTTCAAAATCATCAGGTTTGAGCAATAAGTTTAGATTTTTGCATTCCAATGCATTGCCTTGTACATTAAAGTCATTTATATAACCTCTTTTATACAAGTCTGCCAGCGCCTCAGTCACTGTTTCGTATGAAAACACAATTGCTTTTAATGTTACGCAGCACTTGCTTTTGCTTTATTTTTAAGCCAAAAATAAACCAGTGCTGCAAAGTATAAAACACTTAAAATAATTACGGAATATTCTCCGAAATAATTAGGTTCATGGCCTTTAATAATATCGTGCAAAGCAGCCCAGTCGAGCAGGATGATGAAGATTGTTAGTAATATCAAAAATATTTTTTTTATTTTCTAATTATATAGTTAAAACATTATAATATATAATTAAGTTTTAAGAAATTTAACTCAATTTCATTTGACTATTATATTGGTTATGTTTGTGAATAACTTCTTACTTTTATCAATTTTAAAAATACACATTTTTAGTATATAATTCCTTAGAAATTTTTGAAAATCAATGTCTTCTAATCATAGAAAGCCGATTTTAAGCTTAAAAATATTTACTGAAAAGCTAATTGACTATGCAGGGCTTTTCCCTCCGGCAAGCCTTAGTTTGGCTCAGGCTTTCCACAATTATATATTTTATATTCAGGGTGAATACAAGTGGATGCTGAATAAATTCATTATACCTGCAAAAAAGCTTGGAGAGCTATCTGAATTAATTAGCGAAATGAGAATTAATAATCAAATCCCTTTTTCTGTTCTCGGTACAAGCGGTGAAACTATTTCTGATTTCAATAAAAATCTCTCTAATGATATTAAAAATATTATCGAATTTAAAAATAAAAATGGTGAATTGGTAAATGTAGATGTTTTTGAAGTCCGCCCGCCGAAAGAAGTTTTAGAGGAAGAAAATAATGACGATATGCTTGATTTGATGATAGGTGTTTCAACAGAGCTTGAAAAGGCAATTGGGAAAAGTATTCCTATTTTTTATGAAGCGGCTTTAGCCGATGATTATGAATCAATAATTATCAGGGTGGCTGAAACTATTGCAAGTCTAGATAATAACTGCGGTTTTAAATTAAGAACGGGGGGAACCGATGCTCTTGCATTTCCCAAACCCGAGCAGATTGCGTTTGCAATTATGACGTGCTGCGAATTCAATGTACCAATGAAGTGCACGGCGGGACTGCACCATCCAATAAGGCATTTTAACGAAAGTGTTTCTGCGTATATGCATGGATTTTTTAATGTATTTGGCGGGGGAATACTTGCTTACACTAACAATCTTGATGAAATGGAACTTCTTGATATATTGAATGATGAGGACCCGTATGAGTTTGTATTCAAAGAGGATGGCTTTGAGTGGAACGAAATTCAAGTATCTAACTCCCAGATAAAGGAAGCACGAGAGAAGTTTATGATTTCCTATGGAAGCTGCAGTTTTGATGAACCGATTGAAGATTTAATAACGATGGAGATGCTGTAAATGAAGTCATTTATTACAGTAAAACCTAATTCTTGTTTTCCATTGCAAAACCTGCCTTACGGAGTCTTTAAACTGAAAGTCGGAAGCGAACCTGCAATCGGAGCTGCAATTGGTGATTATGTATTAGACTTAGCAGTGCTTGAAAAGAAGGGTTTTTTTGAGAAGACAAACCTTGGCGATGAAAAAGTATTCAGCCGGAAAACGTTGAACGATTTCATGTCGAAAGGAAGAAAGACATGGAAGCAGGTGCGTACTATTTTGCAAATGGCGTTAAGTGATGAAAACCCTATTTTGCGGGATGATGAAGATTTAAGAAAAATTGCTCTTATACCAATGGAAGATGTTGAAATGTGCCTGCCTGTCGAAATTGGCGATTATACTGATTTTTATTCATCTAAAGAACATGCAACAAATGTGGGAACAATGTTCCGCGGCAAGGATAATGCCCTTATGCCCAATTGGCTTCATTTGCCAGTTGCGTATCACGGCAGAGCAAGCTCTGTTGTTATTAGCGGAACGGAAATAATAAGACCGAAAGGGCAAACCAAACCGGCGGATTCAAACAATCCTGTTTTTGGTCCGTCAAAGCTTTTTGATTTTGAGCTTGAAATGGGTTTTTTTATCGGACAGGGGAATTCACTTGGCGAGCCTATTTCAGCTGATAAAGCTTTCGAGCACATTTTCGGAATAGTGCTTGTTAATGACTGGAGCACAAGGGATATCCAAACTTGGGAATATCAGCCGCTAGGTCCCTTTTTAGCAAAGAACTTTGCAACTTCTATATCACCATGGATAGTTACAATGGAGGCGCTTGAACCCTTCAGGGTTCAAGGACCTAAGCAGGAACCTGAGCCAATGCCGTATTTACAGTTAAAAGGCAACTGGGCTTATGATATCAAACTAGAGGTGTCATTAAGAACGGAAAAGCAAACAGAACCGTTTGTTATTTCGAAATCAAATTTTAAGTATTTGTACTGGAACATCTGCCAGCAGCTGGCACATCACACAGTAAATGGATGTAATTTGAAAACGGGTGATTTGCTAGCATCCGGAACAATAAGCGGACCATCGAGAGATTCGTACGGCTCAATGCTTGAGCTTACGTGGCGCGGTGAAAACCCGATTAAGCTACCAAGCGGAGAGGAAAGAAAATTTCTGAATGACGGCGATGCCTTAACAATAATCGGATATTGCCAGGGAGACGGATACAGAGTAGGTTTTGGTGAGGTATCTGGAAAAATTTTGCCGGCAAAATGACTTTTAATTATGTTTGAATACATCATATATTCAATAGCCGCTATTTTTCTTATATTTTTCTTTTACGCAGTATTTCATTTCATCAGGATGTATCATAAAAAAGATGGTAAGTGAACACCATATACCCGTAACTCGGACAGCGCGGTACTACACACTCAGTGAGATAAATGAGAAAACAAAAGATATATGGATCGTCATTCACGGGCATAAGCATCTTGCTGGAAAGTTCATTTTGATTTTCGATGAGCTTGCACGTAAAGGAAGCTTTGTAATTGCTCCCGAGGGTCTCATGCGATTTTACATAAAAGGTGATTATGGCGATGTCGGCGCATCGTGGATGACGAAAGAAGACAGGGATTCGGATATAAAAGATTACGTTAATTATTTGGACCGCCTTTTTTTTGATGTGATTGAACGCAAAGCAAAATTACATTCATTAAAAATTAACACGCTTGGATTTTCTCAAGGAGTTGCAACTCTTTCCCGCTGGCTTTCGTTTGGCAAAGCAAAAGTTGATAAAGCTGTCTTTTGGTGCGGAGGTGTGGCACATGATGTTGATTTTTCAAATGCTGAAAGCTTGAAGAAAACCGAAATCCACATGGTATTTGCAAAAGATGACCAGTATTTTGAGCAGGACTTTCCCAAAAAACAGATTGAAATTCTCACCAAAGCCGGTATAACTCCTAAATCCTACATCTTTAAGGGTGGACACGAAGTAAGCTTTGTGCTTATGGAAGAAGCTGGAATTCTCTAAATTTTCACAATTTACGCTGGTTTATTATGACATAAATCATAACTTTACGAGCTATTTATCTCTAATTTTGTAGTGAACATTTTGTAATTATTATGACATTTAAAACCATAATAGAGCCCTTTAAAATCAAGGAGGTTGAGCCCATCAATGTTACAACAGAAGATGAGCGGGTCAAGTATTTGAGAGAAGCTCACTACAATCCCTTTATGCTCAAATCCGAGCATGTGCTGATTGACTTTCTGACCGACAGCGGAACTGCAGCAATGAGCTCGCGCCAGTGGGCTGCAATGATGGAAGGCGACGAAGCCTATGCCGGCTCGCGAAGCTGGCTGAAAATGGAAGCCGTGATTAAGGACCTGACCGGTTACGAGCACATTCTTCCAACTCACCAGGGCAGGGCGGGAGAGAGAATCCTCTACGGCTACCTTGGAGGAAAGGGTAAAGTCTTTATCAGCAACACGCACTTTGATACTACGAGAGCTAATATCGAATTCAGCGGAGCCGAAGCGATTGATATACCAGTTGAAGAAGCCAAACACCCGATGCTTGAGCATCCTTTCAAAGGCAATATGGATGTCAAAGAACTTGAAAGACTCATTAATCATCACGGCGCTGAAAACATCGGAGGCGTGATTTTGACCGTTACCAACAACAGCGGTGGCGGTCAGCCTGTTAGCATGCAAAATGCTAAAGACATTAGTGCTATTTGCAAGAAGCACGGTGTTAGATTCTTCCTCGATGCGTGCAGGATTGCCGAGAACTCCTACTTCGTTAACCACCGTGAAGCAGCTTATGAGAATAGAACCTACAAGCAGATTGCACAGGAGATGTTCTCGCTTGCAGACGGCTGCATTATGAGCGCCAAGAAAGACGGACTTGTCAACATCGGCGGATTCCTTGCCGTTAAGGATAAAGCGCTTTCCGACGCATGCACAAACCTTCTGATTATCACCGAAGGGTTTGCAACTTACGGAGGACTCTCCGGCAGAAGCATGGAAGCCATTGCCGTCGGGCTGCAGGAGGTATTTGAGCCGGATTACCTTAAATACAGAATCCGCAGCACTGCATACCTGGGCGAGAAGCTTTACAAAATGGGTGTTCCGCTTATATGGCCGATTGGCGGGCACGCCGTTTATATCGATGCGAAGGCGTTCTATCCGCACATTCCAGTTGACCAGTATCCCGGGCAGGCGATGGTTTGCGAGCTTTACATCAAAGGGGGAATACGCTCAGTCGAAATCGGCTCCGTAATGTTCGGCAAATATGACTCAAGCGGTGAGCTTATCCCCGCGCCTAATGAGCTGGTCCGGCTTGCAATTCCGCGCAGGGTTTACACCCAGAGCCACGTTGAATACGTGATTGAAGTATTCGAAAAGCTCTTCGATGGCAAAGAACAAGTGCGAGGATTGAAGATTATCGAAGAACCCAAATTCTTACGCCACTTTACTGCGAAATTTGAAAGAGCGTAGAAAAATGTCATTCCTGCGAAAGCAGGAATCTTAACCACTCCTCAACTTATCCAGAGATAAACTGCGGTCATATCCTTCGGTATAAACAGTCCAGCTTTCAGCGGGGTAGATTGTTTTCGGGTTGTCCCCATCTACCTTAACCATAATTGTATTTCCCTCCTGTATCTTATTGAAGTGGAGCGTTTCAACAAACCACGCAGCGTCAGCTTCGTACGGCGCGGAAATGCCTTTTGCCGTTGCGGGCTTTGCATTTGCCTGCTTCAGTTTCAGCTCATCGGCCCATTTCTTCTTCTTTGCAAAGCTTCGCTTCAATCCAAGCAGTATTAGCGCAATTACAACGAGCGGAATCCCGAAGCTGAGCACTAAGATTATTGTTCCTGTATCCATAAAATGTTTTTACTTTATTACCGTCAAAATAATCACTATTTTGTTATAGCCCCGAGCTTTAGCTCGGGGGGATTTTAATAATAAGAAGCGGGCTTTAGCCCATTTATTTTTGTAGTTCAGTAGCATAGTTCTGTATGAAATTAAAAAAGAAAAACAAATCACAACCATTTGCATTTATTAAGAATATAACTCTTAGAAATTTAGTCGTTAGAATTAACAAAAGAAACAAACACAAAGTATTTGACTTTGGAAAACGAATTGGCAAAGAATTGTTATAACATTTTGTAATATTGAGTCTGAACGCTCCAGTGTCCATTTTATTCGTTTCTATACGTTACATTCATTACTGGCGGTGATTTCAGCGTCTGGTAAACAACGCAGTATCTTTCTGTAAGCTTAATCAACGACTCAAGCTGTTCTTCGGGTGCATCGGTATCAAGCTTAAAGCTGAGA
>Ga0326597_10005192_pt1 | contig 18129 bp, 14 predicted proteins | sample RVTome_12_FD_203789 | JGI IMG/M metagenome (GOLD analysis project Ga0326597, IMG submission 203789) | Soil microbial communities from uranium-contaminated site in the Upper Colorado River Basin, Wyoming, United States - RVT100D185 | ecosystem: Environmental > Terrestrial > Soil > Contaminated >... | reverse complement strand
GCCGTGTCGTGGCCTCGCTCGAGCGGTCAGTAGGTCGGCTCCGGCGGGTCGTCGCGACGGACCGGCGGCGTGCCCGCCGCATGCGCGCGATCGAGCAGGTCGGCCGCGTCCTGGCCCAGGACGGCCCGAGCCCGGCGGCGCTCGAGACGATCATGGACGTCCTCGGGGGGACGTTCCGGTACCACTACCCGTCCGTGTACCTCTGGACCGGGAGCGCCCTCCGGCTCGGCGCCCAGCGCGGCTACGAGCGCCCGATCCTCGAGTTCGACCTCGACGTCGGGATCATCGGCCGGGCCGCCCGAACGCGCCAGGCGGTGTTCGCGCCGGACGTGACCCACGAGCCCGAGTATGCCCGGGCCGACCCCGACGTCGTCTCCGAGATCAGCGTCCCGCTCCTCGCCGACGGCGATCTCCTCGGCGTCCTCAACGTCGAGTCGACCGCCGCAGAACGGCTAAATCGCGACGACCTCGCCTCATTGGTGATGATCGCCGACCGGCTGTCCGCCTCGATCGCGCTCGGCCGGGAGCGCCAGGAGCTCGCCGAGCGATCGGCCCTCCTTGGCCGGCTGACCGAGGCGTTCGCGAGCCTCGGCGCAATGCTCGACCCGGCGCCGCTCCAGTCGGCCGTCGCCACCGCCGCGACCACCGTGGTGGCCTGCGACATCGGCCTTCTGACGCTCGTCGAGGGGCCGAGCGGCGCCTTCCGGGTCGCGGCCGCCGTCGGCGCAGACTCGATCGTCGGCATGCAGATCGATCCGGGCGAGGGTGCCACCGGCACGGCGATCGCCACCCGGGCGGCCGTCCTCGACGACCGCTTCGAGCAGGCCAGGTATCCGCGCGCCGCTCGCCGCGCCGTGACCGACCCGACCGTCGCCGTGATGGCCATCCCGCTGCTCCGCGAGGACAGGGTCCTCGGGGCCCTGACCTTCGTCCGTCGCGAACCGGGCCAGGGTTTCTCCGACCAGGAACGCGAGATCGCCGGGCTCCTCGCGGCCCAGGCCGCCCTGGCGATCACGAACGCGAATCTCCACTCCGAGACCCGGGAGGCCGCGATCCGGGACCCGCTGACCCAGCTCCACAACCGCCGCCTGCTCGACGACGCCCTCACCAGGATGAGCGCGGCCCGCGCGCGCCTGGCGCCTGAGGAGCGGCGGCCGGTCGCCGCGATCCTCTTCGACCTCGACCACTTCGGCGAGCTCAACAACCGCCATGGCCACCTGGCCGGCGACGCGGTCCTGCGGGCCTTCGCCGGCCTCCTCGCCGGTCGCTTCCGATCGTCCGACCTCGTGGCCCGCTACGGCGGCGAGGAGTTCCTCGTCGTCCTCGACGGAGCGTCGCGCGACGACGCGGTTCGCGCGGCCGAGGAGATCCGGCTCGCCTTCCGTGAGCTGGAGGTCCCGATCGCGGGTGGGGCGGCCGTTCGAGCGACCGTCTCGGCCGGGTGCGCCGCCCTCGATCCCAGCGTTGCCGGCCTGGACGTCATGGTCGAGGTCGCCGACGTCGGCCTGGCTATGGCCAAGGCCGGCGGACGGAACCAGGTCGTCGCCGCCTGATCCAAGGTCGGCCGGCCCGAGGCGACGCGAAGACCATCGTCCGGTCGGGACCGGGGCGGAAAACAGAGCGACCCGGAGTGGATACCCACCCCGGGTCGGATCATTCCCCCGACGGAGCACGTCGGCGCACGGATCATACCCTGACGCGTCCGCTTTGGGACCCCCCGTTTTTCTGGCGCGGCGCCCTGAATCCGGTGCCGTGACGCACCGGTGGCGGCCCGGACGAGCGGTCAGCCCTCGCCGAGCGGAACGCCCATGACATTGAAGCCGCCGTCGACGTAGACGACCTCGCCGGTCACCGCCGACGACAGGTCCGAGCAGAGCCAGAGGGCGGTCTTGCCGACGTCCTCCGGGGTGATATTGGCCCGCAGCGGGGCGACCTCGGCGAACGACGAGTACAGCTTCCGGAAGTCGCGGACCCCGGACGCCGAGAGGGTCCGGACCGGCCCGGCGCTGATCGCGTTGACCCGGACGCCCATCGGGCCGAGGTCGGCGGCCAGGTACCGCACGCTCGCCTCGAGGGCGGCCTTGGCGACACCCATGACGTTGTAGTTGGCGACGACCCGCTCGGCCCCGAGGTACGACAGCGTCAGGACCGATGAGCCGGGCCGGAACAGGTCGCGCCCGGCGCGGGCCATCGCCACGAGGCTGTACGCAGAGACGTCGAGGGCCGTGGCGAAGGCCGGCCGCTCGGTGTCGAGGAACTGGCCCTCGAGTGCCTCTCTGGGCGCAAACGCTACGGCGTGGACGAGGACGTCGAGCTGCCCGTGCGCGTCTGCCCACTTGGCCATCACCGCCCGGATCTGGTCGTCCGACTGGACGTCGCAGGCCTCGACGAAGGTCGCGCCGATCGAGGTGGCCAGGGGGCGGACGCGACGCTCGATGAGCGACTCGACCGCCGCGAAGCCAACGGTCGCGCCGGCCTCGTGGAGCGCCAGGGCGATCCCCCAGGCGATCGAGTGGTCGTTGGCGACGCCGAAGATCAGCGCCTTCCGGCCGTCGAGCAGTCCCATGCCGTCCTCCCTCGTCGCCGCTCCGCGCCGCCCGCGAGCCCGCCGGGAGACTACCATCGGGCGATGTCCCGGACCGACCTCGCCGCCGCCCTCCGCGGCGTCCGCGCCCTCGTCCTCGACGCCGATGGCGTCCTCCTCTACGCCGGCAAGCCGCTGCCCGGCTCGGTCGAAGCGCTCGAGCGGCTCGAGGCGGCCGGCATCCCGTATCGGGTCGTCACGAACTTCTCGCTGGCCCACCGCGAGTCGCTCGCGGCCGGTGTCTCGCGCCAGTTCGGGCGGCCGGTCAGCCCCTCGGCGATCATCACCGCCGCCTCGGCGGCAGCGGCCTGGACGGCCCTCCATCACCCTGGCCAGCCGCTCCTCGTCCTCGCCTCGGACGACGCCCGGCGCGAGTGGGCCGGCCAGCGGCTGCTGACCCCGGCCGAGGCCGACGACCCGGCCACGCCGGTCGGCGCGGTCGTCATCGGCGATGCCGGCGACGAGCTGTCCTTCGGGAACCTCGACATAGCCTTCCGGCAGCTCCGGGCCGAGGCCGCGTTCATCGCGATGCACCGCAACCTGTGGTGGATGACGCCAAAGGGCATCACCCTCGATTCCGGCGCCATCGTCGCCGGCCTCGAGGAGGCGCTCGGCCGGCGGGCGACGATCGCCGGCAAGCCTTCCCCGGTCGTCTTCCTCGAGGCCGTGCGGGAGCTGGCGGCCGAGGTCGGCGCCGCGGGTGGGCCGCGACTCCGTCGCGCGGAGATCGCGATGGTCGGCGACGACCTCGATTCGGACGTGGCGGGGGCGCATCGCGTCGGGTTGCGGGCAGTGCTGGTCCTGACCGGCAAGACCGATCGGGCAAGTCTCGCCGCCGACGCTGCCGCGGGTCGCCTTCGCGGTCCTCGGCGCCCGGACGGCGTTGGCCCGTCCCTCCTCGTCGTGGTCGACAGGCTGCTGACCTTGTTCGGTGGCGACGCCTCGCGCGGCTGACTCGGCGCTCGCTCAGTCGTCCGAGGCGTCACCGCCCAGGAGCGTGCCGGGCCAGCCGAGCTCTTGGAGCAACCCGGTCCGGTTCGGGCCGAGGAGCCCGTCGATCTGATCGGCGCTGAGCAGCCGCCTGACCCGCGGGTCGTCCAGGCTCGCAACCCCCGTCGCGGGAACCAGGAACAAATCCTGGCGACACCGCTCGGCGGCGCCGTAGTTGATCCCGCTCGCGCACGTCGGGCTCAGTCCGAGCACCCAGCCGTCGGGGCTCCAGCCTCGCGGCTGTCCGTCCGGCATCACCAGCACGAGATCGCTCCCATCGGCGCCGATGGTCCAGGCCTCGTTGCCCGCCTCCCGGCCGGTCCGGCGACTCTCGAACAGGAGGCGGGCGCCATCCGGCGACCACTGCGGGCTGGCCGTGAGGGCGAGCTCGGGGGCGATTCGTCGAAGTCCGTGGCCATCGGGCTGGACGACGAAGGTCGTCGTCCCGTACAGGTCATGGGCCTCGAAGGCGATGAGCGACCCTGCCGGCGACCAGGCCGCGACGGAGTCCCCGGTTCCGAGTCCGACATCGAAGCTCTGGGCCGCTGCGACGACGACCCGCGCCGATCCAGTCGCGACAGCGGCGACCCAGAGGGCCTCGGCCCCGGAGTGCACGTCCTGGGCGACGAAGGTCAGCGAGCGGCCATCCGGCGACCAGGCCGCCGGCACGCGCGACCGTTCCACCGCGACACCGGGCGGCGTCACGTCGACCGGCTCGGCGTCGAGGTCGTCGACGTCGTAGACGATCATCCGGTTGATCCCGCGAACGCTGACCGTCACCGCGATCCGGGAGCCGTCGCGCGACCAGTTGGCGATCCCGATGGTTCCGCTCCGGGCAGGCAGGCGGAGGATGGCCTCGACCTGCCCATCCGCCCCCCGGATCTCGAGACGCAGGCCCTCGTCGGACCCGGCGACGATCACGAACCGGGATCCGTCCGGCGCCCAGGCCGGGTCGCCCCACGGATCCAGGTCCTGGACGAGGAACGGGTCCGAGCCATCCGGCGCGACCGCGAACAGCGCGCCGTGGTCCGAATACATGAGGATCCGGCCGCCGAGCGGGCCGGGCGGCTGGTGGAGCTGGGCCAGGGCAGCGACCACCCCGACCACAGCGGCCGCCAGCAGCGCCACCACGATCCCGGCCCAGGCAACGCGCCCGGCTGGCGTCGAGCGCCACGACTGCCCAGGGGTCTCCGGCGTCCACGGCCAGGCGACGATCCGGCGGCGTGGTCGCGTGATGGCGACGTCGGCGAGGATCGCCTCGAGGAGGGTCGCCGGCGGGATCACGTCGGGAGTCGGCGCCAGCGCCCGGCGGATGAGGTAGTCCGCGAGCACGATCGATCTACGGGTCATCGCGTCTCCTCCTCGAGCGCGCGCTCGAGGGCCTTGCGCGCTTCACTGAGCCGCCACTTCACCGTGCCTTCGCGGACCCCGGTGAGCTCGGCGATGTCCTGGACCTGCCGTCCCTGGACGTGGTGGAGGATGATCAGGGTTCGATGGTCGACGGACAGGCGCCGGAACGCGGCCCGCACGGATTCGGCGTCCGCGATGGCGTCAAAGGCGGCCTCGGCCCGCGGATCGGACACCGACTCCGCCGCGTCACCCGACCAGTCCTCGACCCTGATCTCGCGAAGCCGCGCCCGGCGGGTCGTCCGCAGCGCCGTCCGGCAGCGATTGATGAGGCTTCGTCCGAGCCAGGCGTCAAACCGCCCCGGGTCACGCAGGCGCCCGAGCTCTCGCCAGGCGACCACGCACGTTTCCTGGGTCACGTCGCGAGCCTGGTCCTCGTTACGGAGCACGGCCCAGGCCGTCCGGTAGAGCCCGTCGACTCGAGGTGCGATGAGGCGGGCGAAGGCATCGCGATCGCCGGCGCGCGCTCGCTCGACGAGCGCGGCATCGCCCGCCTGCGGTTGCTCGACCCCGACAAGCGCTGATCTCACGAGCCCTCGAGTCCCGAATCAAGGTCCGATCCCACCCGAGTGAGGAGGATGCTCCCGACCTGCCCCGTTGGCGAGACCCAGCGGACGTCGATCGCCAGCTTCGAGGGCAGCCCGGCCATCGGCAAGCTGCAGACCCAGCGGCCCAGGCCAAAAGGGAGCCAGGTGTCATCGAACGTCGCCGCTGCCGCAATCCGTGGTCCCGCGATGCCCAACTCGGATCCGTGCGTCGGCTCGACGCTCACCTCGACCACGGTTCCGACCGGTGCTGTTCCCGCGAGATCCAGGCGCGGCGCTCCGTCGGACGCGTCGAGGCGGACCGACCCCAGGGTCACGGGCGAGCGCGGCGCGACCGTGACCCGTCGGGTCGCCAGCGTCGTCGATCGCCCGCCATCCCGGGTCTCGATCACGAGGTCGAGGGCGGTGACGGGAGCATCGATCGGCGCGACGACCATCAGATCGGCGGTGATGACCCCGTCACGAACGGACGCCCGCCTCTCGCCAAGAACGAGCCTCTCAAGCCGCCCGACCAGCCAGACCTCAGAGATCTCGATGCCCGTGTGCCCCCGCACGGCGATGACGTTGCTGCGGATGACGTCGCCATCGAGCGGGGCGTCGATCGTGACCGGCTCGGGGTCGGGCTCGACGGAGGCCTGGGCGGCCGCGGACGGGGTCGGTCCCGCAGGGTCGGCCGTCGGCCCAAACCACCGGCCACCGAGGCCGAAGCTCACGAGCGCCGTCAGCAGACCGATGGCGAGCGCGCCCCTCGCGCGGGATGGCCGATTGTCGACCCGTTCCGTCCCGCCGAGCTCCACGATCTCCGGCCGCATGGCGATCAGCTCCGTTGCTGACGGAGCGGTCATGGCGGGTTCGCGAGGGATCGTCTCCATGTAGCGCATACCCATCTGACGCCGGGAGTCCACCCCGCGTTGGGTATTCGTATCGATGGCGGGACTTGCGGGCAGGCCTGCAGCGCGCCACGTGCCCAAGGGCGGGACGGATCCGCGCGCTCAATGACGACCACGGCCTTCGTCGAGCAGCGCCGATGGATCGCCTAGGCGGCCGCCCCGCCGGGGGCCGGCGGGATGTTCAGGTTGGACCGGAAGACGTTGCCCGGGTCGTAGCGGCGCTTGATGTCGGCGAGGCGGGCCAGGGTTGCCGGCGGGTAGGCGGCGTGGAGCTGCGCCTCGCCGTCGTTCGTCAGGAAGTTGGAGTACGAGCCCGACCCGCAGCCGGCGGCCAGCAGCTCCGCCTCGAAGTCGGCGGTCCAGGCACCGTGGCGGCCCGCCCCGGCGAGATCGTCGAACGGCGTGATGAGCCAGATGAGCGCCCGCCGGTCACGATGGCCGAACGCCGTCGCGTCGTTCGGCTCCCGCGCGTAGGCGCCGCCCAGGACGCGCATGTGGACGAGCGCATCCGGCGAGCTCGGGCTCGCCATCCGGCGCTCGATGATCGCGATCGCCGCGTCATCCAGCTCGTCGACGAACAGGGCGCCGGTCGTGTACGCGACGCGGCTGCCGCTCGGGGGCGGGAACATCGCGGGATACGGCTTCCGCTCGAGTCCCACGACCACGGACTCGCCGAACGATCGCAGGATCTCGAGGCTGCGCTCGTCATCGCCTGCCGGCCCGGCGTGGCAGAACGACAGGAAGGCCACGAGCCGGTGGTGCCACGCCTCGGGGAGCTCCGGCATCGGCGGGGCCGGCATGATGCTGGGCATCACGGTCAGCCCGTCGGGCGCGCCGGCCAGCACATCCACGAGGTTGCGCAGGACGTCCGGTGTCGCAGGGACGACGACGTCACCGGCCAGGACGGTGTCGACCGGGCGGAGCTGGAACCTGAAGCCGGTGACGACGCCGAAGTTGCCGCCGCCGCCGCGGAGCGCCCAGAAGAGGTCGGCGTGCTCCCTCGGGCTCGCGACGATCTGCTCCCCGGTCGCGGTGACCAGCGCGGCCTCGAGGAGGCTGTCGATCGTCATCCCGTACTTGCGGACGAGCCAGCCGATCCCGCCACCAAGCGTGATCCCTGCCACTCCGACCTGCCCGGCGTCGCCGAAGGGGACCGTGTGGCCGAAGGGATGGGCGGCGGCGATGAGGGCCCCGGCGGTCACGCCGGCCCCAACCAACGCCGTCCCGCTCGCGCCGTCGATCTTGATGTCGTCGAGGCCGGCCAGGTCCAGCACGACGGCGCCATCCGCCGTGCCATAGCCGGCCGCGCTGTGGCCGCCCGCGCGGATGGCCAGCGGCAGCCCGGACTCCCTCGCGAGGCTGAGGGTCGCGACGATGTCGGCGGTGTCCCGGGCGAGGACGATCGCCGCCGGCCGTCGGTCGATCGCCGCGTTGGCGACGAGGCGCGCCTCCTCGTATCGGGCGTCACCGGGGAGCACGACGCGGCCGTCGCGGCGGGCCGGAACCAGGATCGGGGGCGGGCCGGGGAGCGGGCGCAGACGGGGTGTGTCGGCCACGGTGGTGCGGAGAGTCTAGACTGGCGGAGACCTCGGAAAGCACTGCTGGCGCGCGTCCCGGCGCCGGCCTCGAAGACCTGGAGATCCTCCGATGACGATCGAGTCGAAGCCGCGGATCAAGATCACCTACGCGACGCTCCGCAACGACAACGAGGAGCTCCACGCCCTCTACGAGTCGGGCGTCACGGCGTCGGAGGCGGGCCTCGGGGCCCACCACCGGAACCACGTCGACGGGCGCTGGGTCGAGGGCCGGGCGGGGACGTTCGAAGCCCGCTCGCCCATCGACTCGAACATCCTGCTCGGGACGTTCGCGAAGGGTGACGCCCAGGACGTCCGCGACGCGATCGCCGCCGCCCGCCGGGCCCAGCCGGCCTGGCGCCATACGCCGTGGCAGGAACGGCTGGTCATCCTCCGCCGGGCCGCGGAGCTCATCTCCGAGCGCCAGATGAAGTACGGGGCCGACATGGCCTACGAGGTCGGCAAGAACCGGCTCGAGGCGCTCGGCGAGGTCGAGGAGGCGGCGGATCTCATCCGCTACTACGCGACGACCATGGAGGACAACGCCGGGTACGACCACCCGATGGACAACCTGGGCGACCTCACGGTCCACACCCGGACGGTCCTCCGGCCCCACGGCGTCTTCGCGGTCATCAGCCCCTTCAACTTCCCCATGGCCCTCGCGGTCGGCCCGATGTCGGCCGCCCTCATGGCCGGCAACACGGTCGTCTTCAAGCCGGCCTCCGCCTCGCCGCTCTCGGGCGTCAACATCATCGAGGCGTTCGCCGACGCCGGCCTCCCGGCCGGCACGGTCAACCTGGTGATGGGCCCGGGCGACACGGTCGGCGAGGAGCTCCAGTCGAACCCCGGCATCGACGGCATCGTCTTCACCGGCTCGTACGAGGTCGGCTTCCGGCTCTTCAAGTCGTTCTCGACCCGCTGGCCGCGGCCGTGCATCGTCGAGATGGGCGGCAAGAACCCGGCGATCGTCGCCCGCAGCGCCGACCTCGAGGAGGCGGCCGAGGGGATCATGCGGTCGGCCTTCGGGTTCGGGGGCCAGAAATGCTCGGCGAACTCCCGGGTCTACGTCGAGCGCCCGGTCCACGACGAGCTCGTCCGGCTCCTCGTCGAGAAGACCGAGAAGATCACGATCGGCAACCCGATCCCGCGCCAGAACTGGCTCGGCCCGATCATCGACGCGAAGGCCGTCGCCCGCCACCAGGCGGCCGTCGCCGAGGCGCGTCGCGACGGGACCGTCTTCACCGGCGGCGAGCACCTCACCGACGGCGACTTCGCCCGCGGCTTCTACGTCGAGCCGACGATCGTCGGGGTCCCTGCCGCCCACCGGCTCTTCCAGGACGAGCTGTTCGCGCCGTTCACCGCCGTCGCGGCCGTCGATTCGCTCGACGAGGCCCTGACCCTCGCCAACGATTCGACGTACGGCCTGACGGCCGGTGTCTACAGCGATGACCCGGCCGAGGTGGAGCGCTTCCTCGACGAGATCCACGCCGGCGTCCTGTACGTGAACCGGCGGGCCGGCGCGACGACCGGCGCCTGGCCGGGCGTCCAGGCCTTCGGCGGCTGGAAGGGCAGCGGCTCGACGGGCAAGGCCGGCCTGTCGATGTACTACGTCGCCCAGTTCATGCGCGAGCAGAGCCACACCGTCGTCGATTGACAGGCACCGCCGGCAACCGCAGCACTCCTCGAGGTCTCTGCCAGATTCCGGCTCCTTCGACGCTAGGCCAAGGTTCGCGGCGCGCCCTGGTCCCCTGCCGGGTTTCGAGCCACGAGATTCGTGCTCGGAGGGCGCGAGGGTGCCTCGGACGGAGGCCCCGAGGTGCCGTCCAAGCTGGCCCAGTGTCGCTGGGGATGGAATCTGGCTACCTTCGGGGCACCACCCGGTGGGAACTGATGCTCGCGCCGCGGTGTACCCGAACGACCGCGTCGCAGAGGTGCGCCGGCCTTGCAGGCGGGTGCCAGCGGATGGCCGATCGGACCGTCGGCGACGAGCCTTCCGGCTCCCTGATGACGCCGGGCCCCATGCTATGCTCGCTATCCAGTCTGCATAAACCCTATGCGTTCGCCGGCGCCCGCCGGGCTCGACGCAGGCGTCCACCACGCTTCGAGGTGCTCCCGTGGCCCAGGCCCCGTCTCGGCTCGCGCAGGCGCGGCCGGTCCCCCACATCGTCACCGAGATCCCGGGGCCGAAGGCCCGCGCCCACGTCGCCTACGACGAGACGTGGACCTCGCCGAGCCTGCCCCGCGCCTACCCGATCGTGCCGGTCCGGGGCGAGGGCCTGACGATCGAGGACATCGACGGCAACCTCTTCCTCGACTTCGCGGCCGGGATCGCGGTCACCTCGACCGGTCACTCGCACCCCCAGGTCGTGGCGGCGATCAAGGAGCAGGCGGCGGACCTCATCCACTTCTCGGCGAGCGACTTCTACCTGCCGATCTACGCCGAGCTGTGCGAACGCCTCGCGAACCTCAGCCCGATCAAGGGCGGCCGGGCCAGGACGTACCTCGGCAACTCCGGCGCGGAGGTCGTCGAGACGTCCATCAAGCTCGCCCGCTACGCCACCGGGCGCCAGTACGTGGTCGCCTTCCTGGGCGCCTTCCACGGCCGGACCTACGGCGCGGTCAGCCTGACCGCATCGAAGGCCAGGTACCACGCCCACTTCGGGCCGATGCTGCCGGGCATCTATCACGCGCCGTTCGGGAGGGTCGAGGACCTCCGCTGGTTCGACGAGGTCCTCTTCGACAAGCTCGTGCCGGCCAACGAGGTCGCCGCGGTCATCGTCGAGCCGATCCAGGGCGAGGGCGGCTACATCGTCCCCGAGGACGGCTTCATGCCCGGTCTCCGCGAGATCTGCGACCGCCACGGCATCCTGCTCATCGCCGACGAGATCCAGTCCGGCGTCGGCCGGACCGGCACGATGTGGGCGGTCGAACAGTGGGACGTCAAGCCGGACATCCTGCTGACCGCCAAGGGCATCGCCTCGGGCATGCCGATCGCGGCGATGGTCGCCCGGGCCGACCTCCTCGAGCGCTGGAGCGCCGGTGCCCACGGCTCGACCTACGGCGGCAACGCGGTCGCCTGTGCCGCCGCACTGGCGACCCTCGACCTCATCGAGAGCGGCCTCGTCGACAACGCCCGGACCCGCGGCGACCAGGCGATGGCCGGCCTCCGTCCGCTCTCGACCCGGTTCCCGCGTCTCGTCCGCGACGTCCGCGGGCGCGGCCTGATGATCGGCATCGAGTTCGACACGCCCGCCCACGCCGAGGAGGTCCAGTGGGCCTGCTTCGAGCGCGGCCTGCTCGTCCTGGAGTGCGGCAAGTCGGCGGTCCGGATGTCCCCGGCCCTGACCGTCAGCGAGGACGAGATGGCGACGGCCCTCCGGATCTTCGGCGAATCGGTCACCGAGGTCGCCGGGTAGGCCGAACCGCGCGGCCAATCGGTGAGCCTGCCGCATCAGTGCCGGCGACGCGCGATCAGCGCTGTCGGCGCCCGGTACCGGATACTTGGCGGGTGAGCACCACCAAGGTCGCCTCCATGCGCGACGCCGTCGCCGACCTCGTCCGCGACGGCGACACCGTCGCGATCGAGGGCTTCACCCACCTCATCTCGTTCGCGGCCGGGCACGAGATCATCCGCCAGGGCCGGCGCGAGCTGACCCTGGCGCGGATGACCCCGGACCTCATCTACGACCAGATGATCGCCGGGGGCGTCGCCCGGAAGCTCGTCTTCAGCTGGCTCGGCAACCCGGGCGTCGGCGGGCTCGGCGCCATCCGGCGGCGCATCGAGACTGGCCTCCCGGCACCCCTCGAGGTCGAGGAGTACAGCCACTTCGGGATGGTCGGCCGCTACACGGCGGGCGCCGCCAACCTGCCGTTCTTCCCGATCCGCTCCTACTTCGAGAGCGACCTGCCGGTCGTGAACCCGCTCATCCGGGAGATCGAATCGCCGTACGGCGACGGGAAGGTGTTCGCCGTCCCGCCCCTCCACCCCGACGTCACGATCGTCCACGCCCAGCGGGCCGACGCGGCCGGCAACACCCAGGTCTGGGGCCTCCTCGGCTGCCAGAAGGAGGCCGCCTTCGCGGCCGACCGGGTGATCGTCGTCGTCGAGGAGCTGGTCGACGAGGCGGTCATCCGGGCCGACCCGAACCGGACGATCATCCCGGGCCTCATCGTCGACGCCGTCGTCGTCGAGCCGTTCGGGGCGCACCCGAGCTACGTCCAGGGCGCCTACGACCGGGACAATCGCTTCTACCTCGACTGGGACGCGATCACCCGCGACGAGGCGAGCCTGCAGGCCTGGCTCCGCGAGTGGGTCTACGACCTCCCGGACCGGGCGGCCTACCTCGAGCGCCTCGGCCAGGCGCGAGTGGCGAGCCTGCGCCCGACCGCCTCGGCCCCGTCCGGGGTCGTGGACTACGGGGAGTACCGGTGAGCGATTCGATCACGGCCAACATGACGACCCCGGCCGCCTTCTCGAAGTCCGAGATGATGATCGTGGCGGCCGCCCGCGAGCTCGCCGGCCAGCGCGTCTGCTTCGTAGGGGTGGGCCTTCCGAACATCGCCGTGAACCTCGCCCAGCGGACGGTGGCGCCGGACCTGGAGCTGATCTACGAGGCCGGCGCCTTCGGGGCCCGGCCGGCCCGCCTGCCGCTCTCGATCGGCGACCCCACCATCGTGACCGGTGCGACCGCGGTCGTCTCGATGTACGAGCTCTTCAGCTTCTACCTCCAGGGCGGCCTGGTGGACGTGGGCTTCCTGGGCGCCGCCCAGATCGATCGCTTCGGGAACATCAACACGACGGTCATCGGGCCGTACGAGCGTCCGAAGACGCGCCTGCCGGGGAGCGGCGGGGCCTGCGAGATTGCGATCAACGCCCGCGAGGTGTTCGTGATCATGCGCCAGAGCGCCCGCTCGTTCGTCGAGACGATCGACTTCCGGACCTCGCCCGGCAACCTCGGCGGCGCCGGGCAGGCCGAGCGGATCCGGCGCGAGGGCGGCTGGCTGGGGCGTGGGCCCTCGGTCGTGGTCACCGACCTCGGCGTCTGGCACTTCGGTGACGACGGCGAGATGCGGCTCGATTCGCTCCATCCGGGCGCGACGCTGGACGAGATCCGGGCCACGATCGGCTGGGAGCCCCGGATCGCCACCACGCTGACGACGACCCCGGCGCCGAGCGCGGAGGAGGTCAGGCTGATCCGCGAGGAGCTCGACCCCGTGGGCGCCTACACGCGCTAGTCGGCGCCTGCACGCGCTGGTCGGCGCCTACACGCGCTACGGGCGGCCTGCACGCGCCCGGTCGGCCCCTCAGGACAGGGCTTCGAGCGACGGGTGGCCCCGGACGACCAGGACCGGGCAATGGGCGTGGCGGACGACGTGGTCGGACACGCTGCCGATGAGGAACCGGCCCACCTGGCCGCGGCCGTGACTGCCCACGACGACGAGGTCCACCTGCTCGCTGCGGGCCGCGTCGACGATCGACTCGCCCGGGTCGCCGTCCCAGATCAGGAAGTTCACCCGGACGCCGGCGGCCCGGCCGCGTGAGACGAGGTCCTGGGCGGCCGTCTCACGACTGGAGCGGACCTGGTCGACCCGGACCCCGAAGCGTCCGCCGGGGAGCCGCAGGGAGCGGGGATCGATCACGCTCACGATCAGGAGGTCGGCGCCAAGGTCGTGGGCGAGGTCGAGAGCCTGGACGGCCGCGCCCTCCGAGGCCGCCGACAGGTCGGTGGCCAGCAGGATGCGGCGGATCCCTCCCGTCGGGTAGGGCCGGCCCTGAGCGGACGACATCGGCAATGCGGTCATGGTGCTTGGGTATGCATGCTCGTGAGATCGCGCATGTATCGAAAGTGACGTCTGGCACCTTCCTGCGGGCCGGTGGTCGCCCGATCCGCGCCCGGCGCCTTGGCCGTTCGGCCCGGGCCCGGCCGGCCCGACACCGCTGCTACGCTTGCACGATGCCCGATCAGGCCGTCTCGCGACGGCTCTCCGACCAACCCGGCGCCGACTTCTCCGTCGTCGCTGCCATCGACGCCCTCGACGTCGCCACGCGGGCGATCGCCGGCGAGCTCGACCTCGATCGGGTCCTCCAGGTGATCGTCGACAGCGTTCGCGAGCTCGTCCACGCCCGGTATGCCGCGCTGGGGATCGTCGACGCGAGCGGGCGGATCGAACGGTTCATCACGAGCGGGATCTCGGCCGAGGTGCGCGAGCGGATCGGTGCCCCGCCCCGGGGCCATGGCCTCCTCGGCCTGATCATCCGGGAGTCGCGCGCCTACCGCATCCCGGACATCTCGAAGCATCCCGATGCCTACGGCTTCCCGGCCCACCATCCGCCGATGGGCTCGTTCCTGGGCCTGCCCGTTCGCAGCGGTGGCACCTCGATCGGCAACTTCTACCTGACCGACAAGGAAGGCGAGCCCGAGTTCAGCGAGCAGGACCAGCGGCTGGTCGAGATGTTCGCCCTCCACGCCGGCATCGCCATCCAGAACGCCCGGCTCCACTCGCGGGTCCAGCGGCTGGCGGTGATCGACGAGCGGATCCGGATCGGGCGCGACCTCCACGACGGGATCATCCAGGGCATCTACGCGGTGGCCCTCTCCCTCGAGGACGTCCCCGACCTCATGGCGGAGGATCCCGCCGAGGCGAACGCCCGAGTCGACCGGGCGATCGACCGCCTGAACTCGGCCATCGGCGACATCCGGACCTTCATCGTGGGCCTCGGCGCCGACGCGGCGGCGGCGTCGATCGGATCGCGCCTGGCCGGCCTCGCCGACGAGCTGCTCCTGACGTCCGGCGCGAGGATGGCCCTCGACCTCGATCTCGCCGACGTGGCCGAGATCGATGCGCGGCTCTCGATCGAGGCGGCGACCGAGCTCCTCCAGATCGCCCGCGAGGCGCTCAGCAACGCGATCCGCCACAGCGGCGCGCCGCGGGCGCGCCTCTCGCTCCGGGCCCAGGATGCCGAGGCGGTCCTCGCGGTCGAGGACAACGGCCAGGGCTTCGACACCACGATTCCGCCCGGTCCCGGCCACCTCGGGCTGGTCAACATGCGCGACAGGGCAGTCTCGGTCGGCGGGGCCTTCGACATCTCCAGCCGAATCGGCGGCGGGACACGTATCATCGTGCGACTGCCCCTCGCAACCCCGGAGACCGAACGACCGTGACGGACCCCTCGCCCGCTCGCCCGCTCCGCATCCTCGTCGTGGACGACCACGAGGTCGTCCGCCAGGGGCTCGTCGCCCTGCTCGACCGGCGCGAGGGATTCCAGGTCGTCGCCGAGGCCGGGACGGCCGCCGAAGCCGTCGAGCAGGCGCTCCGCTTCCAGCCCGACATCGTGATCATGGATGTCCGGCTGCCGGACGGATCGGGGATCGAGGCCTGCCGCGAGATCCGGGCCGAGCTGCCGACGACGAAGGTCGTCATGCTGACCTCGTTCCCGGACGAGGAGGCGGTCCTCTCGGCGATCGTGGCCGGAGCGAGCGGCTACCTGCTCAAGCAGATCCGCGCCCGCGACCTCGTCTCGGCCCTGGAGTCCGTGGGCCGCGGCGAATCGCTGCTCGACCCGGCCGTGACCGAGAAGGTCCTCGAGCGGGTCCGCCGGATCGCGACCGGCACGTACACGGACGAGCTCGCCCAGCTGACCGCCCAGGAACAGAAGATCCTGCTCCTCGTCGCCGAGGGCAAGACGAACAAGGAGATCGCGTCGGACGTGTTCCTGTCCGACAAGACGGTCAAGAACTACGTCAGCTCGATCCTTTCCAAGCTCAACCTCGAGCGGCGGGCCCAGGCAGCCGCCTTCGTCGCCAAGCACCGCCTCGACCGGGGCAGCAACTAACGGCCATCCGGCTGGCGGCCCACTCCCTCGCCGCCCGGCGCCGCGCCCAGCGCGGCCCTCCAACCTGCCGGATGGCCGACCTTCGGCCCGCAGATCGGGGGACGTCCGGCCTCCGGCATTCGCCCCGCCACGGCCTATCCTCGGGGCATGCGAATCGTGACCGCCGAAGAGGCCGTCGCCGGTATCCAGTCCGGCGACCAGATCTATCTCCAGTGCGCCGCGGCGACGCCCTCGGTCCTCCTCGACGCCCTCGTGGCGCGGGCGCCGGAGCTTCGTGACGTCCGCGTCGTCCATCTCCACTGCGAGGGCCCAGGGCCCCACCTGGCGCCCGAGATGGCGCCCCACTTCCGGCATCGGGCGCTGTTCATCGGGCCGAACGCCCGGGCCGCGGTCAACGAGGGCCGGGCCGAGTACATTCCCGCCTTCCTCTCGGACGTGCCGCGTCTGTTCGAGAGCGGGCTTCTCCCGCTCGATGCGGTGTTCGCCAACGTGACGCCGCCCGACGCCCACGGGTTCTGCTCGCTGGGAACGAGCATCGAGGCGATGCACTCGGCGATCCGGTCGGCCAGGACGGTGATCGTCCAGTTCAACGCCGCGGTCCCGCGGACGCTCGGCGAGAGCTTCATCCACGTCGACCAGATCGACCTGGCCGTGGAGTGCGACGTCCCGCCGTACGAGCACGTCATCGGCGAGCTCGGCGAGATCGAGCGTCGGATCGGCCAGTTCGTGGCCGACCTCGTTCCCGACGGGGCGACGATCCAGATGGGCATCGGGGCGATCCCGTCGGCGGTCGGGGCGGCCCTGTCCGACAAGCGCGACCTCGGCGTTCACACCGAGATGTTCACCGACGTGGTGGTCGATCTCGTCGAGAAGGGCGTGATCAACGGCAGCCGCAAGGAGCGGAACCGGGGCAAGATCATGGCCGCATTCATGATGGGCACGCAGCGTCTCTACGACTTCGTGCACGACAACCCGATGGTCGAGATGCGCCAGGTCGACTTCACGAACGACACGCACGTCATCCGCTCGTTCAGCCGGATGACCGCGATCAACTCGGCGATCGAGGTCGACCTCACGGGCCAGGTCGTGGCCGACAGCATCGGTCATCGGATGTACTCCGGCGTCGGCGGCCAGATGGACTTCGTCCGCGGGGCCTCGCTGGCGTCCGAGGGCCGGGCGATCATCGCCCTCCCGTCGTCCGCCGCGGGGGGCACGATGTCGCGGATCGTGGCCTCGATCAAGGAAGGTGCCGGGGTGGTCACGACCCGGGCTCACGCCCGGACGATCGTCACGGAATGGGGTGTCGCCGAGCTGTGGGGGCGCTCGCTCCACGAGCGGACCGAGGCCCTCATCGGAATCGCCGACCCGAACTTCCGGGACGAGCTCCGCTCCGAGGCAAAGCGACTGCACCTGGACTGACCAGGGCGGCAACAGGCGCCGCGCCGCGGGCTGGCCCCAGCTGTCCTGCGGCCGCACGTGACACCCGCGACTCCACGGGGCCTCCTGAGCGCGGAAGGCACCGGCCCGAACCAGCCACGGCGCGCGTCAGCCCCGCGCCAGCGAGACGAGGAGCTCCATGGTCGCGTCGTCCTCGACCGAGACGAAGCCTGCCACGTCGGGCGGGGTCATCCCGAAATCGGAGAACGGGAACGTCAACGCCCCGACGACCTCGATCCGGTCGCCGTTCAGGCGCGCCTGGGCGGGGATGGAGACCGACCTCGTCACGCCGTGGATCGTCAGGCCGCCGATGAGCGTGACGTCGACGGCGCTCCCGGTGAGCGCATCGGCGGGGACGTCGATCATCTCGGTCAGCACGAACGAGCCGGTCGGGAACTGGTCCGACTCGAGGCCCATCGTCCGGATCCGGTTATCGCGCCGGCCCTCGTCACTCTCGAGCTGGCTCAGGTCGGCCTCGAACGAGGCGGCCGTGACGGCCAGCGAGTCGCCGGTCGCCTCGAGGGTCGCGGATCCCGTGACCGCGCTCGTCCGGCCGACGGCGTCGGTCAGGGCCGAGATCCCCCCGACCTGCTCGCGCACGCGGTAGCCGACGACGCTGCCGTCGGCGACCGCCCAGGTTCCGGCAAGCTCCGATGCGGTCGCCGTCCCCGGGGCCGCGCTGGTCGTGCCGCTCGCGGAGGGATCGGTCGACGGGACTTGCGTCGCGGACGCCCCGGGCGACGACGTCGCGGAAGGCGGGAGGGTGAGCCGGGCGACATCGTCGCCGGCGAGGAACTGCTGGAAGACGACGATCCCGCCGATCACGGCGAGGACCGCGGCGACGGCAAGGACGGCAGGAAGACGGGTT
>Ga0326597_10005190_pt1 | contig 18131 bp, 15 predicted proteins | sample RVTome_12_FD_203789 | JGI IMG/M metagenome (GOLD analysis project Ga0326597, IMG submission 203789) | Soil microbial communities from uranium-contaminated site in the Upper Colorado River Basin, Wyoming, United States - RVT100D185 | ecosystem: Environmental > Terrestrial > Soil > Contaminated >... | reverse complement strand
TTTGGTCGTAATACTTCATTACATTGTGTCCGCGTATAACTATCTCACCCCGTGTATTTTCAGGTAATGACTCACCCTTATCATTATGAATATCCATTTCATTTGGCTCAATCGCATTTCCGATTGAAGGAAACCCATAATTATTGAGCCACTTTTTATGTTCCGCTTCGGGTAAATCAATGGGAATGTAACAGGAATAGCACGTGGTCTCGGATAAACCATATCCGTGAACAATTTTCAGCTTAAACATATCTTCAAACTTTGAAACAAGCTCGCAAGTTAGCGGTCCAGCTCCGCAAATAATATGCCTGAAATTTAGCAATGCGGGAATTTCACTTACCTTACCCTGAAAATCATGGCATAAAAACTGCAAAAGTGTCGGTACGACGCTTACAATCTGCACATTTTCATCTGCCGTAATATTGAAAAATTTATGCGTATGGAATTTTTGGTTTAAAACAAGTTTTGCTCCAACATACATCGGGCTCACTATAGTAACAATCGTCCCATTTACATGGTGGATAGGCAAAACGCACATCATAACCAGCCCCTTATCGATTTTATGCCACTTTGCTATTCCGTCAGCATCTGCCATTAAGTTATATTGTGTAAGCACTACACCCTTGGGCAGCCCCGTAGTACCTGATGTATAAACAATCAGAGCTTCAGTTTCCTGATATACATTTTCATCCGGCTCAAAATGATTAGACTCATTTTCAATTGCATTTTCAAAAACTTCAATTCCGCCGGGGACATTTTTATTAATCAACCCGTGAACAAACAATTTATTCAAATTCGGTAAATCATTTTTATATGAAACGATTTTATCAAGATATTCCTGCTTTACAAATGCAAGCTTTGTACCTGAGCTTTCGAGAATATATTTTATTCTTTCGGGTTCCTCATTTACATTAATCGGAACAACCGTAGCCCCCAAACACCACGCCGCAAAATACTGAATAACGGTATTTATATGATTATGCGAAACCGTTGCGATTCTGCCTTCAACCCCGATACCGTTTGATTTTAACAAATTAGCGGTTCGGTAAACTTTATCAGCAAATTCACTATAGGTTAGTTGAACTTTCCCACTGTTATCGGGATAGAACACAACATAAACATCATCCGGCTGCAGGTGCGCCCTGTACTGCAAAAGCTCAAATATATTCCTGTATTTAACAAGGTAATCTGTTGGAGGAATTCCCCTGACAAAATGCGCGTCGTATATTTTTTGTTTAATCTGGTCGGATAATTGCATAAGCAAAAATAAAAGAAGGCAGCAAAACAAAAAAGGCTGTTATAAACAGCCCTCATACTAATCTATCAAGTTCGTTCTTCAAATCATTTAGTTCATTTTTAATTATAAACCAAATAATTTCCAAATCAACTCCAAAGTAATCATGGATAACTCTATTTCTTAAGCCAACTATTTTACTCCAGTCTATTTTATTATATTTCTTTATTTCATCGGGAATTTTGTTAGCGGCTTCTCCGATTATTCCAAAATTTCTAAATAACTGCATCAATTGTTTTATCATCTTTAACAAATTCATCAAATGTTATGTTTGAAACATATTTTTCAATTTTATTTATACAATCGAATATATCTTCTATAAGTAAATTCCAATCCCGTTCAGACATAATGAAGTTCTTTTTCTACATATCTCAAATATTTTGGCTTAATAGCTTTACGGGATACCAAATCGACTTTTTCATCCAAAATTTCCTCTAGTTCATTTGCTAGTTTAACAAAATCCAATCCAATTGGCTCAGAAAATTCCACTATAATATCAACATCGCTTTCCGGTGTTTGCTGATTTTTTACATAAGAGCCAAATACACCTATTTTACTCACTTTGTATCTCTCAGCAAGCGATGGTATTGCTTTCTTTATTTTTGATATTATCTCACTTAAATTCGGCATTTCATTGAAATTTTAATAAATATAAAATAATGTTCTAAAACAAAAAAGGGCTATTTAAAACAGCCCTTAATCAATAATAAAGTGCAAAAGCTCTATTTCAATAAAACCATCTTTTTAGTTTCGGTGTAATCACCTGCCTGTAGTCTGTAAAAATATATTCCGCTCGGTAAATTTGAGCCGTCAAAATCAGCTTCATAAGTGCCGGGTTGTAATTCCTCATTAACAAGAATTTCAACTTCCTCACCGAGCATATTATAAACAACCAATTTCACATTTGACTTTTGACTTTTCACGTTTGCAGGTATATCAAATCTTATCTTTGTCACGGGATTAAACGGATTGGGATAGTTTTGGGAAAGTGAAAATTTACTAGGAATTTGATTACCAATGGGTTGGATGCCGATAGTAACTCCTCCGTTTGTAGTTTTATAAATATATCCCGAATCACCAACTGCCCAACCCGTATTAACGGAGCTAAAGAATACTTCTTTAAGAAAATGATATTTCGGTGCATTAATATTATGAATAATCCAGTTTAACCCTCTATTGGTTGTTTTAGAAATATATTGATTAGCACCAAATTCATATACTGCCAGCATATAGCCGGTATTTTCATTTGCAAACGTAATTGACGTTACCTTATAGGGTAAATTATACTGGTTCCAATTTATTCCACTATTTGCAGTTGTATATAAATATCCATAGTCTCCAAAATAACCATGTATAAAAAAACCGGTTTGTGCATTTAAAAAATGTATATCAGTACCGTATTGATGATATAGAGGTCCGATTTGCTGTATCCAAGTCACACCTTCATCCGTAGTTTTATATATTCCGGTGCCAAATCCACCAGTCCAACCCGTAAAATTATTTATAAAGAAGACACCTGATGAAGACTGGTTAAACGAAATGAACCAATTTAAACCGCCGTTTGTGGTTTTTTTGAGACTAATAAAATTTGCTAAATACCCTGTATTTTCATTCAAAAATTGAAAATCGGCAAACCATAACGTGGCATCATTGGTATCAACAAAAAACTTATTCCAGCTTATCCCTGCATTAATAGTTTTTAACACAAAAGTACTGTCAAGATTAGTATTATTTTCAATGTATATCCATCCTGTATTATTGTTCAAAAATGAAACTGATATCGCATCATATATCACCTGATTATATATATTGTTCCAGTTAGTGCCTCCATTTGTAGTCTTTAAAATTACACCTAAATCACCTACGACATATCCTGTAAAATCATTTAAGAAAAAGCAGGAATTCATAATTTTATTAGTCCCGCTGTTCTGCTGGAACCACCCGCTTTGTGAATAAACCATTGATTGAAGGACTGATAAGAGCACAAAAATTTTAAGAGATTTCATAATGCCTCCCTTTAAAGGATTTGCAATTCAAATATAATACAACAAATCCCCGCAAAAAAGGGATATTTTAAACTGACTTAATGCATCATTTTCAACAGCTCCCCAATAGCTGACTCTGCGTTCAAAACAAAATTGTCTGTGAATTTTGTAAAATGCTAAAATTTTAATTTTTTGTCCAATTTTTTGGTTTAACAAATTTTTATTGATTCCGTTGAACAATCAATAGATTTTCGCCGCTTTTGCAATTTATCTTTTATTTTCTGCCTTTTCATTTTTTACTTTTTACTCAACTAACCTAATGAACTTAATAAACTTACCAACTTTCGTTCCATATATGCCTAATGCAATGATTACACTTGCACTCGCAATTTTTATATTATAACTTTGCAGCGCTTGGTTTCTCTACGCGCCTAAAAGGGGCAAACGGGGGAGGGAGAACCTTTAGCGGGGTTCTTTGCAGGCACCGGGGAATTAGGCAATAGCCAAAACCGAAATTCCCGTCTGGTCAACTGGCTGAGCTTGGTTCAGGGAGTACCCGCATAGCATTGGGGTATTCCGGCATGCAGAAAGATGGGCTCCCTGAACGACGACTCTATGGTATAAGACTGTCCGAGCCCATTTTATGGGGCGGATGTTTCGCTCACGTAAAGCTAACGTGAGATTTTGAAAGAACCGGTATAGGTGTTTCTGCCATGCCTGGCTCTTGTCCGAGCTTATACTATTGAGTCAAAGCAGTCAAATACTGACCGCCAACTCACAAGGTAAGCCCACAAAGGCAGGCGGCGGAGTCACAATCCCGCTTTCAAAGGTTAAACAAATCCACCTGGGTGGTATTTTTTAAAAGCAAATAGTAAATATTAAAGAGTAAAGAGTAAAACAAATAGTAGTGGCGAGGTCGCCTCGCCAGATAAAAAAAATTGATTCCGTTAGGCATCTAACATTTATAGAAAAAGATTCACGAAAATATCATGATGCCGTAGGTATCAAACATTATTAGCTTTGAGCTTTTGTTTCTTTGCGGTAATTAAAAGAATCAGGGTAATCCCTGCCTGGGGCAGGTAGGTTGAAATCTGAAATCTTAAATCGGATGGCTTTTATTCTATTTCCGCCTCGTGTCCTTCTTCATCCCATGTGTAGGGATAGTTGGCTACATCGTATTCCTTTGCATAGGTCGTTAGCTTAAGCGGGTGGAATGTATCGAGCATTACGGCAAGCTCAAGCGTTTCCTTTTTGCCGATAGAAGCTTCCGCCGTTCCAGGGTGCGGTCCGTGGGGAATTCCCCCGGGGTGCAGTGTGAATGATGCAATATCCACTCCCTTGCGTGACATAAAGTTGCCCTTAACGTAATATAAGACTTCATCGCTATCGATATTGCTGTGATTGTACGGCGCGGGAATTGCCTCGGGGTGATAATCAAAAAGTCTTGGACAGAACGAGCAAACAACAAAGTTAGTCCCTTCGAACGTCTGGTGTACAGGCGGCGGCTGATGGACTTTGCCGGTAATCGGCATAAAATCGTTTATGTTAAATATCCACGGGTAAAAGTAGCCGTCCCAGCCGACAACATCCAATGGATGAAAATCATAAATATAATTGTGAAGCTTATTGAACTTTTTAATTTTTAGTAAAAACTCACCCTTCTGGTCTTGTGTAATTAATTCCTGCGGAACGCGAAAATCACGCTCGCAAAAAGGAGAATGTTCCAGATGCTGTCCGTAGCTGTTTTTATATCTCTTCGGCGTGTAAATGGGACTTCTTGATTCAATCACCAATAACTTTGTCTTATCGGAATTCAAAATAATTTTATGTATCACTCCGCGCGGAATAACAATGTAATCCCCTTCATGGAAATCGAGAACACCGTATTGCGACTCAATTCTTCCGCTGCCAAAATGAACAAATACAAGCTCGTCACCCTCGCCGTTTTTGTAAAGATAGTCCATTTGCTTAGAGGGATTGCATATTCCGAGCGAAACGTCATTATTAAACATTAAAACTTTCCTGCCCGTAACAGGGTCGCCTTCGGGCTTTGCATCAAGCGTTTTAAAATGGTGGTGTCTTAAAGTGCCTTCGCCCCACTCCTGAAAGCCGATATCTTCAGTTTTTTTTATTTCTTTTACTTTTGTAGGAGGATTAATATGATATAATATAGACGAAATTCCCGAAAACCCTTCGGTTCCGACAACCTCCTCTTTATACAGTGAACCATCGGGCTGGCGGAATTGTACGTGTCTTTTTTGCGGGAGCTTTCCTAATTTATTGTAAAATGGCATATTCTCTGGTTATAAAGTTTAAAAGTTTATAAAGTTACAAAGCCCCTGAGTGATTCTTAAATCCGAAATCTCCACTCCCTGCCTGCTGCAGGCAGGCGAAATCCGAAATCAAAGCGTTCCCCTTAATTCCTGTTCTCGTTCGATTGCTTCAAACAGCGCTTTGAAGTTTCCTTTGCCGAATGACTTAGCTCCCTTGCGCTGAATAATCTCGAAAAACAGAGTCGGTCTGTCTTCAACCGGTTTGCTGAAAAGCTGTAGAAGGTATCCGTCGTCGTCCCTGTCGACGAGAACTCCAAGCTCTCTTAAATCATCTATGTTTTCATCAATCTTCCCGACTCTGCCTTCAAGCTCATCGTAATAAGTCGTTGGAACTCTTAAGAACTCAACACCCCTGTTTTTCAGCTCGCTCACTGTTGAAACAATATCATTCGTATTCATAGCAATATGCTGAACTCCAGCGCCGTGGTAAAACTCAAGATACTCGTCAATTTGTGATTTCTTCTTACCCTCAGCAGGCTCATTAATGGGAAATTTTATTTTTCCTGAGCCGTTTTGCATAACTTTGCTCATAAGCGCAGTGTATTCGGTAGAAATATCCTTATCGTCAAATGAAACCAGCTGGCTGAAACCCATGGTCTCGGCATAAAACTTAACCCAGTAATTCATTTTACCGAGCTCTACGTTGCCAACCATATGATCGATTGAACGCAGCCCGACTTCTTTAATTCCTTTCACTGCCTTAACTGAAGCGTCAACAAAGCCGGGGAGAAATAATCCCTTATAATTTTTTCTTTCTATAAACGAGTGGATAGTATCGCCGTACGTTTTAATCGCCGAGCGAATTATAAAACCGTTTTCATCCACAAATTTAGTCGGTTCCAAAACAGGTTCTGCTCCGCGCTTTGTCGTTTCGTGAAACGCGCTTGAAGCATCATCAACCTCTAATGCAATGTCTCTTACTCCGTCACCGTGCCTTTTTATGTGTTCGGCAATAAAGTTGTCGGGGTGATAAGGAGTTGTTAGGACAAATCTGATTTTGCCCTGTTCGAGAACAAATGATGCCCGTTCCCTGTTACCGGTTTCAAGCCCTGAATAAGCCGTCAGCTTGAAACCTAAGGCATACTGGTAGTAAATTGCCGATTGCTTGGCATTGCCAACATAAAATTCAACATGGTCCCAGTTTTTCAAGGGGAGAAAATCTGCGCCGTTCCCTTTGGCTTTGGCTTTTGCCTCTGCTATTGATGTATCCATGATTTTGATGATTAATTTTTTACAAATATAAAAATTTAGGATTCAAAATGAATGATAAAACGAAGTCTTTTCTTTGAATATGTTAATATTTATAGGTAATTTTGTGTGATTTGGGGAATTGAAAACCGCTGAAATCAAAAATCAGAACATTTTTAGCGTTAAATATCGAAAGTTCTTTGCAGCCGCGGTTTAAGAGTATTCAGGATGATGTTAAATCAGCCTTAAAAGATTATCCGGTTAAGTGGGAAAATGATGATAAATTTCACTTAACGCTCAGGTTTCTTGGTGATATTAACGAAAATAAAATCGATGAGCTGATTTTTGTTCTGGACCGCCTGAAATTTGAATTTGAAACCATTAAATTTACTGCTAAAGGAATAGGTTTTTTCCCAAACCAAAAGTATCCGAATGTTGTATTTGTTGACCTTGAAGAACACGGCAATAATTCTCAAAAATTAGTAGAGTTTATTGACAGAACAATTTTAAATTTCGGTGTTAAGCCTGATAAAAGATTTATCCCTCACGTTACTCTGGGAAGGTTTAAAAGAGATAAAAGGGTTAAGTTAGACAAACAAATTAATGTTAAAGTTGAACAGGTTGAAATAGAAATGGACTCATTTTATCTGATGAGGAGTATTTTAACTCCCAAGGGCTCTGTTTACCAAACTGTAAACCGATTTAAATTTAATTCATAAAGATGCCGATTTACGAATACCAATGTTCCGATTGCGGACACAAGTTAGAAGAGCTGCAGAGAATCAGCGAACCGCCTTTGACTAAATGTCCCCATTGCGGCAAAGATAGCTTAAAACGGTTAATCGGAACAGGAGCAGGACTAATATTTAAAGGAAGCGGTTTTTACCTTACAGATTACAAAAAGTCACCTCAAAAAGATAAAACCAAAAGCGAAACACCCGCAAAAACTGAAACAAAAACAGAAACAAAAACAGAAACAAAAACAGAAGCAAAAACATCTTCTGACGCAGAACGAAAATCACCAACTAAAAAAGAAAGCAATAAAAGTTAATGTATCCGGTAGAATACAACAAGCTTCCGAGTTTTAATAATCTTTACCTTGACTATATTTCAAACAGCGAAGAGGATTTTAACAAGCTCAAATCCTTCTTTAACGCGCACTTCAGGGAAAATGAAGAGTTCTTCAAAGTAATAGATGATAAAATACACAATTATAATACAAGCAGGTATTTCGATAAAAATGTATTAATAGACATTCTAAAGCAGCAAAATGTGACATTCGGCGGGAATGAAAACACCGCCCAGCATATTGAACTTTTAAAAAGCGAAGAAACCTTTGCAGTTGTTACCGGCCAGCAGGTTGGTTTATACACAGGTCCCCTGTACACAATTTTGAAAACCATAACTGCAATAAAGCTTGCAAAAAATTTAAAGGAACGCTTCCCGCAGTTTAATTTTGTTCCTGTTTTCTGGCTTGAAAGCGAAGACCATGATTTTGAGGAAGCGAACCATATAAATGTAATTGACCAGCAAAATGAACTGGTCAGAATCGGCTATGAAATGCAAACGGATGATGAAGAAGATTCTAAAAAAAGTTTAGTCCCGGTAGGCAGCATTAAATTTGATGAAATGATTAACAGCATAAATGAAGAGCTCCGGAGCAATTTGTTGGATACGGATTTTAAAGGCAAGTTAATGGATTCAATCACTTCAATATACAAAGAAGGCAGCGACTTCAAAACAGCTTTTGCGAAGATGATGAATGACCTCTTTAAAGACTACGGTGTAGTATTCATTGACCCGAGCGATGCTGAAGTAAAAAGACTTCTATCACCGATTTTTGAAAAAGAGCTTACAACATCACCAAGACTCTGCGAATCGATTATAACAACTAGCGCGGAGATTGAAAAAAATTATGACCTGCAGGTAAAACCAAAAGTAATTAATATATTTTTTCTGCATAACGGGAATCGTTTATTAATCGAGCCAAGGGATGAAGGAAAATTTGCCCTGAGGAATTCAAAGCGAAGATTTGAAAGCGGCGAGCTGCTGAACATATTGCAAGAGAGTCCCGAACTGTTCAGTCCCAATGTTGTGCTAAGGCCTATTTGCCAGGATTATCTGCTTCCGACTGTTGCATATGTGGGGGGACCCAGTGAAATATCATACTTAGCACAGCTTAAACCGGCTTATAATCACTATGAAATCACGATGCCCGTAATTTTCCCCAGAGCATCCGTAACAATCGTCGAAGGGAAAATCTCTAAGTTTTTGAATAACTTTAATGTAAAATTCGAGGATATTTTCCATCACAATTTTCTGGTTTCAAAAGTGGTTGAAAAGCTTTCAGAGGTTAAAGTTGATGATGAAATTTCAAAATACCAGGATGAGTTTAACAAAATATTTTACGAAATGAGAAATATGACAGTTAAAGTCGACCAAACATTGCTTAACTCTGTTGACAATATGAAGGAAAAAACCAAGCAATCACTCGAGCAGTTTAAAATCAAGCTGATTAATGCTCAGGCGAGGAAAAGCGATACTACAACTACACAGATTGATAAGGTAACCAATAACATTTACCCCAAAAATCACCTTCAGGAAAGGATTATTAACGTTACTTACTTCTTAAACAAATACGATTACGGTTTCATCAGCAGGCTTTTTCATGAAATAGATGTATTAAACTTCAACCACCAGGTAATTGAAATGTAAGGCGTGGAAAGAAATGTTCTCAAAAAAATTCTTGTAATACGATTTTCTTCTCTCGGAGATGTTATCTTAACAACACCCTTATTAAAAATCTTAAAGCAAAAATATCCCGAATCACAAATTGATTTCCTCGTAAAACGGCAGTACTCGGAAGCACTTAAGAATAATCCTAATATCGGCAAACTGATTGAAGCAGATGATAATATTGATTTATTAGGATTAAAAAAACTTAAAAATCAAATCAGGTCCGGCAATTACGGCTTAATAATCGACGCACACAATAACCTGCGGACTTTTTACCTGAGATTATTTTTAAATTCAACAAAACATGTATTTAAAAAATATTCATTGAGGAAATTCCTTCTCGTTAAATTCAAAATAAATTTAATGAAGGACTTTCCTGCGATTGCAGAAAGATACTGCCAAGTACTCGGTAAATATTCTCCCCCTTTGAAAGGGGGAGTGGCCGAAGGACGAGGGGGTCTTGTACCAGAAATTTTCCCTGACGAATCCTCAAAACAAAATGTCGAAAAACTTTTAAATGAATTAAATATTGACAATGATAAGAAACTAATTTGTATCGTTCCTTCTTCAAAGCATTTTACCAAGACGTATCCTGCGGAATATTACGCAGAGCTCATTAATAAATTTGATTCAAACAAATACGCTTTTGTATTAATCGGAAAAGGAAACGATAAAATAAATATTAGTAAGATTAAATCAATAACGGGGAATAATGTTTATGATTTGTGTGATAAGCTGAGCATTTTAGATATTGCCGAGCTGATGAAAAGATGTTCGCTTGTAATCAGCGGTGACACGGGACCGATGCACATTGCAGAAGCATTTAATATACCTTTAATTATGATTGCAGGTTCCTCTGTTAGAGAATTCGGTTTTTATCCGCAAAACAAAAAATCTTTTGTTATTGAAAATAGAAGCTTAAAATGCCGCCCATGCTCGCATATAGGAAGAAGTGAATGTCCGCTGGAACATTTTAAATGTATGAGAGAAATAAAGCCGGATGTAATTCTAAGAGAAGCGATGAATCTATTATTTTACTAACACCATCTTCTTCGTCTCAACAAACCCAACCCCGCTGTTGGTGTTGTCACCAACAATTAATTTATAAAAATACACTCCGCTTGGAGCTTGTCCGCCGTCTGGCGGATAATTTGACGCATCCCAATCGACTTCATAAGTCCCAGCTTTAAGCTGTTCGTTTACAAGTGTTGTAATTTCTCGTCCGAGTAAATCATATACTACCAATTTAACAAATGATGATTTCGGAATTTGGAATTTGATATTTGTAATTGGATTGAAGGGGTTGGGGTAGTTTTGTGAAAGCGAGAATGAAGCGGATATCTCTGAACTCAAGTTCGATACAAATATTACCTCAGATAAATTCCGCCTCCATAAACCATTTATTGTAGTGCCCGCGTAAATATAGTTGCTCGTAATTAAAAGCGAAGTAATATAAAAAGAATAATTGTTCAATCCTTGATTGATTTGCGTCCAAGCTATTCCAAAATTTGTTGATAAATAAACACCATTAATTTGAGAACCTGCAAATATATTATTCCCTGAAACTGCTTGTGATGTAACCGACTGATTGGTTAAACTTGTTGTGCTCCAGTTTAATCCATTGTTAGTCGAAATGAATACACCCATGCTTGTACCCGCAAAAATACTTGTTCCTATACGTGACAAAGAATAAACTCTGTTGGTTGGTAAGCTGCACCTTACCCACTGAATGCCTAAATTGGTAGACTTGTAAATCCCGCTGTCTTGTGTACCGGCGTACAAATCGTTATTATAGGAAAGAAGGGCGTTTATTCGTGTATTTGCCAATGAGGTTTGAAGCCAGTTCAAGCCTCCATTTGATGTGTAGAAAACTCCGTTGCTGGCAGTACCTGCAAATAAAAAATTTGCAATTGATGTTAATGAATAAACAGTCTGGGATAAAGATGACTGAAACCAGCTTCCGCCATTATTCGTTGAGTATACAACTCCGTAATTTTCAACCCCGGCGAAAATGTAATTATTGAAAATTATTAAGCAATTGATTCTGTATGTTTGGGGATAACTTATCCAATTTGAACCGTTATTTGTCGATGCATAATTCAAATAACTTGTAGCAGTAAACAGTGTGTTATCATTTTGAATAATTGCGTTTATTCTAAGAATTGAAAATGACGTAATGTCCCAATTTATACCTGAGTTTGTAGATTTGTAAATACCATCTCCTCCTGCATAAAGATTAGCTCCGCCCACGGTAATCGCATTGATACCAACGTTTAATGAGGTTTGCTGCCAGTTAAGTCCGTTGTTAGTTGAAGTATAAACTCCCTGGATTGTCCCTGCATATATTCTGTTTAATCCAATAACAATATCATTAACTAAAACATTATTTAAAATTTGAATCCAGCTTAACCCATTATCTGCCGATAGATATATGCCAACATTGGTGCCGGCAATTATATTGTTCCCGTTTACGGCAATTGCATAAACAGACCTGTTATTTAATGCAGTCTGTGTCCAATTTAGCCCATAATTTGTTGAAGCATAAATACCATTTTGGTTCACTCCCGCAAAAACATTTGGCCCGCTTGCGGCAACTGACATTATCCATTGTGTATTTAAAGATGTGAGCCCCCAATTAGCACCATTATTAGTTGACCTGAATAAACCGCTGAAAGTTCCAGCAAACATATAATCTCCGCTTTGTGCAAGAGCAGTAACTGACGAATTAAATGTAGTTTGTAACCATGATGTTCCGTTATTGGTCGTAAAAGCTATACCATAAAAACCGCCCGCGAGTATACTATCCGTTTTTCTCAAAAAGCAAAGAATGTATTGATTGTTCAGGGAGGTTTGATTCCAGCTTAGCCCATTATCGGAAGAACGTGAAATCCCAAAATTGGTACCTGCAAATACAGTACCGTTATTTTCAATCAGAGAATTTACCGTTCCACCAGGAGGACCAATACTTATCCAATCCCCGCTGGCATCATTAGTAATAAGGACAGAAAAAACAAAACCAAAAATAATTATCTTATTCATAACAAATACTTATTATTTTACTAAAACCATTTTTTTGGTCTCAACAAACCCAACCCCGTTGTTGGTGTTGTCACCAACAACTAACCTGTAAAAATACACACCGCTTGGAGCTTGTCCGCCGTCTGGCGGATAATTTGATGCATCCCAATCGACTTCATAAGTCCCCGCTTTAAGCTGTTCGTTTACAAGTGTTGCTACTTCTCTTCCGAGTAAATCATAAATCACTAATTTTACAAATGAGGGTTTTGGAATTTGGAACTTAACATTTGTAACCGGGTTAAACGGATTTGGATAGTTTTGGAACAACACGAATCTCTCCGGTATCTCACTGCTTATTGGCTCAATTCCGATGGCCCCGCCATTGGTAGTATGTAATATTACAGGACCATTAAATACACTGTCATGCATATCTCCGCCTGCTAAATACCAGTTATTCTGGTCAAGAAGTTTGGTATCAAACAAAAAGAGCGAAGTATCGTTCAAAACACTTTCAGTCCATGAATTTCCAAAATTTGTTGTTCTTGCAATGAATTCCCTACTTCTAAAATTAAGAAAAAAATTATAACCGTAAATTAAAGCTGTTCCAGTGTTTGGAGCAAAATTTACACCGTATATCTCAACATCATCAAAGTTGAAAACGTTAGTCCAGTTCACGCCAGCATTTGTTGTTCTGTATATTTTAGCATCATCAGGTTCAAAAAAAATTGAGTACGCTCGCCCAACTGCCAGACCAGTCGAAGAATTAGTAAAATGGACTCCGTAAAATCTATATAACTCCATAAAAATCTGCCTGCTCCAGCTTATCCCTGCATTAGTTGTCTTCAGTATTACACCTCTACCCGTATCGCTAACGACATCATAACCAACTGCAAATCCGGTGTTCATGTCAATGAAATAAATATCACTTAGATTATTTATATTTTCGGGCATTGTCAGAACCGTCCAGCTTTGCCCCGCATTGGTGGTTTTTATTACCCTATCGTCAACACCTCCGGAAAAATCGAATGAAGCCGCAGCAAATCCTGTGGTTGAGTTTACGAAATGTAAAGCAAGCAAATAGTAAACGCTTGAAGGCAGCGAACCATAAGTGAACCAGCTTTGTCCAGAATTGGTTGATTTCATGAACAAACCTTTATAATTATCTACTAAATCAATGTTTTGCCCTGGAAGTACCCGAAACGTTCTTTTGTCATATTTAATCATTTCGATAGTATGGCTCGTTGTATTTAAGTTATATGCTCCTGCACAATAACCTGTTGTAAGGTTTATAAATTTTATTTCTACCATTACTCGCAATGAATCAGGAACAAGTGATATCAACCAGTTGTTCCCAGAATTTGTAGTGTATGCTCCTCTGCCAAAGAAATTTGCACTTAAAAAGGCACCCCCCGCAATGCCAATCTGAGCACTTGGAAATTCAAGGGTGATATAGTAAGAAGCATTCGTAGGAACCTGCTGGTAAACCCACTGACTATTAACGCTAAGCCCGGGATGAAGTATGGCTGCTGTAAAAACTAAAATAATTTTACACATTGTATTAATTTAATAAGGTTTATTTTAAATTTTCTCATAACCAAAGGCAGTTAGTTATTTTATAACATAGCTAATAATTTCAGAGAAATCAAGCTAAATTACATATATTTAATGTTTAAGCATATATTTCTATATTTGCATATATGAAAAAATTCCTTTTAAACGGCTTAAACCTTACAGTCTCGCTCACAAAAGAAATAGTCGATAATCACGCTAAAATAGGAATTACTCCCAGTGCAAAAGCCAATATAATCCGCTCACGCAATGTTATCGAAAATTGGCTTAAATCCGGTGAGGTCATCTACGGCGTTACAACCGGTTTTGGCGAGTTTAAAGACGTTAGAATTCCCATGAAAGATGTCGAAACCCTGCAAAGAAACCTGATTATTTCTCACTCTGCGGGTGTTGGCGAACCGCTGCCAAAAAACATTGTCAGCTTAATGCTTTTGCTTAGGATTAACTCGCTCGCAAAAGGTTTCTCAGGCGTCCGTTTGGAGCTTGTTGAGTATTTAATAAAAATTTTTAATCTTGGAATTGTCCCACATATCCCCTCTCAGGGTTCGGTCGGCTCATCAGGTGACCTTGCACCGCTTGCACACCTTGCTTCGTTTATTATAGGTGAGGGTTTTGCATATTATAAAGATAAAGTTCTGACTGCAAAACAGGTTTTGTCAAAATATAAATTAAAGCCAGTCAAATTAAGTGCAAAAGAAGGACTTGCTTTAATAAATGGCACACAAATGATGACTGCCTTTGCAGTTGAAATCATAAACCGCGCTTATAGACTTTCAAAGTTAGCTGATATTTCAAGCTCATTAAGTGTCGAGGCATTGAAGGGTTCTGATTATCCCTTCAAAGATGAATTGCAGAAAGCCCGTCCCCATAAAGGGCAAATTAATACTGCAAGTAATTTAAGAAAACTTTTAAAGAATAGTGAAATAAGATTATCTCATGTTGACTGTGATAAAGTACAGGACGCTTATTCGCTAAGGTGCATCCCGCAGGTACATGGAGCGGTTAAGGACACAATTGAATATGTAAACAAAATAATCGAAACCGAAATTAACTCCGCCACCGATAATCCTTTAATTTTTGCGAAAACAAATGAGCATATCGAAGGAGGCAATTTTCACGGCGAACCGGTTGCGCTCGCTATGGATTTTCTGAAAATTGCTTTGAGCGAGCTTGGAAATATAAGTGAGAGAAGAACGGCAAGACTTGTTGATGGCAGCTTAAGCGGGCTGCCGAGATTCTTAACGTCAAAGGGAGGGCTGAACTCCGGTTTAATGATTGCTCAATACACTGCAGCATCACTTGTTTCGGAAAACAAAATATTGGCCCACCCTGCCTCAGTAGATTCTATTCCGACGAGCGCAAATCAAGAGGACCATAACTCCCTCGGTTCAATTGCCGCGAGAAACTGCTTTGAAGTCCTAAACAATGTTGAAAAAATTATTGCAATCGAATTCCTCTGCGCATGCCAAGGAATCGACTTTTTGAAACCACTTAAATGCGGTATCGGAACGGATTTGGCTTACAGGCAAATCAGAAAATCAGTTATACATATTTCCGATGATGTGGTAATTAGCGAATATATCCGACTGGTTTCCGATGTAATTTACAGCGGCAATTTTTTAAAAAACGTTGAATCCAAATCGGGAAAACTGCTTTGAAAAAACCCAAAATCCCGAAATTCCGGTTTGACTTTAAAAAGTTTTACGCTGAATTAAAATATTATGTACTAGGATTATACCACAAGTTCGAAGAAGACCACATTTGGATAATGTCAGCAAGCATTGCATTTAATGTCGTGATTTGCATTATACCCATAACCTTAATTTTATTTTCAATCATCGGGTTTTACTTAAGCGGGGAGGACATAAGCTCTGCCCTCGACGCTTCATTGAATAAAGTTGTGGGAATGACACCCGAACTGAAGGAAAAAATCTCGCGCGTCGTTTTGGCAGGCACTGGTGAAATCGCAAACAACACAACATTAACCGCTATTATTGGTACAATAGGTATTTTGTGGACAGCAAGCGGGCTGTTCAGTACTATAAGGGACGTTTTGAACCGTATTTATAAAACACGTGATGACGCCTTTTATCTTTGGGGCAAGCTCCGCGATATCGGAATGGTGATGTTAATTTCGGTAGTATTTTTGCTTTCTTTCTCATCTACATTTATATTTTCAATTTTTAAAGCCGTTGATGCCGAGTTTTTCGGAAATACGCTGCTAAGCTTTGGATTTACTGCAAATCTGCTTTCACACGGCATCGGACTTATATTTACATTTATAATGTTCTATTTAATTTTTAAACTTGTACCGCAGAGGTTTGTAAATCAGAAAGTCGCCGTTACTTCAAGCATTACGGCAACACTCCTTTCGGAAACAATAAAAGTTGTGTTCATTATGTATCTGGTTTCGTTTGCAAATTATCAAAAAGTTTACGGGGCTTATGCTGCCATAGTAGCTGTTATTTTCTGGCTTTACTATTCATCATTAACATTTGTAATCGGTGCTGAAATCGGACAACTCTACAAGGAAAAAAAATTAATCAAAGAAAGTTAGCCTTTGGAGCAGCGCAAACTATATAAGACCTTAGAAAACGCATTTAAAAACTTTCCTAATTTTGAAAATGATAAACAGCTTTTAAGCTATGTCCTCAAGGAAGTCATAAGCCATGAAAACATTGAGATAACCGGCGGGAGAATATGGGATTTGAACGAAAATAAATCGGCTTATGTGATGGTTGAACAGCACGGAGAAATAGAAAAAATCAGAAAAGGGTACACGCTAAAATTAGATTTTTACCCTATCTTTTACGAAGTCGGAAGAAACCGTTCAATACTTGCACAGGAAACCGATAAATATTTAAGTGAACTGGGGATACACTTATATTCCGCTACCGGAATTGGGGAGCGGTACAAAGTCAAAGATAAAAACGGGAATGATCAGAACCTCTATCAATATATTCTTGCTTTCAATTCAAATGAAATGAACATAAATCTACTGAATACGATGAACATTATCAGCACATCAGTAAGCTCAATGCTCAAGACTCGGGGGATAGAAAAAAAGGCAAGGGCTATCGAAAAGGATTTGGTTAAGGCAAGGGAGATACAAAAGAGCATACTGCCCGAGCACGAATACAGCTTCGGCAATTATGAAATTTTCGGAATTTCAATTCCTGACAGAATAGTCGGCGGTGATTTTTTCGATTACCTGACTTTCGGCTCGGAAAAAGACAAACTCGGCATCGCAATCGGTGATGCAGCTTCAAAGGGATTTTCTGCTGCCGCGCAGGCGCTGTATGTTTCCGGAGCGCTGAAAATGGGAACCGAAAACGAGCTTAAAATGACCGCTGTTATGAAAAAGATTAATAATCTTGTTCACAAAGTATTCCCATATGAAAGGTTTCTAACCCTCTTTTATATGGAAATATACAACGATACGAAGGGACTCTGCTTATATGTTAATGCGGGGCATAATCCCCCGATACACTTAAACTACAGCACAAACAATATGGAAACTCTTGAAGCAACCGGACCTGTTTTAGGTCCCGCACCCGAACAGGATTATAACACTGATTCATTTTACTTCGATAAAAATGATATTCTGGTATTATATACGGACGGGATTGTTGAAGCCACAAACAGCAAATTCGAGTTTTTCGGAGAAGACCGCTTAAAAGAAGATATATTAAACAATAAAAATTTTACTTCCAAAGAAATTGCTGAAAATATTATCGAAGCAGTTCAAAAATTTTCCGCAAGAGCCAAATACTCGGATGATAAAACGGTTGTGGTTGTAAAAAGGGTTCAATAAATAATAAACAATAAATAACAAATAGTAAATAACAACTCAACAAAACAATGAACATTCCTGAAAATTTAAAATACACAAAAGAGCATGAATGGATTAAAGTTGACGGAAAAGTCGGAACAGTTGGCATTACCGATTATGCGCAAGGCGAGCTTGGCGATATAATTTACGTTGATGTTACAACAGTCGGCAATGAT
>Ga0326597_10005189_pt1 | contig 18134 bp, 23 predicted proteins | sample RVTome_12_FD_203789 | JGI IMG/M metagenome (GOLD analysis project Ga0326597, IMG submission 203789) | Soil microbial communities from uranium-contaminated site in the Upper Colorado River Basin, Wyoming, United States - RVT100D185 | ecosystem: Environmental > Terrestrial > Soil > Contaminated >... | reverse complement strand
AAAAGAAGCAAAACCGTGCTTGTTGAAAACAATGACCTTGGCGGTGCGATTCTGGCAAAGTTATGCTTCCGAAACGGCAAAGTTATGGTCAGAGTCACATGAAATCCAAAATGTCCGCTTCTCGGAATCGATGAATGTCTCGCCCATTGCCGGTGTGCCGCTGCGTGCCCTGCAATCGGTTCCGTAGCCAACCGTTGTCGATCCACCGCTGAATCTTCTTATGGCCCTCGCCGAGGCAGTCCTCGAGATCCCGCATTGTGTAACCGTCACGCACTCTGCGGGACAGTCCCATACGCTTGATCTTCAACACAACCGAGGCCTCGGTGCGCTTGAGTCTCTTGGCAATTGTGAGCGCGCTGACCCTGCCCACCAGACGCTCGATGATCTCTTCTTCCGCAGCCGTCCAGGGACGCCTGTCCTGGTGCATCGTAAGGCCGAGACGCGCGGCGCGTCTCTTGATGTACCAGCGCGGCAGGCCGGTTTCACAGATCATGCGGTTGAGGATTTGAAAGCGGCGGTTAAGCCCGCCGTAATAGTGCCCTTTCAAGTAGTCGTCATATTCCGGTCGCCAGACATACTTGAGATTCGCTCGGCGCCGGCGCTCTGCACGGCACCTCAGGCAGTATTTGGCCTCGGTCGGCACCTTGTTCCGGGAGCGACCCTCTTCAATTACATGGCCGCACTGCTGACAAAGCCTTCTATCTGTGGCAACTTCCACACAAGGCATATGCTGTCCTTCCTATTCGCAGTGGCGTCTGTGGGTCGCCGTGTTAGTACCAAGAGTCGCGGTGAGTCCGCCCCGGAGCGGGGACGACCGTGTTTGCGCTTACTTCGCGACGCTTGTTCTCCACGCCTTCACCAGCAAGGCGGGATGCATGTACGACCAACTGGTAGGCTTGAAGGTATGAAGTGAAATCCGTGAAAGACTTTCGGAGGCGCTATCCGGCTGAACTTGGCAGAAGAATTCTTAGATAGTAGGCGACTACCGAGGAGCTATTTCCTCGAACGCCGTTTGGGGATCGTTTCCGAGTATCCGACGATACGCCCGGAATGGTCTGTTGACGGCGCACTCGGGCACTATTCGCCACAGAGGTTCTTCTCTTCATTAATGGTCAGCGGTAATGGAGAGCCGCTTGCCATGAAGAAGAACCGGTCACTAAGAAAGAAACGGACGGCACCGAAGGCAATCCTTCGGCTGCCCGATCTGGACCAGGCGAAAGCCGCCGTTCTCGATAGCCTAACTTGCCCAGATGCCCAACGAGGCTACCGACACGCCATCGACGAGTTCATTGACTGGTACTGCTCGGAGCCACGCCTCACTTTCAACAAGACCGTGGTACTTCGGTACCGCGTCCACCTCGAGTTCCGGAAACTAGCGCCCGGAACTATCAACCTTCGGCTCGGGGCAGTGCGCCGTCTGGCGTACGAAGCGGCTGACTGTGGTCTTCTCAGTCCTGATCTGGCGGCGGGCATCCGTCGAGTCAAGGGTGTGAAGAAGATTGGAGTTCGCCTCGGCAACTGGCTCACGGGGGAGCAGGCTCAGGCGCTTTGGCAGGCACTTGACGATACCAGAGTCAAAGGCAAACGCGACCGCGCCCTGCTCGCCCTTCTGCTCGCCTGCGGTTTACGAAGGCGCGAGATCGTCGAGTTGACCTTCGACCATCTACAGCAGCGCGAAGAGCACTGGGCGATCGTGGACCTATTCGGGAAGGGAGGCCACGTTCGCACCATCCCGCTTCCCGCTTGGGTCAAGCAAATCGTAGATGATTGGCTCGCAACCGCTGGCATCAGCAACGGGAAGTTGTTTCGCCGCGTGAGTAAGGCAGGGAGAGTCTGGGGACAGGGAGTGACGGACAAGGTCATTCGCCCCACCGTGATCTTTGGCACCGAAGATATTCTGATCAATAACATAGCCTGGCTTCTCAGGAGATTTCCGTTTTTGCCATTCCTGGCTCCGGGGATTACCGACTGCAGCCAGTCTTTGTGGAGGACGTGGCTGAGATAGCCGTGACAGTCGCACAGGAAAAAGACACCGTCGTTATAAACGGTGCCGGGCCTGATATGTATACCTTCGGGGAATTGGTCCGCCTTATCGCGAAATTCATCGGGAGCAAAGTCCGCTTCGTTCATGTACCGCCCGGCCTAGCTCTTCTCCTCTGCAAATACGTTGGCTACGCAGTTAAGGATGTGATCCTGACCCGAGAAGAGGTTGAGGGACTGATGGCCAACGTGTTGATCTCGGAAAGTCCACCGGCCGGTGAAACGCGCTTTATAGATTGTCTCGAACAGAATGCGGATCGAGTGGGGAGACGATACGCTTCAGAGCTGGATCGACATTTCCGCTGAAACACAGGCCAGCAGGAGCTGGGAGTGCCGAGTAATCCTCGGCAAAGTCTAGGTCGGCGGTCCAACAGCGACCACGTGCTGGTACGTCCGTGGCACTATTGGGGTATGACTCCGATAATTAAGCACATTAGAGCAAATCTCCTATTAGTGTAGAGCATATCCGCAGTGCGAGAACCAAGCGGAGGCGTTGTCGGGAGTGATGGAGGCGACGGCCTCGGAGACCGCCTGCTGGAGCGCGTCCAAGGTGCGGGCTTTGAGGGAGCGAAGTTTCTGTTTCACCTTGGCCCAGCGCGGTTCGATGGGGTTGAAATCGGGCGAGTAGGGCGGCAGGTAGAGCAACTCGGCACCGGTGGCCTGGATGAGTTTCTGCACGCCCGGGACTTTATGCGCCGACAGGTTATCCAGGATGACGATCTGGTCGGGTTGCAGCCGGGGACAAAGCACTTGCTCCAGATAGGCCAGGAAGACGTCTCCATCGGTGGGAGACTCGATGGTCATGGTGGCGACGAACCCTTCACAGTTCATCGCCCCCAGCAGTGTGAGAGTGCGCCAGTGCCCGGCCGGAGTGCCCTCGCGCACCCGCTCTCCGCGCCCGGCGCGGCCATAGCGCCGGGTCATCTCGGTGGTCATCCCGCTCTCGTCCAGAAACACCAGCCGCTGCGGATCCAGACCGCTCACCGCCTCCCGCCACGCCGCGCGGCGCTGCCGGTTTTCCGGGGTGTCCTGCTCCTGAGCGTGGAGCGCTTTTTTTTGAGCCGCAAGGCCATCCGATCCAGCACCCGACACAGATGCTGGACGCTAAACCAGACCCCCTCGGCTTTCCACAGTCCCTGTTGCAACTCGGCCAGCGTGCGATCCGGTTGCGCCCGCAGCAGGCTCCGCAACCGCCCCGCCACCTCCGCTGTCACACGACTGCGCGGCCCATGCCGTTGCTCCACCCGCTCCATCTGCCCCGTGCGCCGCCGTTGCGACGAAATCTTCCAGGCCCACGGGCCACTCACCGCGAACCGAACGGCCAGTTCGCGCAAGCTCCCCTCTCCACGGTCGTAGGCTTCCAATAGCTTCCGCCGCAAATCGTTCGAGTACGCCTTTGCCATCCTGTTCGCTTCGCAGAGTTTCGCCAGTCATTACTATACACTATCAGGGGATTTGCTCTAGCGCGGTAACCTTTGCCGTCCGGGATATGGCTCGATCCCTGGAGTTTTATAGAAAGCTCGGATTTGAGCTGCTCTATGGAGGTGGCCTGGCCTCTTTCAGCAGCTTGCGGGCAGGAGAAGCCTTCGTCAATCTCGCCCTCGCCCCGGATTACGAAGGCCAATGGTGGGGCCGCGCCATCTTCCGAGTCGAAGACGTTAACGCATACTATCAAGCGCTCGTGGGACAGGGGCTATCCCCACAGCTACCGAGTAATGCAGTTTGGGGCGAACGTTTCTTCCATATTGCTGACCCCGACGGTCACGAGCTAAGCTTTGCCGAGCTGCTGCAGTAACCGTCGCCTAGGCTGCTCCCGTTTCGCAGAACCGCTAGCTTCGAGTTACACGGTATCGGCCGGTGCATCGCGTGCTTGCGCCGGGCAAGACTCTGGTGGCGGCGTCCCCGCGTTCCGGAATCGCTTCTTTAGGATGTAGTGCAACTCCAAACCTGTGAATTCAATTCCGATTTCGGCATGACGGCAGTCGTATGCCGGAAGGAAATTATTTTCGCACAGCCCTGGCTTTGCTAGAATACGGGATGACCCACACTCAGTCGCGCTGCTCCCAGTCCAAGAGCGCCCGAAGCTCCCTATCCAAATCTCGAATCGCACGTGCGGCTTCTTTTTGCTGTTCGGGTGTTGCTTCTCCTCTTTCTAAGGCGGCGATTATTTTCTCTTCCTCTGGGCTCATAGCGTATATTTTAGCTCTAGGGTTGCCAATAAATAACAGTTTTGGCACAGGTTGATTGCAGCCGCAACAGCAAATGGGGATGAGATTCGGCCAGCCTGCGTTGGCAGGCTGATGGCCTAGAAGTGGTTGCATAACCTAGCTACCCTATTGATTCCATTGATCCAGAAATGGGTTATGCAGCAGCCTCTAGATAGGGAAGAGAAGACAGCATGAGAGACCGTTTGGTTCTCCCGGTTATTGGATTGGTGTCAACTCTTGTGGTTTTGAGTGTGGGGTTCTTGTTGTTGGGACGGCAGACAGAAATCCAGAGAGGCTACGACGTTTCGGCCTTGCCCACTCTCAACGCCTTCCTCAACGGAACAAGCGCAGTTCTTCTCACCGTCGGATATATCTTCATTCGGCTGAAAAAGGTGACGGCTCACAAGACCTGTATGGTGACGGCCTTTGGAGTGTCCTCTCTGTTTCTGATTTCTTACTTGATCTACCACTACCATGCCGGCTCCGTGCCATTTGAGGGGACTGGCTTCATGCGACCGGTCTACTTCACCCTCCTGGTCTCCCACATTGTCCTGGCCGCCTGTATCGTTCCATTGGCGCTGATCACAATCTACCGTGCCTGGACCGAACAGTTTGAGAAGCACATGAGAATTGCCCGCTGGACGCTCCCGCTGTGGCTCTACGTGTCGGTGACCGGGGTGATTGTGTACTGGATGCTCTACCACCTCTAAGGGCCCGACTGACAAGCAGGGGGTTCGAGAAGGAGACTCTCGTTCGAGGAACCGGCCACCGCCCGCCATCGAATTGGCGGCTGGGCGAGGGTGTTCGACCTTCACCTGGACCGCCCGCTCATCAAGATGGCTGCAGTAAGGCACCGAATCCTCACGATCCGATCTACGGATTTGCCCCTTCTGGCTGCCGTGATCGTGGCGGACGAGCAGGCCTGGGCGCTGGTCCCAAGGTTCCTGCGGATTAGCTTGCACTTGCTCGAAAGGAGTAGAGTAGTGAAAGGATTTTATTCCCGTCGGACGGTCGAAGCTGGGGAAACGCCAAGTAGGGCTAAAACGGTTTCCAATGGTGTAGTCCACGGCGGCCGAGGGGGAACGGGCAATCCCTCCCGTCCTGGTAAGGGCCGTTAGCCCTAGCTACCCTTGTGATTGCGCTGCTAATCAAGGGCAATGGAGCAGCATCGCGCGACCGCGTCTTGTCTAGAAATGTCTCTGGGAGGTGAAGCCATGACGTCGGAGCTAGCGAGCAAAACCTGCGTTCCCTGCCGCGGCGGAGTACCGCCATTAGGGGGTCAAGAACTTGCGGACTTGCAGAAACAGGTAGACGGCTGGAGCGTAGTTCAGGAACATCACATCAACAAATCGTTTACTTTTCCCGATTTTCGGCAGGCTCTCGCCTTTGTCAACAAGGTAGGCGAACTGGCGGAAGAGCAAGGGCATCATCCCGACATTTATCTGACGTGGGGGAAGGTGGAGATCAAGACCTGGACGCACAAAATTGACGGCTTGACCGAAAGCGACTTCATTCTGGCAGCAAAGATTGACCAACTTGCTCGGTCGTGACACTCATCTTGTCCCGCACGGATGCCAGTCCGGGTCTGAATAGTGCGCGTCGCAAATCCACAGTCCGCATTCCCCGCATTGCCGAGAAGAAAAAAGAGTGCATGGCTCATCCCAACTCGAGACGGCCTGGCAGGTTGGCGTTGACGCTCTCTCCTTTTCAGCCATCTCCCCCTCCAGGGCTTTCTGGTCGTCTGAGGGCGGACGCGTGAACTTCACACAGCCGGTTTTTGTCCGGGTAGTATAATTGACTCGGTCGACCTGGAAAACGCCGGCTATGCCGAGGTGGATGGTTTCTATCGCTTCCCATCCTTTGAGCCCTGCAAAGATGAGCGGTGTCAGCGGGGCTACTCGGCATTCAACATGAAGCGGCGTAACAGCCGCAGGAGCACTGCCATGGCCGTAAGCTTCGCGGCCGACATCCGGCTGCTGTTTCGCGACACTCCCGACGTGGATTCGATGCGGGGCTATGGGCTTGGTCTGTCAAGCTATGAAGAGGTCAAGGCGCGGGCGCCCGAAACCTACGCCCGCTAGGTAGATGGGAGTATGCCCTGTAAACAACGCTGGCCTTCAGAGCGGCTCGGGCTCTTCAAACTCTGGATGGATGAGGGTTAGCTCTTCTGAGTCTGCTCTCAAGCTATTTCGCAACCCAGCCGAAGTACAATCGAATGTTTTGTCGTCCAGATGAGCCACAGTTATTTGGAAGAAGATTCGATTGGCGCGTGGTGATCGATCGGGCCGTAGCCGTGGCCCAGCGCGGGGTTGGTCTCGATGGCGCGGGTGATGTATCGCTTCGCGGTTGCCACGGCCTCCAGCAATTCCTTTCCCTTCGCCAGTTCGGCGGTGATAGCGGCAGAGTAGGTGCAACCGGTGCCGTGCGTGTGGTTGGTGGAGATGCGCTTCGCGGGAAAAGAATCAAAGCGGCCCTCCGTGTAGAGAATATCCGTGGCATCCTCCATTAAATGCCCGCCTTTAATCAGCACCGCCCGCGGGCCTAAGCCCGCAATCGCCTTGGCAGCCTCTTCTAATGAATCCCGGCCGCGGAACTCCATCCCCGCCAGGGCCATGGCTTCCTGGATGTTCGGCGTAACCAGATAGGCGCGCGGCAGCAGCTTCTGGACCAGCGTGGTGTGGGCGTCTGGATTGATCAGAGGGGCTCCATGTTTGCTGATCATGACCGGGTCCACCACCAGCGGGAACGAGAACTTTGCCGCCCTTTCCGCGATGGCTTCAATCACCTCGCGGGTGCCCAGAGCTCCGGTCTTGGCCGCCTGGGGAGGCAGGTCCTCCAGCACGGCATCGAGTTGATCGAGAACAAAACTCGCGGGCAGGTGCTCGACGGCGCTGACGCGGCAGGTGTTCTGGACTGTCAACAAAGTGAGGACACTCATCCCGTAGACCCCGAACTGGTGGAACGTCTTCAAGTCTGCCTGGATGCCGGCTCCGCCAGAGGGGTCTGAGCCGGCGATGGTCAATGCGATTGGCATCATGGCTCGGCCTCCAGGGAAGCGGAAAAGAAATCCAACTCGGACTGCATGGTGTATCGGTAGGCTTCTCTTATAGACGGGCTGTCGGTCGCCAGGCTGTCGAGCAACTGTTCCAGCCGCCCGGCGGCGGCCTGGAACTCCGCCCCACTATAGGAGTTAATCCACTCCCGATAGGGGTGTGATTGTCTGGAGGTCTGGGCGACTTCCTGGGCTAATTCGCTTCCCAGATAGGAGTACAGGCGCATGCAGGGGGTCATTGCGGCGACAGTTTCACCCAAGCCGGAGTGCCACGCAGTGGCCAACAAAAAATCCGTGTAGGCGCGGGTGGCGCGATACGGCCGGACCACGGCCAGGTCTATGCCCAGCTTTTGAGAATAGAGCGCATGCAATTGCAGTTCTTGTATGGCAGCGTTTAGGAGCTCTCGAAACGCGTTCAGGGTTTCCGGATTCGCGCTGCGGCCCGCCGCGACGGCGTAGGCTCGCGCGAACGCTTGCAGGAAGAAGGCATCCTGGGCCACGTAACGCCGAAAAGCTTCCGTAGGCAAGCTACCGTCGGCGAGGCCGCGAACAAACGGATGCCGCAAACAGGGCTCCGCCAGGTCCTGGTTCTGCTGCCAGAGTTCTTCGTGAAGCGATGTCGCCAAGGCTACCCTTCCCATGTCATCTTCCAAAAGTCGCATTCGTGCATCAGAACTTCCTCAAAGAACACCTGACCGGGCTCGTGAGGATGCTTTTCCGCAAGGGTGCGCAACGACTCCACATACTCGGCAAATTGCGGGCTGGACCAGCGAATGATCATCTCTTGGTACGGCCCTCGTTGCGGGAGCAGGCTCCAGGCAGCCAGGTAACTGGCCTCGACCCCAAATAAAACGACCAACAAGATGGGATACGGTTCGGTATAGGCCACCCGTAGGAGAAAGTCGCAGTAGCGCCGGCAAGTGGGATGAAGAGGCGATTTCAGGTTCAAGCCTCTTTGTTGGGCCATGGCTTCGAACCAATCTAATTCCGCGTCCAAAGCTGCCAGCCCCGCCACCAGCGGCTTGCGAAACTCGCGGGGAGTTTTGGCCACGGCGATTGCTTGAAACGACGTCAGCGCGTCGGCGAAGTGATAATCCTGCACCAGCCAGCGGCTCAAGGCCTCGGCAGGGAGGCTCCCGTCCGCCACGGCATCAAGGAATCGGGCGGTGGTTGCTTCTTTCCAGAGTGTCCCAGCAGCGCGAACCAGCGGTGAATCTTCAAGCGGGCGCATCATACTCCTGTCAGCAGGCTGCAGGGATCATCGAAGGAAAGCCCTTGGCGGAGATACCGGCCCCGCCCGAGGGGTTGGAACCGGAAATGGTGAGTGCGGTTGGTATCATGGTGCGGCTTCCAGGGCGATTCCCACAAGTCTCGCCCTAACTTCGTCGGCGGCGCTTGTCGGCTGCAGCGATGGGTTAAGCGTACCTCTTATTGCACTTCTCCTTTGAACGCTTCCTGATCACTCAACTGCGGAAGCAGTATGGATTTCAGGGGACGCCGATCGTTATCCAGTCACGCCCCCACCATCCTTAGGGAAAGGTGAATGGCGCGCCTGACTTTCTTCGTTTCGCATTAAGCGGCCGGGCCCTTCTCAATAGGGGCGTCCACCAGGTTTCCCCACTCCGTCCAGGAACCATCGTAGTTGCGCACCTGGTCAAAGCCCAGCAGATACTTCAACACGAACCAAGTGTGCGAGGAGCGTTCTCCGATGCGGCAATAGGCGATCGTTTCACGGCCCTTCTGGACCCCCGCTCCTTCGTAGAGCGCGCGCAGCTCATCGGCCGACTTGAAGGTTCCATCGTCGTTCACCGCCTTGGACCAGGGAATACTCTTGGCCCCTGGAATATGGCCGCCCCGCTGGGCCGTCTCGGTCATTCCGGGGGGCGCGATCACCCGGCCGGTGAACTCATCGGGTGAACGAACGTCCACCAGATTGTATTTCCCCTTCTCCACGGCGTCGAAGACCATGCCCCGCAAAGCCCGCAGGCTGGCGTCCGGGTCCTTGGCGCGATACGTGGCGGTGGCCATCTTGGGAGCTTCCTGAGTCACGGGCCGCTTCTCCTCCAGCCACTTTTTCCTCCCGCCATTCATCAGGCGCACGTCGCCGTGCCCGTAATACTTCAGTTGCCAGAAGGCATACGCGGCGAACCAGTTATTGTTGTCGCCATAAAGGATCACGGTGGTGTCGTTGCTGATCCCGCTATTGCCGAGCAGGCGCTCGATTTCGGCCTTGGACAACAGGTCGCGCCGGACGTTGTCCTGCAACTGGCTTTGCCAGTTCCAACCAACGGCGTTGGGCACATGCCCCTGCTCGTACTGCGTCGTGTCCACATCCACTTCCACCAGCCGGACCTTGGGATCGTTCAAGTGTTGCGCCACCCAATCGGTGGTAACCAAAACGTCCGAATGACTGTACTCTGCCATAGGACCTCCTCTTTCTCACTCGGTGTATCAGGGCTCGGTTTGACCGTTCCGGTGGGATTCCCAAATCCCGCTGGGCCGAAACCAGGTGGTTCCGGCATGGATGGAATGTGATGCGGCATGTCGTATTTTCAACCGGCTAGAGGATCTTGTTCTCAAGCCGCTTTTAGCACACGCACACCTGCCTGAGAGTGGAACGGGCGACCTGGGGCTTCGAAGGGCTGGAGCCGTGACTGCGACCCTCTAGACCTTGTCTCCGCGAATCTCACATGCCAACGCGCTCAACGATGTCGGCATTCGAGACCTCGCAGTGCGCGTTGAAAACCTCTTGGAGATCGCGGGCTATCGCTTCGGCGTCGCGCCCTTCGATTTGATTACGGGGCATGAAATAGACCAACTCTCCGTCCTTGAAGAAGGCGATTGATGGGCTGCTCGACGGGATCGCGGGAAAGTAGGAGCGGGCCCGCGCAGTGGCCTCAAGGTCCTGCCCGGCAAACACGGTGGCAAGCCGGTCGGGGCGCTGGCTCTCCTGGAGCGCGAGACGCACGCCGGGACGCGCCATACCCGCGGCGCAGCCGCAAACTGAGTTGATAACCAGCATGGCGGTAGCTGTCTTCTCTCTCATGAACTCGTCGACGTCCGCAGAGGTCAGCAGCTCCCTAAAGCCGACCTGAGTAAGTTCGTCGCGCATCGGCTGTACTAGCAGAGGTCTATGGGGCATCTTGTCTGCCTCCTTTTCTTAAAGTGTTCGGGCGCATCTTGACGGGCTCGCAAGGCACAAACAATTCTCTGCGGGTCAAAGCGGTTGAAGCACCGGTTCCCTTTGTTTCCCGCTGGATCAGGTAAGAACACTGGCGGTCCCCAGCGAGCATGTGGGAGACCCGCGTCACTCCTACCCCTGCAAGGTCGCGGATGAAGCAGAGTTCCTCCTCACAGGTGACAGGGAAGCATTTCGCTACCCGCGGAAGAGCACAATTGTGCTCCGTCAACAAAAACGCGCCTCGCCCGGTCGGCGTCACGTCCGCCATGTAACCGCATTCCGTCAGGATCGCCGCTATCTCGCGGACTCGCTTTTCTAAACTCTTGCCCTTCATCCGCGGCAAGTAGCGAGCTGTCATCTCCTTGCGGCGGTGGCGAAAGACCTCGTTGACCTTGGCTTCGCCCTGCAGGACGTTGAGACTCGACAGGACCTCGCAAGCCAACCCCTCATAGTGTCTGGGAAACTCGGCATCTCCCAATTCGGTGAGCAAATGCACTGTGGTGGGCCGGCCCTTGGGCCGGTGCTCGGTTTTCACGTGAATGAGGCCGGTGGTGCGGAGATTTAACAGATGCTGACGAACCGCCACCGTGGTCAGGCCGCAGGCTTTGGCTATCGCCTTGACGTCGGAGCTCCCATTCACCTTGAGGAAGCGCAGAATCTTCGTTTTCGTAGATTGCTCTGGCGATTCCGCCATGCCTGTTCTCTCTACAGCAAGCGCGAGGCTTGGGGTGCCCATGTCACCTTCTAGTTTCCCCGCGCAGGGCGACTTTGTCAATATAATAAGTTTATATTTTATTAAATATTTATATTTATAAAATTTCTTAACTATCGTAACCTAGGATCGGTTGCGATTCCCGGCGGAGGAGAGCAGGACCAACCGGAATCAGGCGATGCGGAAGAACGGGCACAAGACTCTAACTTGGAGAAACCCCAACGGGTTCAGGGCAATTCTCGAAGCCCGCGAGTCCGAGCTCTCGCAGCATTTGAGGAACCACGAGGATCTTGTTGTCGAGGCGGTTCCAGACGAGATGGACGAGGCTTGCCATGCCGCAGAGCGTGAGCTCGCCATCAGGAATCTTGAACACATTTCCGACCAGCTAGAGGACGTCGAGGCTGCGCTGCGTCGCATCGAAGACGGAACCTATGGCATCTGCCTCCATTGCGAGGGTGATATCGGCCGAAAACGGCTGGAGGCGGTACCTTGGGCTGAATTCTGTATCCGGTGTCAGCAGGCTGCGGATCGCCTCTGCGCAGAGGCACCTGACCAAGAGGCCGAAGGCTTCGATGGGTTCATGGCTGCACGAGCTTCAGTCATTTGAAAGGAGGGGCGATAAATGGCCTTTGTAATTGCAGAACCCTGCATCGGCACGAAGGATACGGCGTGTGTGGACGCCTGCCCGGTGGATTGTATTCATCCGGCTAAAGATCGTGATTATCATGGCGGGCCGGAGACCCGAGGAATAAAAAACTTCGACGAAGTGCCGCAGCTTTATATTGACCCGGTCGAATGCATTGACTGTGGCGCTTGCGTCCCAGTCTGTCCGGTCACGGCCATCTTCACGCTAGATGACCTGCCGGAAAAATGGGCCAACTATACCCAAATCAATGCTGACTATTTCAAACCAGCGGCTGGATAGGCCGCGACCTGCCGCGGAGAAATGGGCCGGTTATACGCAAATCAACGCGCAGCACTTTGGACGGTAAGGGGGAAGCTGTGTCAATGGAGTAGGAAGCTGCGCTCCAGTAGGTGGAACGGAAGGATCAGTCCGATGAACGAACTGATTACACTGGGCCGCGATTGTAAAGCAGTCCAGATTCCCAGCGGCGACCAAGTGACGATCCCCGCAGGGACTCAGGTCACGATCGCTCAATCGCTGGGTGACACCTATACTGTGATCACGGAACAGGGGTACATGGCGCGCATCGCCAGCAAGGACGCCGATGCCATCGGGCAGGAGCCCGTGGCGGCATCGCAAGCTGTGAAGCCCACCTCTTCGGAGGGGCCGGTGGACGTAGAGAACCTGGTCTGGGGTCAGTTGAAGTCGTGCTACGATCCCGAGATCCCAGTCAACATCGCTGACCTCGGCCTCGTTTATTTCTGTTTGATCACACCACTGCCGCAGGGAGGCAACAAGGTCCATATCCTAATGACACTGACGGCGCCAGGTTGCGGTATGGGCGAAGTGCTGAAGGCTGACGTTCACAGCAAAGTCCTGGGCGTTCCAGGCGTCACGGAGGCCAGCATCGAACTGACTTTCGATCCACCTTGGGATCCGAGCAAGATGTCCGAAGCGGCGAGGCTCCAGCTCGGCCTGTGGTGAGGAAACGATGGATTCCGATCGGCTCGAAGATCGGCGATCACATGGCTCTCCGGAGCGAATAGCGGGTAAACTCGCTCGGGCGATGGGGGAGTTCGCGCTGAGCAAAGGCTTGTTCCCCTCTAAAGAGTCGCTGGCGCGCAAGCTCTGTGAAGACCTAAAGTCGTGCGGGGTCATATATCACATTCGCACCCTGAAGCGCCGGATTTCCGGAGCGATCGGCACGGTGCCCCCAGAGGTCGAGTCTGTCCTGGCGACGGTAGTCTTCAATGACAATGGCCGGCGTTCTGGCGTGGATATTCGACAGTTATGCGCTGAGGCGGGAATCAACAGACCCGACGGAAAGGATTCCCCGGCCTATGTCCTGAGCGAGAAAGTGCTTCCCCTGGCCCAACTATGGCTGCATCTCAATCCCCAAGCCTCTAAGCGAGCCCTCGCGAACCGTCTGCAACACGACCTCGAGAAACAAGGCATCTCGTATACAGTGGATACACTTCAAGCCATCTTGGCCGGCAAGAATTGGCTTCTCGTCAGACCAGTGATCGGCGAGAGGCTCGTAGAATATCTGCGAGACGTCGGTATCAACTCCAGGGCAGAGGCCGCAGCAAGGATTCAGGCACAGGCGGAAGACATCCGCAGATCGCTGGCCGAGCGGCAACTTCTACCCATTCGCAGGTTCCGTGAGCTCTGTCAACTGTGGCTTTGGAAACACCACAACGCCTCGGCCCAACACTTGGCCGCCGCTCTACAGCAGAGGTTGCTGGAACGCGGCGTCCAAATGAACCGTGACTACATCCAGCATGCGGTCTCCGCCAGATCGCGCCATGTCCGCCGTCGGTTGGAGCTGGTTCTGGAGGAATTGCTCCGAAAGGACCTTGCGGCGTCGAAGGATTTGGATGCAGCGCTTGCCAGCACCTCGCGGGACAGGTTGAGGCATAAGCAGGATATGGAGTGGGTGGAAAGCGAACCGATTGTCGCGCTGGGCAAGAGCTGGCTGGAGCAGCATCCTAACACCAGCGTGCTGCAACTCGCCATACGTCTGTCCGCTAGAATCCAGGAAATGGGGTACTCCAGGAGCCATAACACACTTCAGCCCATTCTCGGAGGCTGGAAGAGGAGAACCCGCCGGTTTGTCTACCGTGCCATGCTGGTCGAGCACGGTCGTTACATGAAATGCCAGACGAGGTCATGCGTCTTCCCGGGCGTGCAGGAAGGGCTGTGTCGAATCTGCTGGTTGCGAAAGTATGGAGCCGGTCCATTTTGGGGCCACAAGAGCTGGCCCGCTCTAGGGTAGGCGTGGGAGGTTTTTTGAATTTCTAAGGAGGCGAATATGGGGGTGTTTGTGAAGATAGCCAAGTCCGGCGACATTCAACCGGGCCAGGGCAGGATGTTCGAGGTCCGTGGCAAAAAGATTGCGCTCTTTAACGTGGACGGGGCTTTTTACGCCATCGATGACACCTGCACCCATCGCGGTGGGCCGCTGTCGGAAGGGGAACTCGATGGGAAACAGGTTACCTGTCCCTGGCACGGCGCCGTATTTGACGTCGCCACGGGCCAAGTGTTGCACTCGCCTGCTCCCCAGGGGGTCTCCCGCTATAACATCCGCGTGGGGGGTGCGGATATCGAAGTCGAAATTTAGATGTCGCGAAATACTGGATGGAGTTCGTGCCTATGACCCTGGGCTACTCCCTGGGGGGGGGACTCATTTATGGAAGAAAAAAAGAAATCCAGGGCCGAGATAGTAAAGGAAAACAGCCGGGGACTCAGGGGGACAATCGCCGAGGAGCTCGGTGAGGATGCCCGTCACTTCACCTCCGAGAATGCACAACTCCTGAAGTTCCACGGCATCTATCAACAAGATGACCGGGACCTGCGCGCCCATCTGCGTGCGGAGGGGAAGGATCGGAAGTACTCCTTCATGATCCGCACGAAAAACCCGGGAGGCGGAGAGCTGAGCCCCAAGCAGTGGGAGATCCTTAATCGCGTCTCTGGGGAATGCGCCAATGGGACCTTGCGGATCACTACCCGGGAGGACATTCAATTTCATGGTGTTGGTAAGGAGAATCTCAAAGCGGCAATAGCTCTTCTCAACTCGGAGCTCATCTCGACGTACGGGGCCTGCGGTGACGGCAACCGCAACACCATGGCATGCCCGGTTGCCAACATCCGCAAGGGGTCGGTGTTCGACGGCCAGGCCGTGGCCCGTGAGATCACGAAGCACCTTGGCTTCAAATCCCGGGCCTACTACGAAATCTGGCTGGATGGGGAGAAGATAACCGCTGACGAGACAGAAACGATTTACGGCAGCGCCTACCTACCCCGAAAATTCAAAATCGGGGTTGCCTACCCCGACGATAACTGCATTGACGTATACACCCACGATATCGGCATTGTCCCCGTCCTCGACGGGGGGCGGGTTGCGGGGCTCACCGTGCTAGTCGGCGGAGGCATGGGAAGTACCCACGGCAAGAAGGAGACCTTTCCACGGCTGGGGGAACCCCTTGGATTTGTTCCCACGGACCGGCTGTTGGAACTGGTGACCCGGATCGTCGAGTTTCAGCGAGTCCATGGCAACCGCAGCGACCGGTCCCGCGCGCGGCTGAAGTACGTTGTCGAGGATTGGGGTATTGAACGGGTCAGGGCAGAGATCGAGGCAAGGCTGGGTTGGAAACTCGTGGTGGCACGTCCGCCTTGCTTCCCTCACGGAGAACTGCACCTGGGCTGGCATGAGCAAAACGAGCCGGGGCACTGGTACGTAGGCATCTTCGTTGAGAACGGCCGGATCAAGGACACGGAGGGATGCCCGATGCTTACGGGCCTGCGTGAGATTGTACGCCGCTTCCGACCCGCCGTCTGCCTGACACCATCGCAAGACCTTATCCTCAGTGGCATTCCGGAGGGACAGATCGACCCAGTCCGAAGCGCTTTGCAAGACTATCGAATTCCAACAGAAAAGCACGTTTCCAATCTCCGCCGTCATGCGCTGGCTTGCCCGGCCTTGCCGACGTGCGGCCTGGCCATCACGGAGGCCGAGCGGCGTCTTCCCTATCTCATCGATGCGCTGGAGGGGCTCGGCTATGGCAACGAAGAAATCCGCATCCGGATAAGCGGCTGTCCCAACTCTTGCTCGCGTCCTCCCACGGCCGAGATCGGCCTGATTGGTCGCTCCAAAAATAAGTACAACATCTACGTCGGTGGAAGCCCTCAAGGGACGCGCCTCGCCCAGCTCTACGCCGAAGCCGTCGAACCCCCGGATCTTATACGCGAAATTGCTCGACTCATTGATGTCTACCGGGTCCACAGGCAACAGCCAGAGCATTTTGGCGATTTTTGCCATCGGATAGCCGTGGCGAGGCTGCACGAGCTTGCGGAGAGCCAAAACGGCGATCGGGAGGAAATCTTGCGCAACCTTTCCCGATCTCCTACGGACGAGGAGATGGAAGAAGTCCACGCCCGGCTATCGTGAAGGTCCCCAGCGAGAGGAGAAACGTTATGAGGAAGTTTTTAAGCACGGTTCATTTGATCGACTTGCTCCAAGGGTTGTGGGTTACATTTCGCGTTTACGCCATCGGTAACATATGCACCCATCTACCCATCGGGGTGGGCCGCCTGCCAAAGGGGCTTAACCGTCCATTGCACGGAGCCTATGAATGCCGGTAGACACCGATCAACGTCCCCTCAAGGACCTCAGGATCTCGGTCACAGACAGGTGCAACTTTCGCTGCACCTATTGCATGCCCCTCGACGAGTACGATTGGATCGAGAAACAGGAAATCCTCACGTATGAAGAGATCGCGAGGCTCGCCAATATCTTTGTCCAACTCGGGGTGGATAAGATCAGGCTCACTGGAGGTGAACCCCTCGTACGCAGGGATCTGGAGAAACTGGTCAGCCAACTGTCACCCCTGCCCGGTTTAAGAGATCTGTGCCTTACAACCAATGGCTCGCTGCTCGCCGAAAAGGCCCCGGCTCTGAAAGCCGCTGGATTGCGGCGGATCAACGTCAGTCTCGACACGCTCAACCCTGAGAAGTTTCGAGCGATGACGAAGCGGGGCGATCTGGGCAAGGTACTGGAGGGCCTTTTTGCAGCCAAGCACCATGGGCTGCAACCCATTAAGATCAATGCAGTGATCGAACGGGGCGTGAACGACGATGACATCCTCGATCTGGTGGACTTTTCCAGGAAGAATGGCTTTGACATCCGCTTTATCGAGTACATGGACGTGGGTAATTCGAACGGCTGGGTATCCGACAAGGTGGTATCGAAGGCGGAGATTCTAGCCAAGATCACGTCTCATTACGGCTTGAGAGAAACGGGGAGACAGGGCGGCAGTGCGCCATCGGTGGATTACCAGGTCATCGATGGTACTGGGGACATCGGTGTAATCGCTTCTGTCACCGAACCCTTTTGCTCTAGCTGTACACGCGCGAGATTGACAGCCGACGGAAAACTCGTGACGTGTCTGTTCTCTGCACGCGGCCATGATCTGAAGGCGCTAATAAGAAACGGGGCCAGTGACGAGAAGGTCCGAAACGTGATCAGCGCCATCTGGAGGATAAGGACGGATAGGTACTCCGATGCAAGATTGGAAGCCATGAAGTCGGCCCATGGGTATGAGGCGAAAGCCCATCAGAAGATCGAGATGATCACCTTGGGGGGTTAGGCGGCGGCGAATGAGTTGCTGTTTTGGGACATTGCTTTTCAGAGAGAGGGTTGGCCAATTGGCTGATTCTTGCCCGCCACAGGAGCGTGCGAGCCAAACCGGGTACAAACGCGAGACCTCTGGGTTCTTGGTGTTCGTAGGACATCAACGTGGAAGGGAGCACATCCATGCCGGGTTTCCGGATCGAAGCAGATTTTCTCGGTGAGCTGCAGGTCCCGGCCGACGCGTACTACGGCGCACAAACGGCGCGAGCTGTGGATAATTTCCCCATCAGCGGGCTGGTCTTTCCTCGCCGATTCATTCGCGGGCTGGGGTTGATCAAACGGACCTGTGCGCGCGCCAATATGGAGTTGGGAGATTTAGATCCCCGGATCGGCGGCGCAATCGTGGGAGCGGCCACAGAGGTTGTCGAAGGCCGATGGGATGGAGAGTTCGTGGTCGACATCTTCCAGACTGGGAGCGGCACCTCGACCAATATGAACGCCAACGAGGTGATCGCCAACAGGGCCGCCGAGATCCTAGGCGTAGCCCGCGGCAACACTGTGCACTCGATCGACCACGTCAATATGTCGCAGTCGTCCAACGACGTGATTCCCACCGCGATCCACATTGCTGCGGCGACTGGCATCGCGGAGGACCTGATCCCAGCCTTACAACGCCTTCAGCAGACGT
>Ga0326597_10005188_pt1 | contig 18135 bp, 11 predicted proteins | sample RVTome_12_FD_203789 | JGI IMG/M metagenome (GOLD analysis project Ga0326597, IMG submission 203789) | Soil microbial communities from uranium-contaminated site in the Upper Colorado River Basin, Wyoming, United States - RVT100D185 | ecosystem: Environmental > Terrestrial > Soil > Contaminated >... | reverse complement strand
TTAAAATATCACCAGCCAACTCTCCAGTTTTCTCAGTGTCTCCCGGCTTAGAAGAGTTGTAAAGGATGAGGGGATGCAGATTGCCGTCCCCAGCATGAAAGACGTTTGCAACTCGGAGTCCATATTCTGTGCTTAAGATGTTGATCTCTCTAAGTACTTCGGGAAGCTTACTCCTCGGAATAACACCGTCTTGTACATAATAGTCCGGGCTAATTCGTCCCATCGCGGCAAAGGCACTTTTTCTGCCCTTCCAAAATAATGCCCTTTGTTCATCATCCTTTGCAATCCTTATCTCTTTTGCATTGTTTTTCTTTAGTACTTCCAAGACAAGTGGCATCCCGGCTTCAATTTCATCAACAGGTCCATCTAGCTCTACCAGGAGTATTGCTCCCACATCATCGGGATACCCTGCCTGAACAGCCATATTAACTGCTTTGATGCTAAAGTAATCCATAATTTCCATGCCAGCAGGGATTATTCCCTTTGCCGTGATTCCGGAAACGGCACCACCAGCATCTTCAATTTTCTCAAAGGCTGCAAGGAATGTTTTGACAGATTCTGGTTTTCTAATTATTCGTAAAACTACCTTTGTGACAATTCCTAATAATCCCTCCGAGCCTACAAACAGCCCAACTAGATCATAGCCGGGTCTATCTGTGGTTTTTCCACCCAACTGTACTATTTCGCCATCCGGCAGGACCACCTCTAAGCCGAGAACATGATTCGTAGTAACGCCGTATTTTAGGCAGTGGACACCTCCTGAGTTTTCGGCTACGTTTCCACCAATGGTGCATACAATCTGGCTGGACGGATCAGGAGCATAGTAATATCCACTGCTGCTAATTGCATTGGTAACCCATACGTTTATCGCACCAGGCTCAACAACTACTCGCTGATTCTCGATGTCAACCTCTAATATTCGGTTCATACGTGCTAGAGATATCACAATTCCCTCTTCAGTTGGTAGCGCACCCCCTGAGAGACCTGTTCCCGCCCCCCTTGGAACAAATGGTATTTTTTCTTGATTGCATAATTTTATAACCTCAGAAATCTCTCTTGTTGATCTTGGAAGAACTACAAATTTTGGCTTGATACTATATGCTGTTAGTGCATCACATTCGTAGGCGATCAGTTCATCGGGTGAAGAAATTACCCCTTCTTCGCCTAAAATCTGAATCAGCCTTTCAGCAAAGAGGGTTTTCCACTTACTTGAATAGTTTGCCGGTTTGCTGCTCATGATAGTTTCAAGCTTAAGTCTTTATAACAAAACAATTATATCATACTGAGTGGGCTATACCATTCTAATCGTGACCTAACCTTTTTTGTCATCCTGAACTCGATTCAGGATCTCTCATTATCATTTCAAACACCTCGGCTTTGCTCATAAAAGGCCTGGTAAGAAATGTAAATAAAAATAGCGGAGGGAGTCGAGGCTAGAGAACCTCACCTAGCGACAGGAGGAGTGGCTTCTAGCCGGGATAATGATGGCGACCTAACCTGTCCTTAAGTCCTGAGCAGTGAGCGCTTCGACATAGCTCAGCACAGGCATGCCGAACTGTCGAAGGATCGAAGGGAGGTCGCTGCTACATTACATTTATTTATTTTCTAGAGGATGGCTTTCGTCTTCCATTACTCGTCAATCAGAGTTTATCTCGGGATTTCTTTAATTCCTGAAACAAGTTAATAATGACAATCTCTCAGACACATTACGGATATAATCAAGATTATTAAATAGGATGAAATACAACAAACATTTAATATCGTTTATATTTAGTTTATGAAATTTGTAGATGCGCATACCCATCTAGAACTTTTTGCGCTTAAATCTGTTCCTGTAGAAAATGCAAGGAGCAAAAAGGATCTGATTGATATGTTGGAAAGCGCGGCGGTGAGACCAGTAATTGCATGGGGCTGGAGCGAGGAATTACTGGGCGAGACGATAACCAAACACGACATTAATGGATTTCCTTTCCACGTGCTTCTTATACGCATAGATGGACATGTGGGAGTGATAAATAATAAAGTCATTGAAGATTTCAACTTGAAGCCATCCCAGAATTTTGATGAAGAAAAGGGATATGTTTTTGAGGAATTACTCAGGTATATAGCCTCTTTACTGAAGCCTAAGGATGTAATGAAACCATTGCTTCAGGCGCAAACAGAAGCTCTTTCAAGAGGGATTCTGGAAGTCCATGATTTTGTCGATTATGACGTTGCACATACATATTTTATGATCAGGGAAAAGGGGGACTTACAATTGAATGTCGTTATAATGCCTTACTACGAGGATTATAAAAGAGTTTTAGAGATATTTGACATTTACGGAGAGGACGAGTCAATAAAACTTGGCTGGGTAAAGATCTTTATTGACGGTTCTATCGGTGCTAGGACAGCTTATCTGAAAGAGAGGTATTTCGATCGAGCCAGTAGAGGTAATCTTTTACTAACTGAAGAGCAATTGATTTCTATAATCGTTGAACTTGAAAAAAAAGGATTAAAAATTTCTGTGCATGCGATAGGAGATGGAGCCATAGAGGCTGCTGTGAATTCCTTCGAAAAGGCGAGCACTAGGCTAAAGGGGCATCGGATAGAACATGCCGAATTGATAAGCCTGGATCAGGTTAAAAGGCTGAATGAAATGGGTATTACTCTATGTGTACAGCCTAACTTTAATGTTGTGTTCATGGAGACTTACAAGAAGGCATTGGGAGATGAAAGGGCTTCTATTATAAACCCTATAAAAATGCTGGATGAAATGGATGCTAATATAATCTTCGGCTCTGACATGATGCCGTTTGATCCAAAAGTTGGACTTTGCTATGCTTCGGGCATCTTGGGGCATGAGAAGGCCTTATTCTATTATGGCGGGTGGAGAATTTGAGTTGATTTTGCCATTCTAAATATTAAAACTTTGATTGGGGAATTATGTTCAAAAATGCTTTTATAAAATTACGACTCACCTTTTATCGCAATTACGGAATCGGAGCGCTTAGTCATTGACAGAAGTAATTAAAGAAAAAAACCCTGAATCACCTGCAATTGCAGCATTGATGATAAATAATGGAGGGGTAGTAATATATCCCACTGAAACACTCTACGGACTAGGTGCTAATGCCCTAAGTGAGATATCTGTGAGGAGAGTTTTTGTTACAAAAGGTAGACCGTACGGTAAGCCCATTCCACTACTTGTAAGAGATATTGAGATGTTTCGTGAAGTGGCAATTGTAACAGAACAGGCATCTAAGCTTATTCGTAGTTTTCTTCCGGGCCCACTAACTCTTGTGCTCGATGAAAAGATAAACTTCCCAGGCCTCATCACAGCAGATACTGGAAAAGTAGCTGTCAGAATATCGAACCATCCATTCGTGAAACAGTTATTCAGGTATATTTCACAGCCATTAACATCTACTAGCGCAAATATCAGTGGAGGGGGTAATTTATACGATATAAAAGGTATATATGATGCGTTTAACTCTAAGGTTGACCTTATAATTGATTCGGGTACTCTACACCCGTCAAAGGGTTCTACCGTAGTTGATTTGACAAAATCTCCACCATCGATTATCAGGGAGGGTGAGATTAGTAGAGAATTGATTGAGGAATTTTTTTAATGTCTGTTGTAACCGGGTTTCGCGGCTTTCGTTACAATCCAAAGAAAATTGACGATGTAATAAAGGTTCTTGCCCCTCCTTATGATGTAATTAGTAGAGAAGAACAGGAAGAGCTTTACCGTGTAAGTCCTTATAATGTAGTTCGCCTAATCCTTTCTAAGTGCGATGGTGAAAAGAAATACTCTGAAGCCGGTGAAACCTTTAGAAATTGGATTTCTGATAATGTTCTAATTCAGGATACCGAGCCCTCAATTTATCCCTATCACCAGGAATTTAATATAGATGGGGAACAGATTAGGCGAAGGGGATTTATTGCTGCTGTCAGGATAGAGGATTTTTCCACGAAGATTATTCTGCCTCACGAAAGGACATTTCCCAAACCCAAGATGGACAGGTTGAAGCTAACGCTGGCATGCAAGGCGAACCTAAGCCCAGTTTTTTCTATTTATTCTGATCCTGAAGGGTTGATAGAAAAGGATATAGACAAACGTATAAATGGACCCTTGATTGATTCCCTATACAAAGATGGCGTAAGGAATTGGCTCTGGAAGATTTCTGACCAAGATTTAATATCGAAAATAAAAACAAGGATGTCAGATTGTAATCTCCTAATTGCGGATGGGCATCATCGTTATGAAACAGCCCTCGAGTATAGAAATCTAAAGACGAAAGATCCGGGTACCGGGTCTGGCGAGCGGCCATATGAATACGTGATGATGTATCTCTCTCGTGCTGAAGATGATGGACTTTTGATCAACCCTACTCACAGGGTTTTAAAAAATCTCGACTCCCTGGATCTAGAAAATTTCATTCAGAAAATAGGCGAGAGGTTTAATATAAAGAGAATTGATTTTAATGAAGCCGTCTCATCCATCGGTCATCGGGAATTTCTCATGGTGACAAAAGACACTGAGAGTGTTATTAAGGTTTCGCCCAAGAACCTTTTTCCGGAATCGTATAAGAATTTAGCGGTGATGCTCCTACATAACGTTGTGCTTGAAGAGATAATTACCGAAGAGAAATCGGAAATATTTTATACAAAGTCTATAAAGGAAGTATCTGAGCTTGTTAAAAGTGGGCAATATGTACTTGGCTTTATTCTCCCTCCGCTTACAGCCTTGGATATATTTGAAGTAGTCTTAGCGGATGAAAAGTTGCCCCACAAAACAACATATTTCTATCCAAAGGTTCTTTCAGGGCTGGTCTTTCATCGACTTGAGTGAAGATTAGAACTTATGGGATCGGCGTAGTGTTTTAGCAAGCACGAATGAGTTAAAACTAATCCCCTCGTATCCAAACAATTGCAGCAACTGCAGGGTATTCTCAATTAACTACATCCAGTTATCAAACAATACGAAAGGAGCCCAGTAATAAGGATGAGAGTATTTATCGTGTCTCTGAATCATATCGATCTGAGCCTCACGAAAAGCTATATACAGGGGTTTCCCATCCTTAAGGTTATTGTAAAAATCCCTCATTAGAGTAGCGGTACCCTGATCGCTTATGTCCCAGAGCGTTGCAATCACGTATGGAACTTCCACCCAGGCAAAAGCAAACGCTAGTGTGGCAAGCTGGGTGCCTGATGGATCTGTTTGAAAAGGGTCTATAGCCGTACTACAAGCCGAAAGTACAACGGAATCGATGTTTTCTGCTGGTGTCAGCTCTGTAATGTCGGTCGTAGAGATTTTGCCTGTATCGGACGGGGCAAGTAAGATAAATTGACCTTCATCATTCAATACCACATGGGCAGACATATGGACTCTCGGGTATTTGTCCCAATTTTTCTTAAAGTTATCTTTAGTGGCTTCCCCTTCTAAAAATACGAGGGCACTCGGGAATAAATCCTTTATAGCCTGAACCTCTTTCTTAGAATATGGAAGGTCTAGCTTCGGATCCTTAAGGTCCGGATTCCCAAAGGCAATTATGTTTTCGAAACTTTTCGCTTTTCCATTTCTTACTGCTAGGCCTGGTTGGTCAATATTTGTAAAATAAACTAGACTTTTTTGTTCAAGAAAGAATTCTAATCCGCCATTTGCCTTTTGCTCGGATAAAGCCTGAAAGGGTAGGTAGTTAAGAATTCCGAAAGGAATAATACCTACTATTTGTGAGTCTCCTATATCTTCTTTTACCGGTTCTACAAGAATGTTGTATAAGCCTAAAGAGAGTTCGTCAAGGAGGTTTTTATCTTTAGCAGTATTATCTGAGGTGAACTTTAGCCTGTGTGCCCCAGAAGGAGACCTTTCAAAAATCAATCTTCTAAAATCAGACACCATTCTATTCAACTCTTCTTTTTTTATGGAGATACTTTTAACCGTTATACCGGATCGGCTGGCCGTAAAAATATAACATTCATCTTCTGTAATGAAGTACTGCAACATGGTGAAGTTCGGGGGAAGTCCCCCCTCTTCTCTTAGAATCGACAAATTCGGTGGTGATATGCCGAGTACACCATACGCTCTCGGGTAATCTTCTTTTAGCCGTGAGATTACCTGATCAAACTCCTCCCGTGTCTTTGCCAGGGTCCGTGACAGGTTGTCTATCTTCTCCCGATTAGGCGATAATCTTGATTTCTCCCTGAGAAGCTCATAGTTTATAGAAGCCTCTCGTTTTGAAAGTTCATCATATCTTCTAAGCTGACCCCGAACATTGTCATCAAAGGAACTAATACCACTCTTTCGTAGGTTATCACGAAGGGATTTTGATCTGCTTCTTTGAATGTACTCGAGAGCCTCCTCCGTTTTTCCCTGTCTTATAAGCAGAGATACGAGCTTTTCATAAATCTTTACGTTCACGTCGCTGAATATTTGCTGACCTTCCTCCCCTCCTACAACATCCTCTCTAATTGATTCAAAAACGTCCACGGCTTCTTTGTAGCTCTTTTCGGCTGAAGCCATATCGCCCTTTTCCTCTAAATAAACTCCTTTCCCAAAGAGAGCAACATGAATCCACTCACGGTCTCCCAAGTCTTTATAGATTGATATTGCCTGATCAAAGTTCCGAGTTGCAGCGTCCCATTTCTTCATTTCCCCTTCTACGTAGCCGATATGATTAAAGCTCCTTGCTATTCTATCTTTGACGCCGAGTTTCTTAAAACCACTTAAAGATTCGTTATAGAGGCTAAGGGCTTCTCCGTGATTCCCTTGTTTAAATCTTACTTCTCCAATGTAACTCATAGTTATTGCAGTCATTAGTTGGTCCTGGAGTTCTTCAGTCATACGTAGCGAATCTTCAAAATATCGGAGGGCATCGTCGTAACGTCCCAACTCTTTATAGAGTTCTCCTATGATGCTGAGATTTGTAGCAATCTCAGACTTAATACCTAGTTTCATATTAATTTCTAATGCCCTCTGGTAATTGTCCAAAGCCTTTTCATAGTTGCCCTGCTCTCTATAGACAACACCTATCACATTAAGGGAGTAGGCTTTTAGATTCTCTTCTTTTGCTTCATCGGCAATCTTAAAAGCACGGTTTAGGTATTCGATGGACTCCTGATAGTGTCTCAATCGGAAATGAATAGTAGCTAGATTAACGAGTGTCTTTGCAGTCTGATTTGAATCTTTAATCTCCTCACCGATTCCAAGGGCTTCGGTTAAAAGCCTGATCGATTCCCGGTAGTTTCCGAGATAGCTATATAAGTTGGCAACGTTATTTAGGTTGTGAGCTATCCCAGCCTTATCTTTTAACTCCCTCTGTATTCTTATGGCTTCCTGAATGGATTCAATTCCCTCTTCGTATTTTCCAAGGTCTGTATATATTTTCCCTATGTAACTATAGTCATTAATCAGTCCGGGCTTATTACCCAAAGTACTATTAATTTCTAGAGAGCGGTCATAATATGAGAGTGCCTTATTGAACAGTTTTTTCCCGAGGAGTGCAAAGCCCCCTTTGGATAAAATTTCTGCGATTCTTATTTTATCCTGAGTTAAAGTAGACTCTTTCTCAGCTTGAGAGAGCTTCTCTAAGGATTCGTCATATTTCCCTTTATTATAGAGCTCCGCGCCCTCTTTGATAGTTTGGAATACACGTTCATCGTTGATTTCTATATCAGTCTGCTTTACCGCTACACATGCACCTAGAAAAAACGATAAAAGCAGGAGAGTCGCTATGTAATTAATAATGATTTCTTGAAGATGGGTTTTATTCATGCTCTTCCCATCTAAGGTGAGTCGGCTACGAATATCCCCCATGGTATAGCGAGCCTGGTCGCTGGTCCTTCTATGGTTCGTAAAGGAGTTGCATTCCCTTCGTCAGTTCTCCTGTACACTGTGATTCTATCAGCGGCGTTAGTCACAAATATCTCATCTTGTTCTATATCTACAAAGATTCCTAGTGGTGCAAAAAGCCTAGTATTTGGCCCTTCTATAGTCCTTATGGGTGAAACATTTCCGTCGTCCGCTCTACGATATATTAAAATTTTGTCGTCAAATGGGTTAGTGACAAATAGTTCATCATGTTCTGCATCTGCGAATATTCCAAGCGGGCGTAAAAGTTCCGTATTCTGCCCGGATATAATTCTTAAGGGTGTAACGTCACCTGAATCCCTCCTTCTATATACTGTGATTTCTCCTGGGATATTAATATCGGCTCCATTAGTTACAAATATCTCATTATTCTCCAAGTCTACATATAGACCTTCTGATTCAAAAAGCCTTGTATTGGCACCGCCAATGATTCTTAAGGCAGCAACATTGCCTTCATCGGTTCTCCTTAACGTCGTGATAGCAAAAGGAAGACTAAATATGTTTACCAATATCTCGTTACGTTCAGTAGCCACAAAGATCCCGGTCTGATCTGCTTCTCCCTGGGATATGGTCCTTAGAGGTGCGACATTCCCTTCATCTGTTAATCCATATGTTGTAATCAGGCGACTAGAAAAGTTACTCACAAATATTTCGTTATTCTTCGTATCTGCGAATATCCACTTTGGATTTAAAAGACCCGTATTTGCTCCTATAATTCTCAGGGGAAGAGCTTCTCCCTCATCTGTTTTTCTATAAACTAGGATCGTGTTATTCAGATTTGTCACAAATAGCTCGTTATTCTCTGTATCTAAGAATAAATTTGTCAGCATTCCCCTGTCGAGGAGAGCGCCTGCGCTGTTTGAGTCAACTATAGATAAGGTTCTTATGGGATGGACGTTCCCTGTATCTGTTCTACCATACACTGTGACCGTATTATTGAAGAAGTTAGAGACAAATATTTCGTTACTTTTTCCATCCACGGATATCCCCTCTGGTTCGTTGAGCCCAGTATTGGATCCTTCTATGGTTCTTAAAGGTGTAACATCCCCTTCATCTGTTCTCATATATACGTTGATTCTGTTTTCAAAAATTGGCTCTATATTCGATGGCGGTGGCAAGAGCGGGGAAAAGACAGCCGAGAGGCCAACAAGTATCTCGCCATTTTCTACATCCACGTATAGCGATCTTGGGAAAAAAGATATGCCCTCATCCGTTAGCTCTGATATGTTTATAATTCTTTGAGGCGGGACATCTCCATCATCCGTTCGTCGAAATACTAGGACCCCAGTATTACCAAGTTGGTTGGTGATGAAGAGCTCATCATTTTTGGTATCGACATATATGCCAGCCGGTACAACAATGCTGGTATTTGGACCTTCGATAGTTCTTTTAGGCGAGACATTTCCTTCATCTAATCTTCCATATACCGTGATCGAACTAAAAGTTTCAATCGGATCGACGCTATCATCAAAGAACGAATTTATGACGAATATCTCGTCATTTTTCGTGTCAACAAATATTCGTACTGGTCCGAAAAGGCCTGTATTTGGTCCCCCTATCGTTCTTTTAGGAGAAACATTCCCTGCATCTGTTCTCTCGTATACTGTGATTGTGTCATTGTCGAGGTTGGTTACAAATATCTCATTATTTTCCGTATCTACAAATAATCCTGATGGTAAAAACAGCCCCGTGTCTGACCCGATGCCTCTTACAGGGGCAACATTCCCGCTGTCGTTGGCATCAAAAACCGTGATTATGTTCCCGAAAACATTAGCAACAAATATCTTCCGATTACTAGGAGCAACTGGGGATTCTCCACTACTTTCTCCACCTGCGCCACAACCTGGCACGAGGGTAAGGGTCGATAAGATGGTAATAACAAAAATCATTAAAAGACCAAATCTGCTTTTCCACCTTCGGCTTAGTGCAAAACAGTTTCTTGAAATGGTTGTAAAACCGTTTGACCTGAGCCCTGAGTTTATCGAAGGGTCTATGGACGAATGATTTTCATATAGTCTAAAAGAAACATCCTTCGACGAGCTCAGGATGATCGGATTCCTATTCGGCGAACCCTGTAGCTGCCATTTAACCCGAGTCTGCGGGCTCTCCAAAAAAGAATCGCCCACTAAACCCATAAGCGGGAGGAAAAGTTTGGCGTTTAACAAATTTGATTTCAAAATATCGTCGCCCCCCGCAAAAAATTATTTGATTTCTAATCTGCCAGCTAAGAGTTCATCTTCAGGTTCAGTAATAGGTATCGTGGCAATAACCGAGTTTGTGGATACATCTATCACTGACACTGTACCGCTCAAATAATTCGCTACATAAGCCTTCGTTCCATCATTCGTTATTGCGATCCCAAAGGGTCTATTCCCTACTTCGGTAGTCGATACAACTTCGTTTGATCCAGCGTCGATTACTGACACCGTGTTACCGGCGTCACTAAGCGCTCCTAAGCCGCCGAATACCTCATTACCGGTATCCAAATTACTAACATAAATTCTTGAACCATCTGGTGTTGTTGCCACACCGGCGGGTCCGAATCCGACAGTTACTTCATCGATAACTGTGTTTGTTCCCACGTTTATTACCGACACTATGTTGCCTGGATCGGAAGCACCCGGAGAGGTAATACTGCCGAAACTGGTAACATAAGCCTTGGAACCATCTGGTGCTAGTGCTATACCAAGGGGTCCGGTACCAACAGTTACCTCATCGATAACCTGGTCGGTTGCTATATCTATCAACGATACCGTACCGCCTGCTTGGGAATCTGGAGGGTCATCGACACCACCTAAATTAGTAACATAAGCTGTAGAACCATCCGGGGTTATGGCAATGCCTGCAGGTCCATCTCCAACATTTATTTCATCACTAACCGTTTCGGTTGCTACGTCGATCACCGTTACAGTATCACCGAGTGAGTTCCTGCTACCAAAATTGGCCACGTAAACTCTGGAGCCATCCGGGGTTATTGCTATAGCGATTGGGCCGATTCCAACATTCACTTCATCGATAACACTATTCGTTGCCACATCTACTACAGATACTGAATTGCCTGGTTCAAAGATACTACCGAAATTCGCAACATATAGCTTAGTCCCATCAGGTGTTATTGCCATACCCGTAGGCCCTAGGCCAACAATCACTTCATCGATAATCGTGTTCGTCCCAACATCTATTACTAATACTGTGTTTCCTGGATTATCAGGATTGTTAAAATTACTCACATAAACCTTCGTGTCGTCCGGCGCTATTGTCACAGCGGCAGGCCCAGAGCCGACTGATACTGTAGCAACGACTTGGTCGGTAGATACATTTATTATTGATACTGTGCTGCTATTAGCATTAGGCACGTAAACCTTAGAGCCATCTGGGGTTATTGCCAGACCAAGGGGTCCAAATCCGACAGGTATTGTTGAGATAATCTCATCTGTAGATGCGCTTATCACAGATACCGTATCGGGCCTGTCCAGTACAGCTAGACCGCAACTGCAATTACCTATGTATACTTTGGAACTATCCGGCGTTATCCCTATAGCGATTGGTATATTGCCAACGGCGATCGTTTTTATTACTGTGTCATTTGATACACCTATCACTGAGACAGAGTCACTGACTTTATTGGTAACATAGGCTTTCGAGCCATCGGGGGTTATGGCGACTATGAGGGGGCTGAATCCAACGGAGATTGTTCTGGTCACTTTATCTTCGGATATATCTATCACCGACACCGTATCACTATCCGTGTTAGTTACATAGGCCTTTGAGCCATCCGGGGTTATTGATATATCAGCGGGTCCGGCACCAACATTTATCGTTCTAATGACTTTATTCTTCTGTACATCTATCACGGAGACAGAATTGCTCAATAGATTAGCTACATAGGCCTTAGAGTTGTCGGGCGTTATAGCTATATCAACAGGGTCAAATCCGACGTTTATTGTAGCACTAACTCTGTCTTCTGATATTTTTATCACCGACACTGTAACGCTACCGGAATTAGCGACATAAGCCTTAGAACCATCGGGGGTAATTGATATAGCGACGGGGAGAAGCCCCACAGTGACTGTGGACATGACCCTGTCCGTATTTATATCTATCACCGACACAGTATTCCCTGGTTCGGCAGGAAGACTACCTTCCTTGCTTACATAAGCCTTGGAACCATCCGGGGTTACGGCTATAGCAGAGGGTCCTCTACCAACAGGTATCTCTGTAATGACTCTATTGGTAAATACATCTATTACCGATACCGAGTCCCTCCTTAGGTTAGTAACGTAAACTTTAGAGTTATCGGGTGTGGCTACTGCGACTTGGGGTTCAGAGAAGAATCTAACTAAAGGATGACTCGATGTTACTACGAGCTGTCTACCACCGGGGGCAATAAGCGCCGGAATTATGGGTAAACCGCCGGGACCGGATAAAAGAAATGCCAGGAATCCTCCAACAGCGCTGCAAGAGAGAATAATTAGAGATAGAAGAACTATCTTAATCTTAAGAGACAGACCTTTAATTCTTATTACTACGCTCTCCACCATCTGAATCGTCAACCTTTATTTAAGGCCTTCCAATGCATATAAGAAATCGAGTTATTATAATAGGCCCAATTCCTTAATAATCTCTCTCTGGTTAATTTCATTTTAATAGGGGAAGATTAGTTGAAGGAGCGTAAGGACTGGTTAGTATAATTTTCAGGTATTCTCATAACATAACCATCCCCCATCTATCACCTTTGTTTATCCCTCAGGCGTGATTATAGACCGTGTCAAAGGCTCTAGTCAAGGGAAATTTTGAAGATTGGTAGATAATCTGGGGTGTTAAAATGGCATCACTTTCTTTGGAAGAGCTTATTCCCCATCATTTGTAAATATTAATCCTTTCACCAGAAAAGAAGAATTCCTTGAGCTCTTTAAAAAGTGAGGAAGAATCTCGAGTGTAAGAAACCGAGAGGTCATCAATTTTAATTGAAAGTAATTAGAACCCTCTTTGCCGTATCTTCCTTTTAGCTTGCAATAGGCTCCGAGCGCTTACGGTACCAAATTTCTTCTTGCCAGATGAGTCAAACGCCGCGAACTCAAATACCTTCATTTTGACCCGCCTTCCTTTACTTTTTTCCTTAGTTAGTAACAATGAGTTTGATTTCTAGCAATACCACCACCATTGCAAAGGGGTGCAGGCTTATAGCCAGGTCTCTTTTTGCTCTCTGCTCCTTTCCTTGATAGACATCCACTTCCCCTCCCATATGTTAATTTGTGAAGTCTATCCACTAGAATGGAATAAGCCTTGTTGAACTGTGCCGTGGACCTATTCCCAGCCATGCGGAAAAGCTGGCCACTACTTCAAACCTTTTAGCATCACATTTGTAGGTTCTACGAAGTCAAATGCGGAGTCGAAGCAAGAGCCGCCTATTGCGAACGCGTCAGCACTGGCAGAAGCACTGGCTTTCCCCGCTGAGAAGAGACCGTTATCACTAAATACGGGAGCACTCCAAGTTGTTTCACCTGAACATTCGAAGAACGAAAAGAGAAACCCGCTGATAATTACGTGTCGAGCAAAAAGTTGAGTTAGATTGCCAAAAACGCTAACAGCCGCAGGTTTTGAGCAGGTAACCGTGCCGCTGATGGTAGCAACCCCAGTTGATGGCGAGACCGAACCAACTGGATCGAGCGTCAGGTTGATCTGAAGCGGAGGGGGAGGTAGGTTGACATTGAATACCAAGTTACCGCCTGGCCCACTAGCAAAAGATCCAACCATGAAGAACACTGTCTCACCGGTAGAAGCATCAATGAGAATAGCTGATTGCAACGACGAGCAATCGTCATTACAAGCGATCTGGATGAGCTGACCCTGGTCTAATATGTATGCGGACAAGGTTGTATCGTAGTCGCTTCCAAAGGTATTAGCCTCAATCAGCATGTCCGCAGCAGGAGTGTATGAATACCAAACTGTCGGTCCTTGCCCAGAGCAATCTGGGTCGTTGCGCGCCGTCCTCGCTTCACTCGTGTTGATGGAATCAGTAAAAGGTAGCTGAGTGACCACTGTCGCCTTGTTAAAATCATCGTTGGGTGGGGCTTTGGCAAAAGCCATTGTTCCCAGCATCATAGAACACAAGACGGCCACTACCACTGTCACTGCAACTTGCAAATACTTGTTACCACCTTCGGTTGTAACGTTCTTCTCATCCGTGGATAGTCGAGGTTTGATGATATTAAACATTCTTTTCATTTTAGTTTCCTCCTTGTTTTGATTAAGTTAACTTACGGGTTCTTGTCTAATCTTAGATACAATCAATTGACATCACCTCCTCATGAAGCTCTTCTGTTCCTTCTACGCATTCTTAAGCCGATTGCAAAAGCTGGAATTAAAGGGATTAGAACATTAGCTAAGCCTATTCCAATCTGTGCTGAATCACTGAGTGAGCATCCGTTGCCCTTGCTACGGGGTTTAGAAGTTGGTGTGGGTGTTGGTGTCGGCGTTGGTGTAGTCGTCGGCGAGGCGGTAGGTGTGGGTGTTGGTGTGGGTGTTGGTGTAGCCGTTGGTGTCGGTGTCGGCGTTGGTGTTGGTGTTGGAGTCGGAGTCGGAGTCACGGCAGCACGAATAATACCAATGCCGACAGGTATGTCGCTGTCTGTGTCGATATTAGTAACCGTAAAGTCAGAAAGGTTTACTAACCTAACATCAGGGGACGGAGTAACAGCATCAAAATTATTACCAACAAGAGCAAAGAGTCCGTCGGGAGTTACGCCAACAACATCGACTCCAAAGAATCCACCATTGTATTCTGATAATAAATTTGCCACTCCAGGTCCAAGAGAAACGTCCCCGGGTCCATTTATTCGCAGCTCGGAAAGTTGGCTTGGAGAAGGGGGAACTGAAACCACATAGGCCATATCCCCATCGGGAGAAAACGCGATCGATTGCTGGAATCCTGGAAGCCCTGAGACAAAGGGTGTAGTTCCAGCCACTACCATACCAGGACCCGTTATACTGTAAACGCTTACAGTATCATCTGGTACGCCAAAAAATAAATCAGCGAAATTAGCCACTAAAACAGTCTGGCCATCGGGAGAGACAGCTGCGTTAATGGGGCTATTCCCTGCTGCCAGAGTAGTTTCCGATGTTAGTCCTGAAGATGGATCTATAGGTCCAAAAATGATTCTGTTATTAAAGGTATCACAGACAATCACCGTTTGATTATCAGGTGCGATAGCGATACACCCTGTAGTTGAATCAGGGGTAGTAAGGGTGTATGTTGTTGTGAGAGTAAAAGTTGAAAGGTCAATAACTGCGATCTGGTTCTCCATACCTCCTACAGTCAAAGCAAACTGCCCATTTTGGGCGATAGCAATGTCAATTTCTCCATCAACCGAACCTAATCCTATGTTTATCGAGCCTGCCAAGGTTGGACTTTTAGGGTCTGATACGTCAATTCGAAAGACAGTTTGTGCGCCGCTGTTACCTACCAGGGCGAAATTACCATCAGGGGTTGTTGCAACATCCTGTAAGGGGCCCGTACCACCCAACTGTCCACCAAGAAAGGGCCCAAAGACCGTTGGCGGATTCGTGCCTAGGTCAATTGTGTTAATTGTAAGGTCAAATTCATTAGATACTACAGCGAAGGGGTCAGTATAAGCCTCATTTATCCCAGCGATAAATAAAAAAAATGTTAATATAAAGATACATAGAAATCTTTTCATCGTTCTATACCTCCTTTTATGATTAAGTTTTATGCGAGAACCGAATTCATAGAATTTAGGTTCCTTCATTTTCGTTTCCTCCTCAGTTTTAGAGTTTTGATAATTTTGATGTGTTGGCGATTATATCACTTTCGCATAGAGCAAATGACATCACCTCCTTCCATTTCATTTTGATCCTGTTTTTCGAACTCTCAGGTTATTAGATTAGAGAAAAAAGGTTCTAGAAATGTTCCCGAATTTTTAATGGTGGGTCAGGATCACGGAATATTTCGGAATAGTCTTAGCATTTATAGAAGGATTAATGAATACTGATAATGAATAGAGTTGTATTCTGTTGGGTGATTGTAAAAAGGGGAATAATTAACTGACTATTAAGGGGTGTGAATTCACAAGAAATAGATTTGAGGGAGATAGTAAGAATGCAGGCACCATATGTGCTTGATGGTGGGCTATTTTTTCAAAATCTCAATCTTGATTTTTACATCACCTTTGACTTTTCTTAATTCTCCTTCTTCCTCAACTTCTCCAATTGGCTTTAATCCTTCATAGAGTTCGTTGACACGTTTTAAATCGAGTAATACAAAGAGGATATTCTTACCCTCGAAAGATTGCTTTCTTAAAATTATTCCGCCCAGGTTTGTGATAGTTGTCTGAGTCTCTTTGTTAGCAATATCGATGTCCTTTACATACGCAGTTATTTTTATATCTCCCCAAATCTCTTCAGGTTGTGGCTGCTTTTGAGTAGGAATACCTGCCTGATTAGAGCGGATTCTATCAAGCTCTGGTTTGTAGGCTTTGTATATAAAAATAGAGAGCGCCACTAAGAAGATTGCAGCAAAGGCCTGTATTGGTAATTTTGTGTGGAGTGGGGAAAAAAATCGTTCGAACATTCCCTTTTTTTGCAGGGCTTCTTCTCTGACCCTTGAAATAATCTGCTCAGTGAATAATTTAGGTGTCTCTACCTTCTCAGCGCCCTGTAAGATTTGAATGGTTTTTCTGAGATCAGAGAGTGACTCTCTCATTTCTTCAGACTCTTTTAGTTGCCCATCAATTATGGCCTTTTCTTCTTCAGACAGAGTGCCTTCGATATAAGCTGCAAGTTTTTCTTCCATCGTAAGAGCGTTCTTATCTTTCATCTATATGACTCCTAAAAACCTCTTTAAGCAGTTTTTCAAAAGGACTCTTGCCCTAAAAAGTCTGGATTTAACGGTGCCTTCCGCAATAGTAAGCGTTCGACTTATGTCTTTATATGAGAATCCCTGAATATCTCTTAGGACGACTACTTCCCTGAATTCATTTTCAAGACGGTCTAGACATAACTGCAACTTCTCTTGTATGTTCTCCCTCTCGATAACTTCATCAGGAAGGGGACCGCTTGAAGGGGGATCAACTGAGATCTGGTTATGACCTATATTAACAGTCTTGTATACGGACACGGATTCACGATAATGTTGAGATTTTAACTTCTTTAGGCTTTTTTTTGAATGGTTAATCACTATAACTGAAAGCCAAGTAGAGAACTTGGATATACCTTTAAAACTCTTTATATTTTTATAAGCAGAGACGAAGGCATCCTGTACAACGTCGCAAGCTTCCTCATAGTTTCCGATCATTCTATAAGCAATATTCAACATTTTCTGCTGGTGCTTCCTCACCAGTTCTTCAAAAGCGGCTAAATCTTTTTTTTGGCACAGACTTACCAGTGTGGAGTCTTGGTCTGTTATTATATGATCTTTTTCCCTCATGTACTTTGACAATAATTTACATTAATTGTTCCATCAATTTTAGGGTCATCAGTTAGAAACCCTTGATCGTAATCACTCAGCTTTCTCATAGACTCTATGAGCCTTAGATAGAACAAAAGGGTGGCTGGCATGAAAAATTGAATTATTTTTCTCTGAGATCATTCATTATCGTAGTCACTCAAATGCGAAAATTTTCTAATATCTTCATCTTATTTTTTTTGAATTGTTCTTACCTCCGCTTTTTTAAGCTGAATCTGTGATGGATAGCATCACAATTTATTCAAACACATGTTCTAGCAAAAGTTCTGTATATAAACTACTAGGAATCTCTTCGAAATTAATTACGCTTAAAAGCCAGTCACCAGATTCGACTCACGGACTACCCACTTGACTTGCTTATAGCTCAGTAAGATAATTAGATAACCATAAAATAAGTCCGGGATGCGCAGAAATTTCTTAATTCGTGAGGTGTGAAAAATGTCAGGAATTTTAATCATACTCATAATTATAGGTATATTGGGCGCTATTTTTGTTGGCATATATAATTCCCTTATAAAGCTGAGGAATACTGCTGATCAATCGTGGTCTGATGTTGATGTGCAGCTTATGAGAAGATATGACCTCATTCCGAATCTGGTTGAAACTGTGAAGGGATATGCATCGCATGAAAAAGAGACATTCGAGAAGGTAGTTAAGGCTAGAAATGACGCGATGCAGGCTTCTTCTCCAAATGATAAAACACATACGGAGAATATCCTGCAGTCAACGCTCAGAAGCCTATTCGCACTGGCTGAGGCCTATCCTGAACTAAAGGCAAATCAGAATTTTATTGAACTTC
>Ga0326597_10005187_pt1 | contig 18136 bp, 12 predicted proteins | sample RVTome_12_FD_203789 | JGI IMG/M metagenome (GOLD analysis project Ga0326597, IMG submission 203789) | Soil microbial communities from uranium-contaminated site in the Upper Colorado River Basin, Wyoming, United States - RVT100D185 | ecosystem: Environmental > Terrestrial > Soil > Contaminated >... | reverse complement strand
CGATCCTCGAGCTGGAAAGCGTGGGCGGTGGCGAGGGTCTGCGTCAGGTTCTGGCGGGCGAGCATCCAGCGCGTAGCGCGACGGTCGCGTCCGACCCGGACGATCTGGCCTACATCCTCTATACATCGGGTTCAACCGGGCAGCCGAAGGGGGTCATGCTCAGCCATCGGAACGCACGGCGTTTCGTAGACTGGTGCGGAGATGCCTTCGCTCCGGAGCCGCAGGACCGCTTTTCCTCGCATGCACCGTTTCATTTCGATCTCTCGATCCTCGATCTCTACCTGCCGCTCTCCAACGGATCGACCTTGGTTCTCGTTCCCGAAGATCTGGGAAAGGAGCCGCAGGGCCTCGGTGCATACATCGCCGAGAAGAAGCTGACCGTCTGGTATTCGACGCCGTCGATTCTGAGTCTGCTGAATCAGTTCGGGCGGCTCGAGGAGTTGGACTGTCGAAGCCTGAGAATCGTCTTCTTCGCCGGCGAAGTCTTTCCGATCGGCCATCTAATTTTGCTACGCGAGAAGTGGCCCTGGCCGCTCTACTTCAATCTGTATGGTCCGACGGAGACCAACGTCTGCACCTACTTCGAATTGCCGCCGGCCCCGGACACGGAGCGTGTAATTCCCTATCCCATCGGATCCGTCTGTCCCCATTACGAAAGCCGGATCGTCGACCAGGAGGGCGTGCTCGTTCCGCCGGGTGCTGAAGGCGAGCTACTCATCGCCGGGGACGGGGTGATGCAGGGATATTGGGATCTCGACGAACAGACGGCGGCGGCGTTCACGATCGTGGACGGCAAGCGCTGGTATCACACGGGTGATCTGGTCGTCGAGGAAGAGGGCGAGCTCATCTATGTGGGACGCAAGGACCGCATGGTGAAGAAGCGGGGCTACCGAATCGAGCTCGGCGAGATCGAATCCGGGCTCTATCGCCACGAGGCCGTGCGCGAGGCGGCCGTCGTCGCGCTGGCGGATCCCGTGGAGGGAGTCCAAATCGTCGCCCATCTGAGTACGAAGGATGGCGGACGCATCTCCATCATCCAGCTCAAGACCTTTTGCTCGAAGCTCGTGCCAAGTTATATGGTCCCTGACCGGTTCGTGTTCCATTCGGAGTTGCCCAAGACGTCGACGGACAAGACTGACTATCAGATGCTCGAAGAGCTGAGCTGAATCGCAAATCGTGAGGACGAGTCATGGATTTTTCATGGTCTGAGGAGCAAGAGCATTTCAGGGACACGGTTCGACGCTTCGCGGCCGCAGAGCTGAACGAGGGCTATCTCGAACGCGAGAAGGCCGGAGAGTTCAACCGGAGCGGATGGAAACGCTGTGCGGAGATCGGGATTCACGGGTTGCCGATCCCGAAGGAGTACGGAGGGGCTGGGCAGGATGCGCTGACGACCATGGGTGTCTTGGAGGCGTTGGGCTACGGCTGTAAGGACAACGGTCTGATATTCTCCATCAATGCGCACATGTGGACACTGGAGATTCCCCTCCTCAATTTCGGAACGGAAGAGCAGAAGAAGATCTGGTTGTCGCGGCTGTGCAGTGGCGAAGTGGTCGGCGCCAACGCGATGTCGGAGCCGGGCGCTGGTTCGGATGCCTACAGCCTGACCACGCGTGCCGAGAAACGCGGCGATCGCTATGTGCTCAACGGTGGAAAGGTCTTCGTCACGAATGGACCGATCGCGGATGTGTATCTCGTCTTCGCAACTGTCGATCCGGAGCAGGGCCCAAATGGGATCACCGGGTTTCTCGTCGAGCGCGAACGGAAGGGCCTCTCGATCGGAGCACACGCGCAGAAGATGGGCCTCAAGTGCTCGCCGATGAGCGAGGTATATTTCGATGACTGCGAGATCCCCGAGGAGAATCGTCTGGGTCGCGAGGGAGCGGGCAAGGGCCTCTTCACCGATTCGATGACCTGGGAGAGGAGTTGCATCCTTGCCAGCGCCGTCGGCACGATGGAGCGCATTCTCGAACGCTCCGTGGCCTACGCGAATGAGCGTAAACAATTCGGGCAGCCGATCGGGAAGTTCCAGCTGATTGCGTCGAAGATCGTCGACATGAAGATGCGTTTAGAGGCGTCGCGCGCCATGCTCTATCGTGCCGGCTGGTTGCGCAGTCGCGGCCGTTCGATCTTCCTCGAGGCGGCGATGGCCAAACTTCAGATCAGCGAAAGCCTGGTACTCACGGCTCAAGACGCGATGCAGATCTACGGCGGCTACGGTTATATGGCGGAATTTGAGATGGAGCGTGAACTGCGAGACGCCATGGCGAGCCGTATCTACTCGGGGAGTTCGGAGATCCAGCGGCTCATTATCGCGCCGCTGGTCGGACTGTAGACCGCGCGCGGCGGCAGAGACCGTTTTGGCCAGCCAAGACTATACGACCCTCTCCACGGTCCGCATTCCCCGAGTTTCCAGCCACTTCGCGACCGCTTTCACGCTGTCCCGCACGATGGGCGTGACGGCCGGCGAGCCGAAACGCGTCAGACCCACCAGCTTCCCCGACTTGCTCGGCCGCGCCTCGACGATCAGCTCCTGCCGCAGGTCTTTGGCCTGGGTGACCACGTGGAAGTGCAGCCGGCTTCCATCCAGCGAGCGCGTGAGATCCGACAGGACGATCGTGCCCTGCTCGTGGGGATACTCCCGGATCACAAACGAATCGACACCGTCGAAGTCGCCTTCCATCAGGATGTGATACATGGAACAGATCTCCGTTCGTGGGGGAAAGGCCTCGTCGGCTTCGGCGCGTTTGTGGAGCAGCATCTGCTGAATGTTCTTCTGCTGCGCGAGCCAGCGCCGCGCGTACTTCGTCTCGAAGAACGCCGCCGCGGGTTCGCGGACTTCGACCTCGAAGAGCCCACAGGCTCGCGCGGTTTTCACGGCGTGGCCGAAATAGCCCTCGTGATCGCTCGTGAAGAGCAAGGAGCCGCCGTCGACGAGGCGCGTCGAAACGAGGCGCAGGAACTCGGGCTGGATCAGGCGGCGATGGTGGTGGCCGCGGCGCGGCCAGGGGTCGGGAAAGTTGACGAACACGGTCGTGAGACTGTGAGGCGGCAGCAGATCCTGCAGACAGATCTCGGCCCTGGCGTGGAGCAGGCGAACATTGGCGAGCCCGGCCCGGTGCAGGCGGCAGTAGGCGCGCGAAACCGACGCCATGGCCTTTTCCGCCCCGAGGACATTCCAGTCGGGTCGAGAGCCCGCGAGTTCGCCCAGAAAATCCCCGTTGCCGAAGCCGACTTCCAGGACGAGCGGCGCCTCGCGGCCAAAGCTCTCGGCCATGGGCTGGGGAAATTGCAGATCGGAAAAGCGCAGGATCATGGGCGGCGCATCAGGGGGCGGGAAAATCCAGACGGAAGAGCGCTCCGCCGTCGGCGTGATTCGTCGCGGCGACGCGTGCACCCTGTGCCTCGGCCAGCGATCGTACCAGCGACAGCCCCAATCCCAGACCGGCAGGCGCTTCGGAATGATTGCCCCGTTGGAACGGATGGAAGAGGCGCTTGCCCAGGTTCTCCGGAAGTCCGGGGCCGTGGTCGCGCACGCTCAGAGACGCGATGCCATTGGCGCGCACGACGGAGACCTCGATGCGTCGGTCGCTCGACGCTCTCCCGTACTTTTCCGCGTTGTCGACGAGATTCTGGACGATCGGATCGATCGCCTCGGGATCGAAGGAGATCGCGCTGAGATCGCCGTGCCGGGCGAAGCTCAGGCTGGCACCGGCGGCGCGGATCGGCGCCTCCATGCGGGCCAAAACTCCCTCCACCGCGGCGCCGAGATCGCCCGGCCTGGGATTGACCTGTAAGAAGTCCCGCTCGAAGCCCGTGAAGTCCAAGACGTTGGACACGACACGACCGAGCCGTTCGACCTCGTCCGCCACCTTGCGCCCGTACTCACGCTGTCGGCGCGCATCGCCGAGGGAGTCGTCCGCCAGCATCTCGGCGTAGAGACGCAGGCTGGCGAGTGGTGTGCGCAGCTCGTGGGCGGCGGAAGCCGCGAAGCGCGAGCGTTGCCGGGCGAGGCGTTCGGTCTGCCACAGGAGAAGCAGCACCGCTCCTGCGGCCATGGCCGCCGCGATGGCGCCGAAGGAGAAGCTGCGCCGGAAGTCCGACACGATCCTGGTCGCCGCGAGCGTCGCGAGTTTTGCGACCTCCTGGGCGTCGGCGGTGACGACCCAGCTCACGCCGGGAAGGTCGATCGTCGCGCGGATGGCGCCCGCTTCCTGCGCCGCGCCCAGTGGCATCATCTCGACGGGAAGAGCCACGGGCCCGAGCCAACCCTCCGCCGCCTCTCGATCGACCACGAATCCCTGCACGAGCGGGCCGCGCCCGGTGTCGACGCGCCGCAATGCCACGAGTGCGGCTTCGGAGGCGATGTCGACGGTCGCCCACGTGAACTCGCCCAGTTCGATGCTCGGATCGTCGGGCTCGATGTGAAAGTCCGCCGTGGCCGCGCCCGCCGCGCGGGCGGGGATCTCCGCGTGGACGATGTTGATGCAGCTCTGCGCCGCCGATTCCAGGGCGGCCAGGAGGAGTTGCTGCGAGGCGAACCAGTCGCGTGTCACGATCTCGGGCCATTCGTCGCCGTGCAGGCTCGGCATGGTCAGTTCGCGGTTGGGATCGATCTGGAAGTGCGTCTTGACCAGCGGATCACGCAACCCGCGAGCCAGGGGCGAAGGCGTGATCGAAGAACACTGGCAGCTGCTCGTGGGATCGTGATAGCTGCTCTGATAGTGATAGAAGGGCCGCTGCGATTCCTCTGTGCGCAGTCCCTCCAGCCGACCGCTCAGCCGTTGCGCCAACGCGCTGCTGACCCGCCGCGCCTCGTCGACGGGTCGCTTGCGGATGGATTCGGCCTCGCGGCCTGCGCTCCGGCTTCCCGCGACGTACCAGGCCGTGCAGGGAACGACGATGGCCAGCGCCGTGAGGGCGGCGGCCATTCCCAGGCGATGGACACGCGGTCTCATGTCTCGCCGAGGGCGTAGCCGACACCCTTGACCGTCAGCACGATCTTCGGCTGCGAGGGATTGCGTTCGACCTTCTGTCGCAGCTTGGCGATCGTCATGTCGACCGTTCGCGTCTGCAGGCTGCGCGGCGCCTCCCACACATCTTCCAAGAGATCGCCACGGCTGACCGCGCGCGTCCGATTGCGATGGAGATAGCGCAGGATTTCCGCTTCACGCGCTGTCAATGTCTGAGTCGACCCCCCGCGCGTGGCGCGGCACATGCCGAGATCGAGTTCGCAGCCATCGAGTTCGAGCAGTTCGGGGCCTGTGCTGGTGGCCGTGCGCCGGCCGACGGCTTCGATGCGGGCCAGGAGCTCATGCGCGCCGAAGGGTTTGGTCACGTAGTCGTCGGCGCCGACGCTGAGTCCGCGGACCTTGTCCTCTTCGGCGCCCCTGGCCGTCAGGAGGATGATCCCCAGATTCGGCTTGGCCGCGCTGAGGCGGCGGCAGATCTCGATCCCGTCCATTCCCGGAAGCATGAGATCCAAGAGCGCGAGGTCGAAATGCTGACCGAGTCCCGCCTCGCAGCCGTGGTTTCCATCCGAGCAGGCGACGGCCTCGTGACCTGCCCCCGCGAGCAGATCCACCAGGGCCTCCCGAAGGGCCCGCTCATCTTCGACGATCAGAACGCGCATGTTCGGCCCCCGGCTCGCTCCCCGCACTCACGATACACGAGCCTTACGACAAAACGACAGCCCGCGATGTCAATGGATGGTAAAACGCTGGGCGCGGCGAGTGGTTCCACGGCGCCGCCAGGAACGGAAACGGGGCGGAAGGTGTCTTCCGCCCCGCGCGTTCGTTGAATTGTCGGAGGCCGCGTCAGCTGCCGCGTTGCCGCTCGGCCTTGCGCAGCGCCTTCACGGCCTTGCCGTACTCGTGGTCGTTGTCGATGCGATCGATCTCGGCGCCGAGGGCCTCGAAGACCGCCGCGTCGAGATCCGGAATGTTGGCGATCTGGATCAGGAGCTTCGTGCGCTCGTAGTCCGAATCGATCGCTCCGACGAGCTGAATCAGCCGCATCTGGCCGTCCTTGTCCAGATTGGCCTCTTCCATTAGCGTCAAAAGGACACGGCCCCGCTCGTAGTTGGAGTCGATCTCCTCGACGGCGTCGAAGTAGAGATCGTGGAGTTCGGGATACTTCAGGTAGGTGCGTGAAGTCGAGACAAGCACTTGAGCCCGTTCGTAGTCCGAATCCACATCGAGAACCGCCTTGAGGATGCGGGCCGCCAGTTCGGGGTCGTCTTCGGCCTCATCCAGGAGCTGTTGCAGGACCTGACTGCGCTCGTAGTCCGAGTGGATGCCTTCGACATTGCGGAAGTAGGCATCACGCAGCCCCTGATCGGCGAGTTCGCGCGCGCTCACCTCCTTGAGGATGCGACTGCGCTCGTAGTCGGAGCTGATGCCCTCCGCCGCGTGGAGCACGCGCGCCAACTGCTCGGCCGTCAGCTCGTGACGCTCGAACGCGGAACGCAGAACCCGGCTGCGCTCGTAGTCGCTGCCGAGTTGGTCGACGGCGTCGAAGTAGGCCTCGCGCGACTTATCGTTCGCCATGAACTCATCGAGATTGTACAGGAGTAGCTGCGCACGCTCGTAGTCGCTGCTGACCTCGCGTGCGAACTCGCCCAACACTCGTTGTCGCTCATCGTCGTTCAGCTCTTCCAGGCCGAGTAGCGCGCTGAAGTATTGTTTGCGGACATGATCCGATTCGAGCCCGTCGATCTCGCTCAGGACGGCGTCGAGACCGTCCGCCTTGTAGATCCGCGTGGCGCGGACGTCGGCGCCGATGCCGGTCTGCCGGATGGCCTCGTCGAGGGTTTCGCTCAGCCATTCCTTGGCGGAGTCATCGAAGGGCTTCTCCGAGCGGCCCTCGAAGTAGGTGTGCGTGAGATTTCCGTCCTCGTCGGCTTCGATCTCGACGTGCCGCGCGCGTCGACCCTTGCCGCGGCCGATCTCGAAGTAGCCGCCCTCGGAGATCGAGGCGACATCGCTGTCGTCGTCGTTGAACTCGATCTCTCCGTCGGCCTCGATCCAGATGCGATCGCTACCGCTGCTCCAGGTCCATTTCGAATGGTCGTCGTCGCTCTGGATGTGGAGGCTTCCATGGCCGTCGCCGCCCATGGTGTAGGCATAGCCGGTGCCTTCGGTGATGACACTGACGCTGCCTTCGGGGGCGACGACCGCGTAGCTGCCTTCGTTCACGAAGACCGGGTTGACATAGGCCTCGGCGCGTGGCGCGAACTCAAGACGCTGCGGCTCGGCGTAGACGCGGGGCTCGACTGCGACTCTCGGAGGCGGCGCGATCTCCGCGCGCGGGACGCGGAATCTCTTGTGCAACTCGCGATCGGGCGGCGCCGCAGTCACCGGCTGCAGAACAGCGAGGCCGAGCACGCAGCCGGCCGCGAGCGCCCCGCCGAGGAACAGGCGCCTGCGGCTCGGTCCGACGCGGCTGAGCTGTGGATCCAACACCGCGACTAGGCGATCGCTCAGTTGCGACCGCCGCGCCATGGCGACGCTGGCGAAGGTCGTGCTCTCTTCGGCGCGAAGGGAGCGGGCCATCTCCAAGAGATGGCTCGCATACGACGAGGCCTTAGAACCCGCCATCAAGACCTGATCGTCGCAGGCCCGCTCCCGTTCATCGCGCATACGACCGGCGGCAAACCAGACGAGGGGATGGAACCAATAGAGGACGCAGGCAATCTGAGCCAGCGTCTGGCTCAGGCAGTCATGCCGGCGCACATGATGCAGCTCGTGCACGAGGACATCGCGACGCTGGGCCGGATCCCACTCGTCTGCTTCCTTCGGAATGAGAATGACGGGGCGGAAGGCGCCCCAGGTCATGGGTGTCATCGAATCACGACTCTGCAGGACGCGCAGCCGTGTGCGCATCCCCATTTCTTCGCGCAGATCGTCGATCTCGTCGACCCACTCGCCTTCGGTCAGTACGACACTGTTGCGCTCGATGAGCCAGAGGCGCAGGCGGCCCGCGGCGAAGAAGGTCAGGACCAAGAGCGCGCCCAACTCCCAACTCAACAGGAGCCAGGTCGAAGTGGAGAACTCCGCCATCTGCGCGCGAGCCGTGCTCCAGATTCGATCCAGGGTCGAAGGCGTCGCGGTCTGGTCGACCGTCGCGTTATCGCCGCCGGCAAGGCGCGCGTCGACCTGCGTCGTCGCGAGCCCGGTGGGCACGGATTCGAGGCGCGCCGGAGTGGTTTCGTAGTTCTGCTGCGGGCCGAACTCCCGCACCGAGTGCACGGGTTGTGTCTCGGCCTTCGGCAGGCTCGGCAGTTCCAGCTCCCAGCTGGGGAGGCTCGCCGAGAGCAGGGGCATGAACAGCACGCCCACCACGGCGGCCGTCCACCAGAGATGACGCGTCGCCGCCGACGTGCGGCGCAACAGGAGTGCGCTGGCGCCGCAGAGAGCGAGAAGAATGGTGCCTCTGAGGACCATGCCGAGGGCGACGGACTGCCAGCCGTCGGCGATACGGGCGAGATCCGTGGGATCGATCATGGGGCTCATGCTCATCGTCCTTCCTTCTGGGCGCTTTCGATCAACTCGGCGAGACGCGCGAGTTCCTCCTTGGACAGCCGCTTCTCGTCGATGAGCGAAGCGACCATCTGTTCGCGCGAGCCTTCGAAGAATGTGTTCAACAGGCCGCTCAGAGCGTCCGTGCGCGCTTTGTCGCGGGAGACGGTCGGCAGGAAGACGTAGCGCTGGCCCTCCTGGCGATGCCGCAGCTGCCCCTTCTCCTCGAGAATGCGAAGATGGGAGCGGACGGCCGAGTAGCTCGGCGCGTCGTGGAGATTCCGCTGAATCTCCGAGGCCGTGGCCTCTCCCAGGCGATAGATCAGATCCATGATCTGGCGCTCGCGGCGGCTCAGATCCCGGCGATTCACGGGGGCCATGGGCCATCTCCCTTCTGGCCGCCTCGGGCACGGTCGTGGGGGCGGGTCGAAGCTGCTGTCCAAAGGGCATGCTAAAAAAGCAGCATGTGTTGAATTTTTAGCATACGGAGCTCGGTTGTCAAGGGTTCCAAGAAATTTTGATGGGGCGCAAAAGAAATCGGCGCCCCGAGATCTCGAGGCGCCGAAGGGCGAAAGGGAGTCGCAATCGCCTATTTGCTGCCGGTCGCCATCTTCCCGGAATCGAGGAAATCCTGGACGCGCTTGGCCATGGCCTTCTCCCCCGGCGCGCGGCTGTCGACTTCGTGCTCGGTGAACTCGAAGCTGCCGTTCCACTTGCCTTCGTGCACACCCAGGCTCAGCTCGCCGAGATACTTGCCCCGCGGATTCGCGGCGAGCAACTTGATGCCGTGGATGTTCACGGCCTTGCCGTAGTGGCTGGCGCTGTTGCCCTCGATCATGAAATTCACGCCGTTGCCGTCGGGGAGATTCCGGGCGAGTTCGCGGCTGCCGTGCTGTTCGAGATTCGAAAGCAGCACGATGAGATCGGACTGTTCCCGCAGCCGCGGCAGGACCTCGAGGAGGGCTTCCATGGGATCCACGATCTCGATGCCCGCCAGGTCGCCGGCCTCGGAGACCAATTCGGCATCGGGCGCGAGGACAGACACGATGCCGACGCGCAGCCCGTTTGCTTCCTGGATGAGATAGGGGGCGAATACGGGCTCGCCGTCCGCGCGCAGATTGGCCGAGCTGAACTGCAGCCCATGCTTCGACTCGAGCTCGCGCAGGAATTCCAGCCCGAAATGCAGATCCTCGGCGCCGATGCCGACGGCGCGAGTGCCCAGACGCGCGCTCTCGGCGCCCAGGAAGGCGCTCTGCTCGCGCATGCCGTCCTCGATGGGGCCCAGCATGTTCCCGGCGTCGATGGCAATGACCGCTTCGCAGCTCTCGTGGATGTCTGCCATGATGGCGGCGCGGCGTTCGAGGCCGCCGAGCGGGGCCTTGGGGCAGCCACAGTGTTCGATGCGTCCCTGGACCTTGCCCTGGAAGACGAGCTTCACGCAGTCGGGGTTGGCGGAGGCGGGTGCGGCGATCAGGAGAAATGTCGCCGCCATGCAGCAGCTGATCGCGAGGGCGCGCCTCAGCCAGCTTGCGTTCGGTATCATACTTGGTCCTCCTCGGGAGGGAATTGGGGTCGCTCGGTTGCAGCCATGAAAGTTTCGCCCCAATTCGTTCCCTTGGCCGTCAGCAGTGGGTAAAAGCATGAACGTCATCGTCAGCGGAGCCTCTGGACTTCTGGGCACGGCTCTTACCCGTCGTTTACACGAGCGGGGTGATCGCATCCGGCGCTTGATACGCCACGAGCCCCACGGGGATTCCGAAATCGCCTGGGATCCGCTCGCTGAGGACCCCGCCGAAGACCGGCGCCTCGGAGAAGAGTTTAGCAGCTGCGACGCCGTCGTGCATTTGGCCGGGATCTCGATCGGCGACAAGAGGTGGAATCGGGAGCGGAAGCGGCAGATCTGGGACAGCCGGGTCCTGGGGACCGCCCAGATCGCCCGGGCGGCGGCCGCTTCAGGCAAGACGGGCGTCTTGATCTCCGCCAGCGCCATCGGCTATTTCGGCGACAGCGGCGACAGCGTGGTCGACGAGGGCAGCCCGCGCGGTTCTGGCTTTCTCGCAGAATTGTGCGAGGCCTGGGAGGCTGCGACGGGGCCGGCGCGCGATGCGGGATGGCGCGTCGTGAATGTTCGTACATCGCTGGTGTTGACTGCCTCGGGCGGGGCGCTGCCGAAGATGCTGCTGCCCTTCAAGATGGGCGTCGGCGGAATCATCGGCAGCGGGAAGCAGTGGTGGAGTTGGATCTCGCTCGAGGACTGGGTGGGGGCGGTGATGCTTGCGTTGGACCTGACCTCGCTCTCTGGGCCGGTAGTCGCGGCGGCGCCGGGTGTGGTCCGTAATTCCGAATTCACTCGCGAGTTGGCCGGCGCGTTGCACCGTCCGGCGTTCATGCCGCTGCCGGGGTTCGCTGCGAAGTTGGTCGTCGGCGAGATGGCGGAAGAAGCGTTGCTGACCGGGCAGCGCACGAGGCCGACGCGCCTCATGGATACCGGGTTCGAGTTTCGGTATCCGCAGCTGAAGAGCGCGTTGAAGGCGGCCCTGGGCTGAGCGAGATTTCGGCCGGCCGAAACCGGTCAGGCTTCTCGGACAGGAGCACGCGGCCGTCGCAAAATCAGAAGTCGACTACGCTCAACTCGTAGGTCGCGCGCGTCACCGTGCCCGAGTTGTCACGGGTCTGAACCACGAAGCTGTGCATACCCTCGTCGAAGCTCTGTGTCGGAGCGCTCGACCAGTCGCCCCAGTCCACCACCCAGTTGGCGTCGTTTGGGTCGTCGGGGTCCAGCAGGTCCCAGCCGTAGCGGTACGACTCGATCAGACCAAGGTAGCTCGCGGCGTCGGCGGTCCAGGAGAAGACCAGAGCTTGGCCGCGGCTGATGTCATAGAACTTGAGACCGTTCAGCCCGACGAACGCCTGCTGCCCGAAGGCTGATTCGTCGACCACCAGGACCGGGAGCACACTGCCTGATACCTGGAAGTGTACGACCTGCTCCAGCCAACGGAAGCTGCGGCTGGTCGCCCCATCGATGTCGCGCGCCTGGACGGCGAAGAGAAACTTATCTCCCACATCCAGACTCGGCAGCGTGACACTCCGCGACGGGTCGCAAGAGTCGGCGTCCTCGTGGTACGGGAGCCAGTCGCTCCAGTGCGGATCGTTCGTGGCCAGTGCGAGGAACGGATTGTTCGCCTCGAAGATCGACCGCGTGAGGCAGTTCCCGTTGGGTTGACTGGCGGGCAAGAGAATGTAGCGCGTGAATGCCGGCCCGCCCGACTTGGAATCTGCATCGGTCGCCGTCCAGCGGAAGGAAGCAACCCGGCCGGATTGCACACACGAGAGGGCGGGCACGAGCGGCTGCGAAATGAAGATCTCCGGCGACAAGGTCAGAGCCGTGAAGTCCAGCGCGGCCGCCGTTGGATCTGCCAATCCTCGATCGTCCACCGCGCGAACCTGGAACGTCCGCTCTGCGCCCGCACCTTCGAAGCCGGCGTCGCTCGGATCGTCGGGAAAGGACAAGGTGAGTTCGCGATCGTCGGTCCGCGCCCACGGCTGTTCCTGGAGTCCCTTCTCGAGCAGGCGCCATTCGAAGAAGTCCACGCGGCCGTCGGTGTCGGTGCCGCTGAAGCCGAAGTCGACGGCGAATCCTCCGTCCTCGGGGCGCGGTGAGCTCGCCTGGAGTTCCGTTTCAGGAGCCTCGTTCGCGGGCTGCGTGACGGCATTGTCACCGCAGGCGTGTAGGATCATGGCCCCGGTGGCGCAGAGGAGGATCGAAACGATGGCTCGGAGCGTTGATTGTCGCATCACCTCTCCTCCCGATTGTATTTCACTTTCAGTGCGGCCCAACTCGAGCTCTGCGTGGGAACGATGACGCCGCTGCAAGTGAGATTTGCGTCGTATCCACCACAGCTGGTGGGACCGTAGGAGTCGACAACGAGGAATACGGTTCGATTCACCGCTCCGTCGTTGGTGTAGCTCACGCTTTCCTGCTCGCCGCCGGCCCCGGCATCAGAATAGTCGAGGCATTCGGGAGCGTCCCCGCAGCCGCCAAGAATCCACAGCACGGCGTCGGCCGCCGGCATGGCGAGATCGACCTGGAACGAACCTCCGGGTTGCACCGTCAGGCGGTACCATTGCTCCACTCCCGCAGAGGGAAAGAGCTCGCAGCCGAGCGCCCGCAGGTAATCATTGCCGAGACAGGTGTCCCCGGTAAACGCCGGGCCCGAAGCGCACGAGAGTGGAATCGCCGTCTGACACGCCGCGAGATCGACACTCGCCGGATCCGTCCCGACGATGTCGAGCGTGAAGTCACACGCGGCCCCGCCGTATCCATCGACCACGATGAAGAAGTCGCCCATCACCGGGTTCGTCGTCTGGATTCCCGTATCGGCAACCAACAGACAACTCAAGTCGGGATCGCAGGCGTCCAGGAGCGCGATATCCAGATCACAGGCTGCCGTGAGGCGAATCTCGAACATGGTGGGCGCGGCGAGACTGAGCGCGTAGACGATGTCGCCCCCGGTCTCGGGCCACTGACTGCAGCCGTAGCTGTCGACATTACTCACCAGGCCGACAGTGGAGGCCTGGATCGAACTGCCGACTTGGAGCGCGACAGCGTCGCTGCAATCGATGAGCTGCGGGGAGGAGGGAGAGTCCACGAGTGAACCGGCCTTCTCGCTCCTGCTCTCGAGAGCGGCGAAGGCGGCCTGAGAGAGACCTGCTCGGGCCAGACACAAGAGGATGACCGTGCTTGCGACGAGCGCAGGCTTCATGCTGAGGCCTCCCAAATCTGAAGCTCCAGGATCTTGAGGAGCGCGATGATGCGACGCTCTCTACCTGCGGACGAATACTACGGAGCGGATTCGGGCCACTCAATTGGTCGCAGCAAGAAGCGTCAGACGCCGCGAAACTTGCATGCCGCCACTCGTCAGCCTGTAGAAGTATACGCCGTTGGGCACCGGATTGCCTGCATCATCGCGTCCGTCCCATGTGGCGAATTGCAAACCGGCCTGTCCTGTATCGCTGAACAGCCTGCAGACCATGCGGCCTCTCAGGTCGAACAGCGTGATCTCCGCCTGCTGTGCTCGCGGAAGCTCGAACGCAATGGTTGTCGTCGATGTGCAGGGGTTGGGGCTGCTCGATTCGAGCCGCAGGCTGAACGCCGTCCCGGTCACATTCACCGTCTGGACGGCGAGTTGGCTCCCTCCGTGCCATGCGCTGAGCTCGTAGACATAGGACTCCGACGCGCTGGCCGTCGCGTCCAAATAGTCACGGCTGGCTGGCTCGAGCAATTGACCGCCGTGTAAGACGGTCCACTGTGCGAATTTTCTCCCGTGACGGCGGATCCGGAAACCGTCGATTTCGAGATCGGCCTCGAAATCCCAATGCAGTTGAACGCCGTTGGCCAGCGCTGATGCGCGCAACGCGGGGAGCAACACGGGCACGGACGAGCCAATCACCTCCACGGCGGCGCTACTCAGCTCAAGATCGCTTGCTATGGCCATCACTCGATAGCGATAGCTCTCGCCGTCCACCACGTCCACGTCCCGCCACACGAATTCACCGTTGCCGGCAATCTCACGATGCACGACGCCCGACCATCGGCCCCCGCGGGCGCGGTGCACGACAATCTCCTCGTAACCGGCGTCGGTCGGATAGCTCGCCCGCAGCTCGATCGTCCGGTTGAACGGCGCCGCCTGAAGCACAGGCGCCGCGGGAAGGACCGTCCGCGTATCGGTCAGTCCCTCGACGAGAGACAGGCGCAGGTTGACGGGGACGTTCGCGAAGATTTCTTCGCGGCCGCGCGGCCAGACGATGCGGAGTTGGTCGATCTGTGTGGCGTCGCCGACGCCGATGTGGATCTCATCGCTTGGCTGCGAGAGATAGCCGCTCGCACCATAGAGTGTGCGTCGATGCGTATAGCTGCCGACCGTCGCGAAGACGCGCGTTCCGATCGCGTCTCGATTGCTGCTCGTGCCGGTGAAACGCAGGACGAGCGAGTTGCCCGTGTCCGCCGTGTCGTTCCGCATGTAGCGATACGGGCCGTTGTTGTTCGTGACGAAGATATCCAGATCTCCGTCGAGATCGAAGTCGCTGACGCCGGCCCCGCGTCCATAGTCCTCGTCGCCGAGGCCCGAGCTCACGGTGTGATCGACGAAGCTCCCGCCGACGTTCTTCCAGAGACGATTCGTCTGCCGGCGATCTGGGCCCCCGGCGCAGGCATGGGGGAACTCGGGCGCGTCTCTCGGGCAGATCGCCATGTATCCGTTGACCAGGTAGAGGTCGAGCCAGCCGTCGTTGTCGGCGTCGAGCCAGTCGCAGAACCAGCCGATGCGCGTATCCTTGAGCGGAATAGTGATTGGGTCGCCCTGGACCGAGAGATTGACGTAGCGATTCGGCAGGCGCTTGTAGAAGTCGTTGTTCTGGCTCCAGGCATTCGAGACGTAGAGATCATCATCGCCGTCGTGGTCGAAGTCGCCGAGGGCGATTCCCATGCTCGTACCTGTGTTCTCGCCCGGCTCGAACCAGGTGTTTGCGTAGTCGAGGAAGCTGCCGTTGCCGAGGTTCCAGTAGCAGAAATTCGGAAAGGTGAAGTCATTGGCGACATAGAGGTCGGGCCAGATGTCGCTGTCATGGTAGTACCAGATTGCGGCCCATCCCGGTCGCTGCGGAACGTTGACCTCCCAAATGGAACTGGCGTCGCTTCGATTGGCGAACGCGTTTCCGCCGTTGTTCCGATACAGATTATCGAGTCCTGTCCAGTCGGAGATGTAGACGTCGAGGAAACCATCGCAGTTGTAGTCCCCCCAGGCCCCGGTCGCCGACGAGCCCTCCGTCCAGATACCGACGGCCTCGGTCTCGTCGGTAAAGCTCCCGTTGCCGTTGTTGCGCCAAAAGTGAGAGGGCTCGTTCCACACCGTCAGGAACAGATCCCGATCGCCGTCGTTATCGATGTCGACCAGGCAGGGCATCATGCTTCCGACGTCGAGGACGCCGGGCGTTCCTGGGCTCGTGTTTCCGGACGGTCTCCAGTTGATTCCGAGGGCGGGAGCCACATCGATGAGGGTGCCACCGTCGTTGCGGTAGAGGCGGTTGCCGTCGGTGTCGTCGCTCACGAACAGATCGAGATCACCGTCGCGATCGAAATCGACGGCGGCGACGCCCGGTCCATACAGGCAGCCCGAGGCGTGAACTCCCGAGATCCCAATCTCCGTCGTCGCCTCGGTGTAGGACGGCTCGCCGGTGAGTGCGGTGGTCGGCGTTGCGAAGGCGAAAACGGTCGAGAGCAGAATGACCGGAGTCGATGGGGTCCGGGTTCGCGGTTGCATGGTGCCTCGGTGGGGATGCGGGCGAGTGCGTACCAATGGATAAGGAGCTTAACAACCTGCGATTCCCCTGTAAAGGGACGCGGCTGGGGCGCGAACGTCCCGTCAATTGGGCACTTTACAACCTGGATCAAGATTGTTAAGCTACTTATCAATCTCGCCCTGACTCCCGGGATCCCGTCCTCGTCTTCCGCGGGACGCCCACGAGGGGGTCAGTTGGTTCGTGACGGAACGGGGTCATGTCAGCCTGTGGCCACCGGCGTTCGCTGGGAGTCCTTCGGCTCCTGCTGCCGGCTCTCTTCGTCTTGTTGGCGGCCTCGGGCTCCATGGCGAGTTCCCGCAGCCATCTGTATCGCGAACTCAACCTAGCCCTCCAGTACTCGGTCGATCGGCAGCAGATCCTTGCGAGCCCGCTTCCCCCGAGCACCTCCGTCGGTCTCGAGTTCATCCACAGCAGACCGCCGCTGCCGCGCGGGCAAAGCGGCCTCCAAGGTGTGGATCTCCATCTTCGGCTCAGCGATCCCCCGGGATCCGGCCTGGCCGATCTCTATTTCGGCGACGCCTGGGCCCTCTTCGGCGTGGGGCGCCAGCGTTCCCAGCTCCGGATCGGCCACTTCAACATTCCTTTCGGAATGAACCCGGTCATGGAACCGCGCGGCATCTTCCGTATGCCGCTGGAGGCCCTGGATCTTGGTTACAAGAAGGACTGGGGGATCAGCTGGCAGCGCGAGAGTGGGGAGCATGATCTCGAGGTCGGTGGCTTCCTGGCGTCGGGAGGCGATCTCCACTGGCGGCGGGGAAGCTTCCTGTTCGCCGGACGCATGGGCACGCCGACCTATCGGGACTTCGAGTACGGCTTTTCCCTGCTCATCGCCGATTCGCCTCCGACCATGGGTGATGTGCGGATGGCGGACATGATGGTGCGCCGCGTTCGAGCGGGGCTGGACGCCATCTACCTCTACGGCACGCACACCATCCTCAAGAGCGAGCTGGCGGCGGGGACCGACGACGGTCGCTCCGTTGCCGGTCTCATGGCGGCGGTCGACTGGATTCCGCCCAACTCCACGCGTTGGGTCGTCGCGCTGCAATCAGAGGCCCTGCGGCGCAACAGCCCGGGCGACGCCATGGACATGGTTCGCATCACTGCCGAGGCGTCGTATTCGCTCGGAGATCTGACGATGCTCCGCCTCGATCTCGTTCGCGTGCTGGAGTCCAGCATGGGGACCTCCACCGAACTCTATTTCATGGTGCACCACTATGGGCGCTGACCCTCTCGCGCGGTCGAGTGTCTTGCTCGTGCTGCTGCTGGCTTCGACGGCCGCCCACGGCGCCGGTCCCATCCGCTTCGAGGACGCAACGGCATCGAGCGGCGTCGGGTTTCGTCACGGCTACGGCGCGGACGAGCTGACGAACTTGGTCCAGACGACTGGACCCGGAGTCTGTCTCTTCGACGCCGACGCCGACGGGGATCTCGATATCTACTTCGTCAACGGTGCACCCATGCGACCCGGTGGCAGCGGGCCACTGTTGCGCAACGCCCTGTACATCAATGACGGGTCTGGAATCTTCCACGACGCGACGGACGAGTCGGGAGTCGGCGACGGCGGCACGGGCATGGGGGCAGTGGCTGCCGACTACGACAACGACGGTGATGACGACCTCTATGTCTGCAACTTTGGCGAAAATGTCCTCTACAGGAATCGTGGCGACGGAACTTTCGAGGAGGTCACGGATCGCGCAGGCGTCAGCTGCGTCTCGTGGAGCGCGGCGGCGGCGTTCGCCGACGTCGATGCCGACGGCTACGTCGATCTCTTCGTCTCGAACTATCTCGACTTCCACGCGGACAGTCAGCCCCGGCGCTCGATGCTCTCCTACAAGGAGGGTTACCGCTTCTTCCCTGGCCCCTACGACTTTCCCGGCGTTTCCAGCTCGCTGTACATGAACAACGGCGACGGGACGTTCCGGGATGCCTCGGCGGAATCTGGCATCGAGCGCGTGGGTAAGGGGATGGGATGCAGCTTCTCGGACCTCGATCTCGACGGTGACGTCGACCTCGTCGTCGCCAACGACCGCCACGCGAACTACCTGTTCGAGAACGACGGCACGGGACATTTCGCCGAGGTCGCAGTGCGGGCGCAGATCGCCTACGACATGAATGGTTTCGAGACGGGTGCCATGGCCGTCGCCACGGGGGACCTCGACGGCGACGGTTTCCCCGATCTTCTCATCACCAACATGATCTTCGAGTACAACACCTACTATCGGAACCTCCACGATTTCAGCTTCGAGGACATGACCGAA
>Ga0326597_10005186_pt1 | contig 18137 bp, 13 predicted proteins | sample RVTome_12_FD_203789 | JGI IMG/M metagenome (GOLD analysis project Ga0326597, IMG submission 203789) | Soil microbial communities from uranium-contaminated site in the Upper Colorado River Basin, Wyoming, United States - RVT100D185 | ecosystem: Environmental > Terrestrial > Soil > Contaminated >... | reverse complement strand
CGAGGCCAACCAGGCCTACATTCGCGTAGGCACCGAGCTCGCGCAGCGAGCGCTCGAGGATGCGCTTTCGCATGCGGGACTCGGGGCGGGAGATCTGGACCATCTTTTCCTGACCACGACCACCGGAGTGGCGACGCCGTCGATCGATGCGCTGCTGATGAACCGCATGGAACTGCGCCGAGATCTGAAGCGCACGCCCCTGTTCGGTCTCGGCTGCGTGGCCGGCGCCGCCGGCATCGCCCGGGCCGCCGATTGCCTGGCGGGCCGACCCGGCGACATCGCCGCCCTGATCTCGGTCGAGCTCTGCAGCCTGACCGCCCAGTGGGACGACACCTCGCTGGTCAACTACATCGCCTCCGGCCTGTTCGGCGACGGCGCGGCGGCGGTCATCCTGCAGGGCGACGACCGGCCCGCGGAGGGCCCGCGAGTGCTGGCCACCCGCTCGGTGTTCTATCCCGAAACGGAACACCTGATGGGCTGGGAGATCGGCAGCCACGGTTTTCGCCTGCTGCTCTCGGCCGACGTGCCGCGCGTGATCGCCGAACATCTGGGCGACGACGTCGACCGGTTCCTCGCGGACCAGGGCCTGGAGCGCGACGCCCTCTCGAGCTTCGTCTGTCACCCCGGCGGACCGCGGGTGCTCGAGGCGATCCAGCAGGCGCTCGGCCTCGACCCGCAGGCCCTGGCCCCGAGCTGGCAGAGCCTGAAACGGATCGGCAATCTCTCCAGCGCCTCGATCCTGTTCATCCTCGGCGACGTCATGGCGGATCATCGGCCGCAGCCGGGCTCGCTCGGGCTGATGCTCGCGATGGGCCCGGCCTTCTGTTCGGAGCTGCTGCTGCTGGAATGGTGACCCCCTACCTGGTGCTGCTCCTCTTGATCGCGCTGGAGCGCGGCGTCGAGCTGCTGATCAGCCGGCGCAACGCCGCCGCCGTGCGCGCCCGCGGAGCGAAGGAAGCCGGTCGCGGTCACTTTCCATTCATGGTGGCCGTCCACGCCGCGTTTCTCCCGGCCTGCGCCCTGGAAGTGCTCCTGCTCGACCGGCCCTTCCGCCCGCTCCTCGCCGGAATCATGCTGGCGCTGGTGGTGCTCGCCCAGGTCGTCCGCTACCTCGCGGTCTCGGCCCTCGGCGACCGCTGGAACGTGCGCGTCCTGGTAGTGCCGGGCGAACCGCCGGTCCGGAGCGGACCGTATCGATACCTGCGCCATCCGAACTACGCCGCGGTGCTGGCCGAAGCCTTCGCCATACCGCTGGTCCATGGCGCCTGGCTGACGGCGATCACCTTCTCGATCCTGAACGCGGTGCTGCTGTTCGGCTTCCGCATTCCGGTCGAGGCCCGCGCGCTCGCCGCCGCGGCTTCGGATCGGCCCGCATGAATCCCGACCTGGTGATCGCCGGCGGCGGACCGGCCGGACTTTCGACGGCGATCGCCGCAAGACGGCGCGGACTCTCGTGCGTGGTGCTGGAACGGCGGCATCCTCCGCTCGACAAGGCCTGCGGGGAAGGACTCATGCCGGGCGGCTGCGCCTGGCTCGAGCAGCACGGCGTCGGCCTCGCCGCGACCGAGCGTGCCGAATTCCGCGGCATCCGCTATCAGCTCGGCCCCTGGAGCGCCGAGGCGCGCTTTTCCGGACGGCCGGGCTTCGGGATCCGGCGCACGATCCTGTCGGCGGCTCTGCGGGCGCGGGCCGTCGAGCTGGGCGCGGTCCTGATGGACGAAACGGAACTGGTCGCCTTCCGCGAGTTCGACGCGGGCGTGGACGTGGAGACGACCGGCGGGCCGCTTTGCGGCCGTTACCTGGTCGGGGCCGACGGATTGGGAAGCGTGGTGCGCCGGCTGTCCGGGCTCGAGCTGAAGGCGCGAGGCCCGCGCCGCTTCGGCATCCGCCGCCACTTCCGGGTCGAGCCCTGGACGGACCTCGTCGAGGTGCACTTCGGTGACGCCTGCGAGGCGTACGTCACCCCGGTCGCTCCCGATCTGGTCGGCGTGGCGATCCTGTTTCTTCGGCGCGGGAAGTACGACGACCTGCTCGCCGGACTGCCGGCCCTCGCGGCGCGCCTGCGACAGGCAGAGGTCGCGAGCACGAACCTGGGAGCCGGCCCGTTTCGCCGCCGCTCCCGCGCCCGCGCGACGGCGCGGGTCGCGCTGGTGGGCGACGCCGCCGGGTACCGCGACGCGATCACCGGCGAAGGGCTGACGCTCGCGTTCCACCAGGGCGAACTGCTGGCCGAGACGGTGGCCGAAGGGCAACCGCTTTCGCGCTACGACGCCCGCGCCGCGCGCTCTTGCCGCGACATCGATCTGCTGACCGCCCTGGTGCTGCGCATGGCCCGCGGCCGAAGCCGCCGCCTGCGCCTGGTCAAGACCCTCGCCCGCCATCCGGATCTGCTGGAGCGCGCGCTCGCCGTGCTGGCCGGCGAGGCACTGGTGGATTCGCTCCGCGCGCGGGATCTGCTGAGAATCGCGCCGCTCTTGGTGTGAGCGTCCGGTGCGGCACGGCGTCAGTCGCCGGACAGGTCCAGACTGATCGTCGCCTCCTGGCCCGGCACGATGGTGACGCTGCGGCGACCGATTTCCTCCTCCCGGCCGGGCGCGACCAGCTCGAAGGTGCCGGGAGGAACCCGCCGGTCGAGCCAGGTGCCGTCCGCCTGTTGCTCGAGGTTCAGCCAGACAGCGCGCTGACCTGCGTCCCCGAGCAGCTCGAGTTCCATCAGGAAGAGACTTCGGCCGCCGGTCGTACGAATGCGGAGCTGGCCCCAGCGCTGCATCTCGATCATGACCTGCGTGGTCGAGCCAGGATGGACCAACACCGCCTCTGCTGCGTCGGCGAATCGATCGGCTTCGTCACGGACGGCGAGACGGTAGGGTCCCGGTAGAACCTGCTCGAAGACGACTCGCCCAGCTTCGATCGCGTAGAAGTGCCGGTACTGTTGCCACTGATCCTCTTCGCCGGCCGCCGGATCCAGGACTTCCAGGCTCACGCTGGCCGGCATGACCGGCCTGCCCGTCTCCCGCTCGACGACACTCACCGCCAGGGTCGTGAGTTGCAGATCGAAGTCGACCCGCTGGGCGCCGGCAGGTTCCAGTTCGATCGCACGCATGACGATCTCCTCACGTTCGCGGGGACGGTTCACGAGGACGATGCAGCGGCCCGACGGAATCGCCCGAAGTCGATAGGCCCCCTCGTGATCGGTGAACACCTCGCCATCGCTCGGCCCATCGTAGCGGTTCGATTCCCTCCGGATCTCCACGAGCAGCCCCTCCGCCGGGGCGCCGTTGACACGGACCAGGCCGATCACGTCCGCGAGGTGCGTCTGCTCCAGATGGAAATCGATCGTCTCGGTTGCTCCCGGCGAGAGTTCCACCAGCCGCTCACCGCGGAGTTCCTGGCCGGGTGGCGGCCAGTGCGGAGCCGGAGATCTCCAGTCGTAAAACGACCGTTCCCGCTCGGCCTGCATCCGGACCCGATAGGTTCCGGGCGACAGCGGAGCGATCCGATAGCGGCCGTTGCCGTCCGACTCCGCCTGCTGCTGCCTCCCGTCGGGCCGATAGGCGAGAATCGGCATCGCGCGAACCGGCAGACCCTCGCGATCCAGGACGATGCCCTCGATCGCGGCGGCGGGTCCGACCTCGAGGACGGGCAAGCTGAACACGCCGCGCGGGGCCAGCTCGAACGGTGCACTCTCGGCGGGCGTCTGTTCGATCGGAACCGCCCGCACGCGGTAGGCACCGGGATGCAGTCCGGTGACTCGGTAGTCACCCCGGAGATCGGTGAAGGTCGTCCGGACGTGGCGCACCACTTTCTTGGCGGGTTGGCGGTTCACCGACGGCTCGCGAGGCGGGTCGAAGGGAATCACGTCGATCCGCGTGTCACGCACCGGCGCCCGGCTGCCTCGATCAATGACCCGGCCCGAGACCGCCGCCCCGGGATTCAAGATCACGATCAGCGGGCCGGTCACGTCGCCCCCGGACGTCTTGAAAAAGTGACTGTTCTCTACCAGGTAACCGCTCACCGAGGCCCGGATGAAGAACTCGCCGAGCAGTTCCACGCCGCCCTCGACGGTTCCATCAGCCAGTTGCTCGATGTCCCGCAGGCGCGAGGATTTGAATCGCTCGCCATCGATCTTGAAGTAGCCGCCTCCCTTCCATTGATCTTCCGGCACCCGGAAGCCGGCACCGATCGACTCTGGAGTCTGGGGCTCGCCGGAGTCCGGATCGAGCAGGAGCAGGCGAAGCCGATGGAGGCGGCGCAGCTCGATCCGGCCGAGAGCGATCTGGTCCTCTCCCGCGGGTCGCTCGATAAAACGAGACGCCGTGACGAAACCATCCTTTCGAAACGCGAGGCCGACCCTGCATTCGGCGCGCGGCAGCTCCACCTCGAACCATCCGTTCTCATCGGTCTCGGCCTCACCGGAAGAGGTCTGGCCCGTTGAAGGGTCGATCTCGGTGTACCCGGTGTACGAGACGCTCGTGCTCACCCGTGCACCGGGCAGCGGTGACCCGTCCACATCGGTCACCACGCCCGTGGCGAACCGAGGGTCGTCCAGCGTGATACGGACGTCCTGGAGATGCTCACCCGGGCTCAGATAGAAGCGTGGAAACGGGGCCGGGAGAGCGACGAATCCGTCGGCGCTCGCGCTCAATTCGAAGCGGGTGCGCGCGAACTCACCGATGCTGAAGCGCCCCTCGCCGTCGGTGAGCACCGGCGACTCCGGCCCCGGGCCATCATGCACGTCGATGCGCGCCCCCCGGATGGGCTGACCGCGCCGATCGACGACCCGTCCGCTGATCCGCCCTTCGGGCAAGAGCACGAGATCGCCGCAATCATTGTCAATGCCGGGCGAGATGTGCAACGTTGTCATGCTCCAGTCCAGACCAAGAGTCGCGAATCCTCTGGCGCGCGGCACCAGCGCAACACGGCCCACGGCAGGAACGGCGGCCCAACCGAATCGACCTTTTGCATCGCTGACTTGCGGCGGAAAGCGCTCTTTCAGATCGGCTCCAAACTGCCGCTCCAACAACCAACCCTCGCGACGCAGCACCTGAATCGATACCGTAACACCGCTGATCGGCTGTCCCCCACGATCCACGAAGCGGCCGCGGAGACCCCCATGGGGCCAGGCGGGCGGTGCGACCGCGCCTCTACGAGGAGTGCCTGCCGGCAGCAGGGCCCGCTCCGGCGTCTGATCGGCCGGCCGACCGGCCGCCGGCGCTGCCGCGTCCGCCCGGCTCGACGTCTCGACCGGGGAGATCACAGCCGGCGGCGACACGACCAGGACGAGCACCACACCCATCAGCACGAGGAGCGCGCACGCGGCCGCTGCCTTCAGCCATCCGAAGCGTCCCGGCCAACCCTTTTCCATCGGTCCCTCGTGCTCCCTTTCAATCGCTGCCATCCGAACGCACTAACAGGTCATGCACGTTGCGGGCGATGACCCGTTCCTCGTCCGTGTCGAAGACGTAGATCGGGCGGCTGCCGGGGGCGCTGATGCGGCCGCGGCGGTGGGCCTCGTTGCGCCCTCGATCGAGCGTGAGGTTCCAGGCGCCGAGCCCGGCGACGACCCGGGCGCGGATCTCGGCCGAATGCGTGCCGATGCCGCCGCCGAAGACCAGACTGCCCTGGCCGTCGAGCAGGGTCAGGTAGGCGCCCACCGTGCTCACGATGCGGCGCACGAACAGCGCCACGGCCAGCCGCGCGCGCTCCTCGCCCGCCGCCTCGGCCTGAAGCACCTTTCGCAGGTCCGCATCGCCGGCCAGCCCCGCCAGGCCCGAGCGGCCGGTCAACAGGTCGCGAATCTCTGCTGCCGAGCGGCCGCGGTCCAATAGCTCCAGGACCACCGCCGGATCGACGTCCCCCGAGCGGGTCGCCATCACCAGGCCCTCGAGCGGCGAGTAGCCCATCGACGTCTCGATCGAACGGCCCTCCGCCACCGCGCAGGCCGAACAGCCGGCGCCCAACTGGAGCGTCACCGCGTTCACCTCGCGAATCGACAGGCCCTCGAGCGCGGCGAGCGATTCGACCAGCGAGGTGTGCGCGATGCCATGAAAGCCGTAGCGAAAGAACCCGAACGACTCCGCGAGGTCGACCGGCAGCGCATAATGCAGCGACTCGGGCGCGCGCCCGGCGTGGAAGGCCGTGTCGAACACCGCCACCGCCGGCGCGTCCGGAAACAGCTCGCGGGCCAGGCGGATCCCCTCGAGCGCAGGGGGATTGTGCTGCGGCGCCAGCTTGACCAGCGCCTCGATCGCGCTCTCGACCCCTGCATCGATCCGCACCGGTTCCGTGTACGTCCGCCCGCCGTGCACCACGCGGTGCCCGACCGCCCCCACGCCATGGTTCCCGGCGGCTGAATCCTCGAGCGCGCCCGACTCCGCGAGCGCGGCGCGAAAGGCCTCCGCGCGCTCCGCATCGGCCGCCACCTCGCCCGAACCGCGTCCGAGCACCTTCGCGCGGCGCGTATCGACGTCGACCAGTCCGGCCTTGACCGTCGCGCTGCCGGCGTTCAGGACCACGACGCGCATGGCGCAACTCTCCCTTCGAGTGGCCCGGAGCTTGCGTATTGCGCCCGGATCGTTTCGATACCCGTGAAACCCCGAACCGCAAAGCAGCGCCGGAGACGCCCGCCATGACCACACCGGACGAACTGAATGCCCTGCACGCCTACTGGCGCGCCTGCAACTACCTCGCCGCGGGCATGATCTACCTTCAGGACAATCCGCTCCTGCGCCGGCCGCTCGAGCCCGCGCACATCAAGGCGCGCCTGCTCGGCCACTGGGGCGCAAGCCCCGCGCTCAGCTTCATCTACGTGCATCTGAACCGGCTCATCAAGGCGCACGATCTCTCCGCGATCTTCCTGGCCGGACCCGGCCACGGGGCGCCGGGCGTGCTCGCCCCCGTCTACCTCGAGGGCACCTATTCCGAAATCTACCCGAACAAGAGCGAAGACGAGGCCGGGCTGCGCAACTTCTTCAAGGAGTTCTCCTTTCCAGGCGGCATCGGCAGCCACTGCACGCCGGAATTGCCCGGCTCGATCCACGAGGGCGGCGAACTCGGATATAGCCTCTCGCACGCGTTCGGTGCGGCGTTCGACCATCCCGATCTGCTGGTCGCGGTGGTGGTCGGCGACGGCGAGGCGGAGACCGGCCCGCTGGCAACCGCCTGGCACTCGAACAAGTTCCTGAACCCGATCCGGGACGGCGCCGTGCTCCCGATCCTGAACCTGAACGGTTACAAGATCCACAACCCGACGCTGCTCGCGCGCATTCCTCATGAAGAACTGGAGCACCTGTTCCACGGCTACGGCTGGAGTCCTTGCTTCGTCGAGGGCAGCGATCCCGAGCAAATGCACCGGGACATGGCGGACGCGCTCGAGCGCTGTGCGGCGGAGATCCGGAACATCCAGGAGGAAGCGCGGCAAAGCGGAAAGGCCGAACGCCCGCACTGGCCGATGATCGTGCTGCGGAGTCCCAAGGGTTGGACCGGACCGGCCGAGGTCGACGGCCACAAGGTCGAAGGCACCTTCCGCGCGCACCAGGTTCCGCTGGCCGGCGTGCGCCAGAATCCCGCGCACTTGCAGCAGCTCGAGCACTGGCTGCGGAGCTACCGGCCCGAGGAACTGTTCGACGACACCGGCCGGCTGATTCCAGAGCTGCGGGCGCTCGCGCCGTCTGGGATCCTCCGGATGAGTGCCAATCCGCACGCCAACGGCGGTTTGCTGCGCAGGCCGCTGCGCCTGCCGCCGTTTCGCGATTACGCCGTCGAAGTCGGCCAACCGGGTCACAGCCGCGCCGAGACGACGCGGCCGCTCGGCGAGCTCTTGCGGGACGTGCTGCGGCAGAATCCTCACAACTTCCGGGTGTTCGGCCCGGACGAAACCAAGTCGAACCGGCTGGACGCCGTCTACGAGGCCAGCAAGAAGACCTGGCTCGGCCTGACCCTGCCCGAGGACGAGGACGGCGGCGAGCTGGCCGCCGACGGGCGCGTGATGGAGATGCTCTCGGAACACACGCTCGAGGGCTGGCTCGAGGGCTACCTGCTGACCGGGCGGCACGGTTTCTTCTCGACCTACGAGGCCTTCGTGCACGTGATCGATTCGATGTTCAACCAGCACGCCAAGTGGCTCGACATCGCCGAGCGGCTCCCCTGGCGCGTTCCGATCGCGTCGTTGAACCTGCTGATCACTTCGACGGTCTGGCGCCAGGACCACAACGGCTTCACCCACCAGGACCCGGGCTTCCTCGACCTGGTGGTCAACAAGAGCCCGCTGGTGACCCGCGTCTACCTGCCTCCGGACGCCAATACCTTGCTGTCGGTGGCCGACCACTGCCTGCGCAGCACGAACGACGTGAACGTGATCGTCGCGGACAAGCAGAACCACCTGCAGTTCCTCGACCAGAACGCCGCCGTCCGCCATTGCACCAAGGGCATCGGCATCTGGGATTGGGCCAGCAACGACCAGGGCCAGGAACCGGACGTGGTGCTGGCGGCCTGCGGCGACGTGCCGACGCAGGAGGCTCTCGCCGCCGTGGTGCTGCTGCGCGAATCGTTTCCGGATCTGCGGATTCGCTTCATCAACGTGGTCGACCTGTTCCGGATGACGCCCGAGACCGAGCACCCGCACGGCCTGAGCGACCGGGATTTCGACAGCCTGTTCACCCTCGACAGGCCGATCATCTTTAACTTCCACGGCTATCCCTGGCTGATCCACCGCCTCGCCTACCGGCGGACGAATCACAAGAACCTCCACGTCCGCGGCTACAAGGAGCACGGCAACATCAACACGCCGCTCGAACTCGCCATCGCGAACGAGATCGACCGCTTCAGCCTGGCGATCGACGTGATCGATCGGGTGCCGCGGCTGCGCGTGGCCGGCGCCCACGTGAAGGAGAAGCTGCGCGACCTGCAGATCGATTGCCGCCAGCACGCCTGGCGCCACGGGATCGACGCGCCGGAGTATCGCGAGTGGACCTGGCCGGGCTGAGCCCTTTCGAAAGGAGAACCGATGAGCGAACAGGTTTTGATCGGCCGCGGCCGGGAGCTGCGCGCGCTGCCGCGGACCGAATGGGAGGCGGCGCTCGCCGGCGCTCCCGCCCGGATCGGCCGGCGGCTCGAGTTCATGTCGGCCGAGCACCACCAGGTGCGCAACTTCGTGGTCGCCGAACTGCCGCGCGCCGGCCGGCCGCTTCCGCCCGAGGAAATCGCCCGGGCGCTTGGGCTCTCGCTCGAACGGACCATCGACATCCTGGCCGAGTTGGAGCGACGACTGTTCTTCCTGGTCCGAAACGGCGCGGGCCACGTCAGCTGGGCCTTTCCGGTCACGGTGGAAGCGACCGGGCATGCGCTGGTCTTCAGCACCGGCGAACGGCTCGACGCCGCCTGAGCGGAAGACGCGCTGGCGGCGCCCTTCGTGCAGGGGCGTCTTCGCAACGAACCGTTGTCGATCGAAATCCAGAGCGCCTGCGCCCACTGCGGCGCGAAGCTCCACCTCGAGGTCGATCACGAGCTGAACGCGACCGTGCGCGAGGCGGACGCCGACCCGCTGGTCTTCGAACCGGAGATCGATTGGAGCCGCTTCCGCGAGCCGAACATCCTCGACGGCTACTGACGCAACTCGCGGTTCTTCTGGTCAGAAGAGCACGCCCGGGAGTCTCGCGCCCGCGAGCCGCAGATCGACGGAACCTATCTCACGCTGGCCCAGAGCGCGGTCTCCACGCGGATCGCCCAGGGCGCCTTGTTCGGCTTCGCCTGAGGCGCGCCGTTCGACCGCACACCGATCAGAAGTAGCCGAGCTGACGCATGCGCTCGATGAACTCCTCGTCCGCCCGGCTGTCGGCGGAGATCGAGGGCGTGGCCGGACGGAACCCCTCGTCATGGGTGTCGACCCGCGCCGGCGGCCTGCGGGTCAACTGTTCCTCGGTCAGGATCCGGGTCAAGACCGCTCCTCGATCCAGGTCGTCCGGCACGGGAATGTCGAGCAGGTAGAGCAGCGTCGGCGCCAGGTCGAAGACCGTTCCGGCCATGCCCCATTGCGAGGGTTGCGAGGGTTGCGAGCTGCGCAGGAAGCCCTTCACGCCCGCGCCCCGCCTGATGCCGGGGCCGGCGGCGATGAAGATGCCGGGCGGCCCATCCAGGTGATGCCCGGAGGTCGGCACCGGCTTCCCGTCGCTCAGGCCGTCCAGGAAGTCGGCGTGCATGCCGTGATCGGAGACCACGATCACCCGCGCCTGCTCCCCGAACAGCGCCACGAGTTCACCGACCCGCCGGTCGAGGATCCGGTAGTAGTTCGCGATCGCGCCGCCGAACGCGCGCACGTGCTCCTCCGGGATGGGATAGGTGAACTTCTCCGGTTCGAGGTAGCGCCAGAAGCGATGTCCGATCACGTCGCTGCCGCCGTAGTAGACGATGTTGAGGGCGCCGGGATCGGTCTCGAAGAGCTGCTTCGCGACGGCGTGATAGATCTGGTCGGCCCGGAACGACCAGAGGCTGCCGGAGATCAGCTCGGCGATGACCGGCGGCACTTCGACGTCCTGCTCGTGCCCGAAGACCGGCTCGAGCACCTGCTCGGCAATGGCCTCGGCGCTGCCCTCCCGCTCGACCAGCGGCCAGATCTCCTCCACGTACCCGGCCGGCCAGGTCGCGCCCTCGAGATCCTTGTGCAGCGAGCCCTTCATGTTCTTCTGGTCCTGGATCTGGTCCTGGGTGGCGAACTGGGTCACCACCGTGCCCAGGACCTCCTCGGCCGGCCACGAGATCCAGTATCCCACGCTGTTGCTCTTCAGGCCGTAGTCGGAGGCGATGTTCCAGAGCGCCTTCCCCCGGCGGGCGTTGCTGGTGAACGGGGTTCCGGTGCGGGGGTCGACGAAGCCCTGGATCTGATGCTGGTCGGGCGCCTTGCCGGTCGCGATCGAGGTCCAGATCATCGGCGACTCGGCCGGCGTGAACGTCCGCAGCGCGCCGAACACGCCGCGGTCGATCAGCGCCGCCAGGTTCGGAAGCTGGTTCTGCTCGAGCAGCTTGCGGACCAGCGAGATTTCCACGCCGTCCACGCAGATCAACAACACCGGCGCCTCCGGCTGTGCGGCGGGGACCGGCTGCGCCCTCCGGCAGCCGCCGGCGAAGAGCGCCGCCAGCAACAGGCCGAGCGAGATCGAGACGCGGTGTCTGGTCGTGTTCATGGTTCCCGTGCCACCGGATAGAGCTTCCACTGGCGGTCGACGAACGGCGAGCGGTCGTAGAACCACTGCAGGCGCGCCCGCGGATTCCCGGCGAACTCGGCGTCCGCCTTCAACCGGGCCTGGAATTCCTGCTTCAACTCCGGATCCGCGGCGAGCATGCGCCGGGCCAGCGGCTCGAGCACGTAACTTTCGGCGTACTCGGTGCGCTGCAGCACCGGATGGAAGAAGCCCCACTGGAAGAACGAGTCGGCCGAACGCGGTTCGAGCAGGAGCACCGCCAGCGTGCCCAGCGGCTGATCGAGCGGGACCCGGACCGAACCCGCCGGAAAGGTCATCGAAACCCGCTCCAGTTCGAGCTCCCGCGGTTCGACGCGCACGCGCCCCTCGAACGAGCTTCGGCCCAGTTCGAAGGAGGTCACGAGGTAGCGTTCGACGTCGAGCGTGCGCGGCTGGTCCTGGCGCTCGAGCCGGATCCCATGCAGTTCGAGGCGCTGGAGCACCTCGCGCCAGGCCGGCGGGATCCAGTAGGCGCGCGGCCGCTGGACCGGCTCGCCGGGCGCGGTGGCGTGCACGTACGGGATGGTCCTGGTCACGGGCGTGCCGAGCCACTCCACGACCTCGCCCCCGGTGATCTCGGACGCGCGCTTGCTGGACGCGATGCCGAGGAACTCGATCGTGTCCGGCGATCCGGCGGCCTTGAAACTCAGCGGGATCGGATCCATGCGCCGCGCGCGGTCCTGCTCGATCGCCTTGCGCAGATCCCGCCCCTCCTGGCCGATCAGGCGCAGCACGCTCTCGAGCAACACGTAGGTGCCGAGCACGCGCTGGGGATACGGCTTGAGCGAGTGGTTCTCGACCAGGATGGCCGGCAGTTGCCGCGCGTCGCCGTAGCCGTGCGAGAAGCGCGGGCCGGCCATCCAGTCGACGATCCCCCGATCCAGATCGCTGTTGCTCATCGCGAAGATCAACGGCCCGGGAATGTGCCCCATGGAGCGCAGCTCCGCGTCCACCGCGGGCCGCAGATGCTCGGTCAGCCAGTTCGAGATCGCGGGCGACCAGCCGCTCACACCGTGCCATCCATAGGTGACGTCGTACTGATAGTCGATGCCGTCGGTGACGTGCAGGTCGAGGTAGAGGTCGGGCCGCCAGAGGTTCAAGACCTGCAGCAGGGCCCGCAACTCGAGCGTGTCGGCCTTGGCGTAGTCGCGGTTCAGATTCAGGTTGTTCGCGTTGGTGCGCCAGCCCTGCTGCCTCGGCCCGCGCTGGTTGACCCGGCCGAAGGGCGAGGCGCGTTCGTGTCCGTCGACGTTGAAGATCGGGATGAACAGGAAGTTGACCTGCTCCAGCAGCGCCTCGTTGCGCCCGCCCTCGAGCATGTCCCGCAGCAGCATCAGGCCGGCGTCCTTGCCGTCGATCTCCCCGGCGTGGATGCCCGCCTGGGCCAGCACGGTCGGCTTGCCGTTCTCCCGCAGAGCCTCCGGATCCCCCGCTCCCTCGGCACTGGCGACGATCATCACGAGCTCCCGCCCCGCGCCGCTTTCCCCCAGGTCGACCCGCTGGAAGCGGGCCGAGGCGTCCACGAGCCGATCGAGCCAGCGCAGGGTCTCGGCGTGATCGGGCGTGGTCTCGAGGCCGGTCCGCTCGGCCGGGGTGATCCAGGGGTGGTCCGGCTCGACGATCAGCTCGAGGCTCTTGCCAGCCCAGGGCGGAGCGGGCGGCAGCAGTTCCTCCACGGTCCATTCGTCCGCGGCCAGCGGGGCACCCGCGAAGCAAAACGCCAGCAGGATCGAGAGTCTCGAGGCGGTTTTCAAAGTCGTCGGCCTCCTGTTTCGGATCGGCCGATCATACGCGACTCACCGCCGCCGGCCGACAAAGACCTCGCGTCCCCACGGATCGATTCTCGACTCGGGAGCGAATCCGGCCTCGCGGATCCAGCCGAACCACTCCTCCCGGGAGAAAAGCCCGAAGGTGTGGTGATCGCGTTCGACCCGGATCGCGTCCCCTTCCCGCAGCAAGAAGGCAAAGGCGACCTCGAAGACCTGGTCCTGCGGGTCGCGATCGAAGCGCCATTCGAGATAGCGCAGGGCCCGCCCGTCCGGGCCATCCTCGCCGCCGGTCGAGGTCCTGGGCGCAAAACTCTCGCGCACACAGTCGGGCAGCAGCGCCAGGCCGCCGCCGATCCGGCAGTGAAGGGCGGCCGTCGCCAGCGCTGCCCGGACCGAATCGGGATCGGTCAGATACATGATCGCGTCGTGGATCAGCACCAGATCGAACTCCCGGTCGAGCCTGAGTGAGCGCATATCGCCGCTCCGATGCTCGCACTCCGGATTCACCGCTCGGGAGACCGCCGACATGGCCTCCGACCGGTCGGTCAGGGTCAGCTCAAAATGCGCCTTCAAATGAAACGCGAGACTACCCCCGCCGGCGCCCAATTCGAGAAGCGTCCGCGGCTTCCCGGCGCAGGCGCCCAGCAGCCGGGGCAGGAGATCGGCGGCTTCCTCGACGTAGTGCGAAGGCGGCGAAAGCAGCGGCCACCAGGTGGCCAACTCGCCGTAGAGCTTGTGCGGTTCGACCGGACTCATGGGCCGCCGATGCAAAGCAGCTCACCGGGATCGAGACCGATGAAGTTCTCGATGACCCGGTCGGTCGGTTCGCACTCCAGCTCGCGCGTGGTCTTCGTCAGGACCCGCACGCAGCGCATGCCGGCCCGCCGCGCGGCCAGGATGCCCTGCGGCGAATCCTCGAACACGAGGCAGTCGGCGGGTTCCAGCCCGAGACGGGCCGCGGTGGCCAGGAAAATCTCGGGGTCGGGCTTCGAGCGGCGAACGTGGTCGCCGGCGGTGATCGCGTCGAAACGATCGCCGATCCCGAGCGCCTCGAGGATCTGGCGGATCACCGACTCGTCGGAACTCGAGGCCACCGCCCGCCGCAGGTCCAACGGGTCGAGCCGGGCCAGGAACTCCACCACGCCCGGGACCGGCAGGACGCCGCGGACGAGCAGCGCCCTCAGATGTCGCCGCCGCTCCCCGCCGTACTCCACCGCCGAACCCGGCAGGTCGAATCGCGCCCGGACCGCCTCCCAGAAAGCCGCCTCGGTCCAGCCGAGATAGGCCCGGTTCTCGACCTCCGAAAGCGCCACGCCGTGGGGCTTCAACACCAGGTTGATCGCCTCGAGATGCAGGGGCTCCGAGTCGACGAGCACTCCGTCCATGTCGAAGATGAACGCGCGAATCATCCCCGGAGGCTACTGCGTCCGCTCGCGCAATGCCAGCCGCCCGGCGACGCCGGGCAGGAGCGGCAGGGTCGCGTTCGGGATCCGGTGCAGAACGCGGGAAAGGGGGGCTCGCAAGAACGGGAGTAACAGGATACCCCGGTCCCGTAAGGACGCCATCTCCCTGTCCCGCGCAAAGCTGCTGACACTCTCCGGCCGGCGACCGTATCTTGTCCGAAATGGACCCCTCCACGCCGCTTTCAGCAGAGCCCACCCGGCCAGACCTTGACGTCGTCGTGATCGGCGGCGGGCCGGGCGGCTCGGCGTTGGCCACGCTGGTCGCCCAGGCCGGACACCGCGTCGCCCTGTTCGAGAGACACGACTTCCCGCGCTTCCAGGTCGGCGAGTCGCTGGTGCCGTCGGTCAATCTCGTCCTGGAGAGGCTCGGCCTGATCCCGGCCATGGGCGCGCGCGGCTTCACCGAGAAGCACGGTGTGCAGTTCTTCGGACCGCGAGGCCCGACGAGGCCGTTCTATTTCCGCGACGTGGCCGACGCGCGGCTGCACCATACCTGGCAGGTCTTGCGCAGCGAGTTCGACGCCCTGTTGCTCGACAATGCCACCGCTCACGGCGTGGACACCCGGATGGGCACTCAGGTCTCGGCCCTGCTCGAGGCCGACGGCCGGGCGGCCGGCGTGCGGATCACCGAACCGGACGGCGGCCGGCGCGACGTTTCCGCACGCATCGTCGTGGACGCCAGCGGCCGCAACGGACTCGTCGCAAGGCATTACGGCGGCCACCAGCCGATCGAAGGGCTGAACAACGTCTCGGTCTACGCCCATTACCGCGACGTGCGCCGCGACGCCGGCATCGACGCCGGCTCGACGCTGATCTACCGCCTCGATGCTCAGTCGTGGATCTGGTTCATACCGCTCCGGGAGACGGTCAGCATCGGACTCGTGACCTCCGTCGCGAGACTCCAATCGTTCGGCCCGTCCAAGGAGGCCGCCCTGGCGGCCGCCATCCTTCGCTGTCCGGATCTTTGCGACCGCTTGACGTCGGCGGAGCTTGCAACGGAGGTGCGCTCGGCCGGCGATCGCTCCTACCGCGCGTCCAAGGACGGCGGCGCCGGCTGGCTGCTCGTCGGCGACGCGCTCGGGTTCATCGACCCGATCTACTCCACCGGGCTGTGCCTCACGATGCTGTCCGTCGACCTCGCCGCCGCCGCGATCGACGCGGCACTCAACGGCCGGCGGGAACTCGACTTCGCCGGCTACTCGGCAAACTACCAGGCGGCCTTCGACCAGTTCCTGACGCTCGTTCGGGCCTATTACGACGCGGACTTCCACTTCTCGGTGCTGGCCCGCAATCCCACCCACCGCCAGGGACTGATCGACCTCCTCACCGGAATCGCCGGCACGCCGCAGGCAGACGAAGTCACCAGGACCATCCAATCCTTCCTCGCCGGCCGGCGGGCGAGACTCTGAACTCGTCGACCACGAGGGGGCCTGCGTCCCCTATTGAGCGGATCGACGTGATTCGAGGCCAGCGTGCCCCCAGCATCAGGGCGGATGTTGCCGATCAGGCGATGCGCGTCGACTCAGACAGGGGAATCTTGATCGTGAATGTGAACGCGTAGCCGGTGATGCACGTGCTCGAGGTCAGACGTAGACCCGACGAAGAAAAATCATCAGTTTCCCGATGCAGACGTTGCTCAAGAAGGGCCTCTCGTATAATATCTGCCGAATCACATGAAGAAGGCCAGCAGACAACCTCAGCAACAAGTAATGGGCTTCCTTCGGCGGGGTGGGAAGCGGCCGGGGGCAGGGCGCAAGCCGAAGGGTGAGAAGGCGGGCGTGCCACACGGGAGTCGGGCGAAGCTCTCGAGTCGGCACCCGGTGCATGTCACCTTGAAGTTGGAGCGTGGGTTGCCGGGCTTGCGGAACAAGGCGGCCTATCGAGTGCTGCGGAGGGCATTCGTGGGCGCGAACGCGAGGAACGGGTTTCGTCTGTGCGAGTATTCAGTGCAGGGGAACCACATTCACTTGATCGTCGAGGCTACCGATCGCACGGTCTTGTCGAAAGGCATGCAAGGACTGGGAGTGCGGGTCGCGCGCGGATTGAATCGGCTTTGGAAGCGAACCGGGCGCGTGTTCGCGGATCGGTATCACGATCGGATTCTGCGGACGCCGCGGGAGGTGCGCAATGCGCTTGCCTACGTGCTCAACAACGCCAGGAGGCATCGGCTGGGGCTGAGGTGGGCGATCGACCTGTTCGCCTCGGGGCTCTGGTTCGATGGCTGGAAGGAGGCGGGAGTTTCCCGGACGATCCAGAGGCCCAAGGAGCGGCCGACGGCGAGGGCGCGAAGCTGGTTGCTCCATTGCGGATGGCGGCGGCACGGGTTGATCCACATTGCGGAGGTGCCGGGCGGGGCCGGGGCGTGACCACCGCGGTGATGCTCGTGCTCAATGTCAGACGCAAATCCGTCGGCCGTCGGCCGGGAGTTGCTCGAGCCGCCATTGATGGATCAGGCCTTCCGGGTCGGGGAGATCCATTGGTCGAAGGCGCATGCCCACCGGCTTTCCGGAGCGCTTTGTTGGCGGCCAACTGGCGGACGTCGTGGAGAAGGTGTGGACAGCGGAACACCTGGCGAATGGATGCGTGACGGGAAGTACCGCCGTTGTTCTCGTCCTGTCGCGCTCCGTGAACGTCAGGTGTGCTCGATTCCGGCCGACAGGTCATGAAGGCCGCTGTCGAGTGCGCCGCCGTGGAGAACGTGTGGAGAGCCGCGTCCGGTCGTCATGCACCAGCTCTCGACTCGAGCGTCCGAATCGCCGATCAGCTTTGAATCGGGTCGACAGGGGCGGCGGCGGTGCTATCACCGCACGGAATCGTGTCGCAGCAACCGAATCATGATGGCGCCTGAAGTCCTGCGCTCCGCGGCGTGGGGCTTGTCGGCCACGCTGGTGCTCGGCATCCTCATCCTGGTGGGGTCGCGCAACCTCGCGCATTTCGACGCGGCGCTGGTGGCCTATACCTTTGCGATCTTCTTCGCGACCTTCGGGCTGACCTATCGCTATGCGATGTGGTTGTCGCGGCCGCCGGCCGCGCTCTACTGGAGGCGCGGCTGGCAGGCCTTCTGGCGGCGCGGCCATCGGCTGCACAACGCCCGCTTCTGGCTGTCCCGCATTTTCCTGGACGTCCTGGCGAACCGCTTCATCTTGCGGCGTGACCGCCTGCGCGGCCTGACGCACCTGCTCATCATGTGGGGTTGCATCATCGCCGTGGCGATCACGTTTCCGCTGGTCTTCGGCTGGCTCCACTTCCGCTCGGTGCCGGACGATCTCGCGCTGTACGAGGCGGTCATCTTCGGCTTCCCCGCCTTCCGCTTCCCGCACGAGTCCGCGGTGGGGTTCTTCCTGTTCCACGGCCTGGTCTGGTGCTCAGTGCTCGTGATCGCGGGCGTCATGCTGGCCATGCGGCGCCGGATGCGCGAGGAGGGGGCCGGCGCGCTGCAGCGGTTCGCCGAGGACTTCGTGCCGCTGATCCTGCTGTTCGCCATCAGCATCACCGGGCTGATGCTCACGGCCAGCTACACCTGGATGAAGGGCTACGGATTCACGTTCATTTCGATCCTGCATGCCGTGACGGTGATCGCGACCTTCATCTGGCTGCCGTTCGGAAAGCTCTTCCATGTCTTTCAGCGGCCGGCCCAGTTGGGGGTCGAGTTCTACAAGCGCCGGGGTCGC
>Ga0326597_10005185_pt1 | contig 18137 bp, 13 predicted proteins | sample RVTome_12_FD_203789 | JGI IMG/M metagenome (GOLD analysis project Ga0326597, IMG submission 203789) | Soil microbial communities from uranium-contaminated site in the Upper Colorado River Basin, Wyoming, United States - RVT100D185 | ecosystem: Environmental > Terrestrial > Soil > Contaminated >... | reverse complement strand
CTTCTACGGCACAATCGAAACGCTCGAAGCCGCGATTCACGGGGCTCTGGCGCAACTGCAACAACACCCGGAGACCGCACTGTCTCTGGCATACAGGACCAACACGCATTTACGTAAGGTCGCTTAGAGCAGTTTCATGCAACCTGTAGCGGTGTGTACTCATCCCCCTCCCTCTGAGGGAGGGGGTCAGGGGGTGGGTGCGATCTACGATAAGACTGAGTGCTCGACCCACCCCTTGCCCCTCGTCTCCAAGGCGACTCTTCGACCTGGAAGGGAGGGGGAATCCACAGACGCTACGTATCAACTGAGACTGCTCTAACTTCGAGTTCGAGCTGCAAGCACCGCCAGCCCACATGGCGTCGGGTCGAATCATGTCGACCTCACTGTTGCCGGCGTCATCCTCAAGGAGGGGTGGCCCCAACCTCAGCACCATGTCCGCAGCTCCGAGCAGCTCGTCGCGCTGGCGCTCGATCGTCGCGCCTGCCTGGATGTATGACGCATCCGGGAAATGGGCAGCGCACCTGATCGGCTCTTATCCCTTCCTCCAACAACCTCCATCGACGTGACGCACCCGGATTTCACCCTGTATTCCGGATTGCCCCATTCAGTGCGGCTTGCGCGTTTTAGGATTGAGGGTGATGACGACCACGGGAAATGCCAGCGCGACCTCGTGGACTCCCTTTGAGGCACATGCTTCGATGAGCGAAGCCGACGCCATCGTCGAAGCAGAGGCATGCCTGCAGTGCGGCGGGCCGCAGATGACCGCTCCGTGCGTCGCCGCCTGCCCGGCCGGCATCGACGTGCCCGGCTTCATCAATGCGATTGCGCAGGGGTCACCGGCTGACGCCGCGGACATTATCTTCCGCGAGAACATCCTTGGAGGAAGCTGCGCGCGGGTTTGCCCGGTCGAAGTTCTGTGCGAGGGCTCGTGCGTGCTGAAGAAGGAGGGACGGCATCCGATCCAGATCGCGCGCCTCCAACGTTTTGCCACCGATCGCGCCTTTGAGACCGGTGCAGTGGTCGTGCAACAACCGCCCGCGACCGCACGCCACCGGGAAGAAAGCGTCTGTGTCGTCGGAGCCGGTCCCGCCGGACTTGCGTGCGCCGCGGAACTCGCGCAACTTGGCTATTCAGTCACCGTGTACGAACAGCGACAAGTGCCCGGCGGCCTCATTACCCACGGCATTGCGCCTTACAAGCAGCAGATTGATCCAATGCAGAAAGAGGTCGCGATCCTTGAGCGGATGGGAGTTGTATTCCGTTTCGGCGTCGCGGTGGGACGCGAAATATCGGTGGAATTGCTCCGCAAGTGGCACAAGGCCTTGTTCATCGGGGTAGGCATGGGCGAAGACACCCCTGCTGGAATTCCCGGCGAAGATCTTCCTGGGGTATGGGAGTCGCTTCGATTCATCGAGGCAATCAAGCTCGACGGCGGGCAAAGCCTGGAGATCGGTCCGCGAGTAGCCGTCGTCGGAGGCGGCAACACCGCCATCGATGTCGGGCGCGAAGCGGTCATGCTTGGGGCGACGGATGTCATGCTTCTGTATCGCCGCACCGAGGCACAGATGCCAGCGTATGCGCATGAAGTGGCGGCTGCCAGGAAGGAAGGCGTGAAGATCATGCCGCTTGTGGCGCCTGTCGCGTTCCTCGGAACCGATCGGGTGCGCGCAGTCCGCTGCATCCGCATGCAATTGGGCGCGCCCGATTCTTCCGGGCGGCCGAGGCCGGAGCCGATTCCAGGATCGGAATTCGAGATTGAGGTGGATTCCGCCATCACCGCGATCGGGCAGAAGCCGCGAGCCGACTTCTTCAGGACCCTTGGCATTGAATTGAGCCGGGGCATTGTGAAGGTCAACGAGGACTTTCAGACAACGGTTCCGTCCTTCTTTGCCGGCGGCGACTGCCTCAACGGCGGCGCCACCGTGGTCGAAGCGGTGCGCGACGGCAAGGTCGCGGCCCACGGGATCCACCGATTCCTGCGGAGTTGCCCGCGCCCCCAAGCGCATCTGGACCAGCCAGCGCAGATTGTTCACAGCAACGGCGTGGTGCGGAACTTCCAGTTGGATGCAGCGTTGCACACGGCCCCGCTTCTCTGCAAGGGATGCGGCGTATGCGTGGAGAGTTGTCCCGCCCAGATGCTTCGGCTCGATGGATCGAATCGAATCACCGTCGTCGATGTGAACCAGTGCGTCTTCTGTGGGCTTTGTGAAGCCCGCTGCCCGGACTTTGCAATCTGGATTGTGCGCGGTCGCGCGACGCGGGCACGTTCCACCTTTGCAGTCAGCGAGCTACGTCGATGACGTTGCAACACCTCATCCAGGGCAATGAAGCGGCCGCTCACGGCGCTCTGTACGCAGGATGCACCTTCTTCGCCGGTTATCCGATTACGCCAAGTTCCGAGATCATGGAGATCCTCGCGAAGGAAATGCCGTTGCACGGCGGCGTGTTCCTTCAAATGGAAGATGAGATCGCTTCGATATCGTCGATCATCGGCGCCTCCTGGGGCGGCGCGAAGTCGCTGACGGCGACGAGTGGCCCGGGCTTTTCGCTCATGCAGGAAGGCATCGGCTACGCGGCCATCACCGAAACGCCGTGCGTCATCATCAATTGCCAGCGCTGGGGCCCCTCAACGGGCCAGCCCACCAAGGCCGCCCAGGGCGATGTCATGCAGGCAATCTGGGGCACCCACGGCGATCATCCCGTGATCGTCCTGACGGCCTCCACCGTCCGCGACACGTTCGAAATGACGGTGCGCAGTTTCAATTTCGCCGAGCGCTACCGGACCCCCGTGATCCTGCTGCTCGACGAGGTGCTTGCCCACATGCGAGAGAATATCAGGTGGCCGCAGCCGGGCGAAATCGAGGTGATCACACGCCGCGCTCCGGAGGATGTGCGCCAGTTTCATCCCTTCGCCGATGAGACGTTCCTCCCCTTCGGCGCCGGCAAGCGTTTTCATGTGACCGGCCTCGCCCACAATGCCGACGGGTTCGCCGTGGAAGGCGCTCCCGCCGGGCGCGAACTCCGCCGCATCGTCGGGCGCGTCCAGGATGCGGTCAAGGAACTCGCCGTGTATGACACGCTGCGCCTTGACGATGCCGAGATAGCCATTGTCAGTTACGGCATCACCTCTCGTGCCGCGTTGAGCACTGTCAACGAACTGCGCGCCGACGGCACAAAGGTGGGACTGCTCAACCTGAAGACCCTTTGGCCGTTTCCGGATCATCTCATTGCTGATATAGCGGGGCGCGTGGACCTGATTCTCGTGCCCGAACTGAACCTCGGACAACTTGTGCGCGAAGTGGCGCGGGCCGCGCGGGGTCGCTGCGCTGTCCGTCACCTCGGGCGTGTCGATGGTTCCCTGATCGCCCCGCAACAGATCAGCGCAGCGATTCTAGCCGGGAGCGCGCCCGAGACAGCCTTCGAGGAGGTTGAGGGATGAGCGACACCTATCGCAAATATCTCCGGCTTGATCGACTGCCGCACGTCTGGTGCGCCGGCTGCGGCAACGGAATGATCGTCAAGGCCCTGATCGAGAGTATCGCCAGTCTCGGACTCACTCAGGATGAAGTTGTCGTGATCAGCGGCATCGGCTGCGCCGGCCGCACACCATTCGTTCTCGACTTCAACACCATGCACACCACGCACGGCCGGGCCCTCGCATTCGCCACCGGCTTGAAACTGGCCCGGCCTGACCTGAAGATCATTGTCGTCATGGGCGATGGCGATGCTGCCGCGATCGGAGGCAACCACTTCATCCATGCCTGCCGCCGGAACCTCGACCTCACCGCGCTCATTTTCAACAACGGAATCTACGGACTGACCGGCGGCCAGCTCGCACCGACCACGCCCTATGGCAAGCGCAGCACGACCTCTCTCGACGGCAGCATCGAACCGGCGTTCGATCTCGTGAAACTCGCGCTCGGCGCCGGCGCCGCGTTCGTCGCCCGCACCACTTCATTTGACCACCTCGAAATGGTCTCGTTCTTCAAGCGCGCGATCCAGCACCGGGGGTTTGCCGTCGTTGATGTTCTGACATCGTGCCCCACTTACTTTGGCCGGCTGAACGACGTCAGCGACCCATACGACATGGTCCATTACCTGCGCACCATCACCGTCCCGCTCAACGGGACTTATCAGGCCGATGGCGGAATCGCCTGCCCTGGCGGTAGGTGTGAGGAACAGCCGGCAGTCGGTCTCATGGCCACCGGCGTCTTCCATGATCAGGCGCGCCCCGAATACGGGGCGCTCTACGCCATGCACAGCCACACCATCGTGACGAAGCCCAGTGGTCCACGATCATGATCCTGACCGATCCCATTCAGATCCGTCTCACCGGCGCGGGAGGGCAGGGGCTGATCACCGCAGGCATCATTCTCGCTGATGCAGCTCTGCTTGATGGCCGCAACGTCATTCAGACTCAGACCTACGGACCCGAAGCGCGCCTCGGATCGAGCAAATCAGAAGTCATCATCTCACGCAGGGCCATCGCATACCCGCAGGTGCGCGTCCCGGATGTGCTCCTGGTGCTTTCTGAGGATGCCGCGAAACGTTACCTCTCCGCTGTTCACGAAAACACGCTCATCATCATCGATTCAACCTGCGTCTCGATCGAAGGGCAACTAGGCGCCTCGCCTCGCGAGAAGGTCGAGACTCGGTGTGGATCAGAGACGGATGAAGGAATCAACCGGCTGCTCCATACGTCTCGTGAAAAAGGCCAGGCGCAGTGCGGGTTGAAGGGGCATGTCGTCCTGCTCCCCATCACCGCGGCCGCGGTTGAGTTGGGTTCGAAAGTTGTGGCCAACGTGGTTGCTCTCGGCGCCCTGAACGAACTGGCCGACGTGGTGACGCCAGGCACTCTCAGGGTGGCAGTCTGCGAAAGCGTCCCGCCGCGCTTCCGCGCGCTCAACGAGCGCGCCCTCGAGCGCGGAGCATCCCTTGCGCGCGCGGCGATGTCGTTCTCGTAGCGCGGGCCTTTGCGCCTGCGTCATCACGATGCGTCAATTCCAGCTACGGGAGAGGATGTGGATAACCCGGAGATTGGTCCCCCGGAGCCGCGCCGCCCTCGCCATCACTCCCAGCACCGTGCTCCGCGGGCGCGGGTCTCACCAAGATGGCGCGCACTCGATTGCACCGCGCCTGTGACCCCGAGGAGCCACGAGCTCCGTGCACGCTGGTGCGAGATTCCGGGAACCTCCTGACCCGAACAACAATGTCGCTCCTTGTCATCGCACACCTCGTTTGCAGGAGGGCTAATGCCTCTCATCGTGTTTATACGCCGAGTTCTAGCAACGTGAGATCTCGTTCTCACGAAAGCCGCGGAAAACAAGGTCGATTCCCCGCGCCTTCGCCGCGAATTGGAATCACTGGAGCGCCTGCCGCGCTGCCATTGCTTCGCTCCCCAAATATCTCGCGGGCGCTGATCCATGACCAAGCAGGCGCCCGTTCGGGGTTTCTGAACCGCCATCCCCCTGGAGGGGAGCCAGAAGGAAGGATCAGATTGGCATGCCCGTAGCAGCTTCGCACGAAGGACAAAGAAGATCCGTGCGATTGGAGTCGTATCTGGACAAGTTCAGTCGAATGTCTATTCTTGTCCGATAGGCGTCTTGGATGCCTGCCACTGGTTGAATTGGGAATGGTGCTTCCATGAAACTTGCGGTCAAGGACGCAGCCGGCCTGCTCAACGTCTCCGAAAAAACCATTTACAGGTGGATCGCCGATGGGAGGATTCCAGCCCATCAGATCGGCGACCAATACCGCTTCAACCGGGCTGAGCTGCTCGAGTGGGCCACCGCCCAGCGCATCAACGTCTCGCCCGAGATTCTGAGCGAGCCCGAAACCAATGGCGTGGCGCTTCCCGCGGTCGTCGATGCCCTTCGGGCCGGGGGGATTTACTACCGCATCGCGGGGCGCGACAAGCCCTCGGTGCTGCGCTCGGTGGTCGATGTGCTTCACTTGCCGGATGAGGTTGATCGCCAGTTCCTCTACGACGTGCTGCTGGCGCGGGAGGCGCTCGGCTCGACGGGCATTGGCGACGGCATCGCGATCCCGCACGTGCGCAATCCGATCGTGCTGCACCTTCCACGGCCGATGATCACGCTGTGCTTCCTCGATCGTCCGATCGACTTCGGATCGCTGGACCGCAAACCGGTGGGGATATTGTTCACGCTGATCAGTCCGACGGTGCGCGCTCATCTGCACATGCTGTCGAGGTTGATGTACCTGCTGCACGACAAGCGCTTTCGCAGCGTGCTCTCGCGGCAGGAATCGCGCGAGAAGATCCTGGAGGTCGCAGCGAAGGTTGAGGCGTCGCTCCCGCCGCCGCCGCCACCAGTCGCGGCCGCGAAGAAGACGGGGACGGAGAGCAGTCGATGAACACTGCTCGAGGCATTGCGGATCCGAAGGAGCGCTGATGGCCGACCGGCTGATACTCGTTGCAGCCGGTCTTTTGGCGCTCAGCGGAGCGCCGGGTCTCTTCGTGGACCGCCGCTCCATGTCGGGGCAGTGGATCGCAACCATCCTGGCCGTGCTGGGTGCAGCCATCGGTCTGGCGGGATCGCTGGCCATCGCAAGCGCGGGCGAGTCGATCGAACGATCGATTCTGTGGTCAGTCCTCGGTCAGGAGTTGTTGCTTCGCATTGACGGTGTGGCTGTGGTCTTTCTGCTGCCGGTCTTCCTGATGGCGGGCATGGGATCGATATTCGGGATGGGGTACTGGGCACAGACTGAACATGCCGCCAACGGACGCAAGCTGCGCCTCTTCTACGGCCTGCTGCCTGCGTCGATGGTGCTCGTCATCGTCGCGCAGGACGCGATCCTGTTCCTCTTTGCGTGGGAGGTGATGGCGCTCTCCGCCTTCTTCCTCGTCACCACGGAGGATGAAGAGGCGCGGGTGCGACGAGCGGGGTGGATCTATCTGGTCGCGACGCACATCGGCACACTGGTTCTCTTCGCGCTCTTCGCGACAATCCGGCATTTCACGGGGAGCTTCGCGCTGGCGCCGATCGCGGAGGATTCGATCGGGCTCGGCACGGCGACCGTGGTCTTTGTGCTCGCGCTGATCGGCTTCGGATTGAAGGCGGGCGTGATGCCGCTTCACGTCTGGCTGCCGTCCGCGCATGCCAACGCGCCGAGCCACGTGTCGGCGGTTCTGTCGGGCGTGCTGCTCAAGATCGGGATCTATGGCCTTGTGCGCGTGTGCGGCCTCCTGCCGAACCCGCCCGCGTCGTGGGGGGTCGCGTTGCTGGCGCTGGGCGCTATCAGCGCGGTCATCGGCGTCGCATTCGCGCTGGCCCAGCACGACCTCAAGCGCCTTCTGGCCTATCACAGCATCGAGAACATCGGCATCATCGTGATGGGGCTGGGGCTGGCGATGATCGGACGGTCGATGGATCGGCCGGAGTGGATCGTGCTGGGGCTGGCGGGGGCGTTGCTGCACGTGTGGAACCATGCGCTCTTCAAGTCGCTGCTCTTCTTCGGGGCCGGCTCGGTGATCAAGGTCATGGGGACGCACGAGATCGATCGCATGGGCGGCCTGGCGCGCGGCATGCCGCAGACAGCGCTCCTGTTCACCGTGGGCGCGGTGGCGATCTGCGGGCTCCCACCCCTCAACGGATTCGTGAGCGAATTCCTGGTGTACCTCGGTTTGTTCAGCACCGTCGGAATTGGAGGCGGGCCATCGCTGATGGGCGCGGCCCTGGGCGCGCCCATTCTCGCGATCACCGGCGCGCTGGCGCTGGCGTGCTTCGTCAAGGTGGTCGGAGCAGTGTTCCTCGGTTCGCCGCGCACCATTCCCCAGAATCCGGTGCGCGAATCTCCAGCGAGCATGTTGGTCCCCATGTTCGTGCTGGCGGCATGCTGCCTCGGGCTCGGGTTGGCGCCGATGCTGGCGGCGCCGTTGCTCCAGCATGCCATCGGGGATTGGGCGGGATCGGCCGGAGCGACACTGCCCTCGCTCAGTTCTCTGGCTCCGCTCGGATGGGTCAGCGTGATCAACGTCGGGCTGATCATTATCTCTGTCGTCGTGTTCATCGGTGTGATAGGTCTGGCGCGGCGTGGAGCAGTGAGCGGCGTCGACGAGCGCCGGGTGGGAACGTGGGATTGCGGGTTTGCCTATCCCGCTCCAGCGGCGCCGCGCGTGCAATACACGGCGTCGTCTTTCGCGCAGATGCTCGTGGGCATGTTGTCGTTCGTGCTGCGCCCGCGCGAGCACCGCCCCCATTTGCACGCCCAATTTCCGCATGCGGTGGGATTCAAGAGCCATGTGGACGATGTGGTTCTCGAAGGATGGATCCTGCCCGCGATGCGCGGAATCGAGCGGTGGTTTCTACGGCTGCGCGTCCTGCAACACGGTCGCGTGCAACTTTATGTGTTGTATGTGCTGGTCGTCCTGATTCTCATGTTCCTCGTCACGTTTCCCGTGTATGAACTCGTGCTTCGGCTGATCTCGCGCTGAAACGGCCTCGCGATGTGACAGGCGAGGTTGCGCTCATGGCAATCGTGATCGAATGATGCAAGGAATAGGAGCAGTCGGTCTTGATTCTCTCATCAGCCATTCACGTTGTCTTGCTGCTGACAATGCCGCCCTTGCTCTTCGGCATCATTGCGAAGACCAAGGCGTTCTTCGCGGGGCGCAGCGGCCCGCCATTGCTTCAGCCCTATTGGGACCTGATCAAGCTCTTTCGCAAGTCCGTCGTCATCAGCACGACGACGACTTGGATCTTCATCGCCGGGCCGATCGTCACGTTGACGGCGGTCCTGCTCGCGGGACTGCTGATGCCGATGGGCGCGTTCGATGCGCCGATTTCCTTCGCGGGCGATGCCATTCTCTTTGCCTACCTCTTTGCGCTGGGTCGGTTCTTCACCACAGCCGCGGCGCTTGACACGGGGTCTCCCTTCGAAGGGATGGGCGCGGCCCGCGAACTCACGTTCGCCTGCCTGGCGGAGCCGGCGTTTTTCTTCGCGCTGCTCGTGCTGGCCAAGCTGTCGGATTCGCTTTCTCTCTCGCAGATGCTGCACGGGCCGCTGATGGGGGCGTGGGTCACATCCGGTCCGCCGCTCTTTCTCGTGCTGGCCGGCCTCTTCGTGGTTCTGCTCGCGGAAAATTACCGCATTCCCGTCGACGATCCCAACACTCATCTCGAATTGACGATGATCCACGAAGTCATGGTGCTCGATCACAGCGGCCCGCTGCTTGGGACGATCCTCTACGGCGCCGCCATGAAACTGTTCGTGATGGGGGCGCTGGTGGTCCGCATCGCCCTGCCGGTCGAATCCGGCACACCAGCGCTCGACTGGCTCACGTTCATCGCGCTGATGATCGCCCTCGCCATCGTCATCGGCATTGTGGAATCGATGATGGCCCGCCTCCGCATGACCAAAGTGCCCACGCTCCTCATCGCCGCGTGCCTGCTCAGCGGGTTCGGCGTGCTCCTGCTGGTGACATGATATGACGCCATTGTTCGAAACACTTCTCGTCCTCGTGCTCTTGCTCAACCTGATCGCGCTGGGCACCAGCCGCATTCGCGCTGTGATTCGCACCGTCGCCATCCAGGGTGTGGCGCTCGGCCTGATGCCATTGGTCGTGCACGAATCCCTTGACCTCCACATCATCCTCGTGTCGCTGGCGACGATCGCGATGAAGGGGGTGATCATCCCCTCCATGCTTCAGAAAGCGATGCGGGATGTCCAGATCAAGCGCGAAGTGGAGCCCTTCATCGGGCTCATTCCGTCAATGCTGCTCGGCGCGGCGGCGACCGCGGTCGCAGTCATCCTCGCCCAGTTTCTGCCTCTTGACGATGCGCACGGAGCGGGACTCGTCGTGCCCACTTCGCTGGCGACCGTGCTCACCGGCTTCCTCCTGCTGACGACCCGGCTCAAGGCGATCAGCCAGGTGCTCGGTTATCTCGTGCTCGAGAACGGCGTCTTTATCTTCGGCCTGCTGCTGCTGGAAGCGATGCCATTGCAGGTCGAGATGGGAGTGCTGCTCGACCTGCTCGTGGCCATCTTCGTCATGGGCATCATCCTGAACCACATCAACCGCGAGTTCTCCTCGCTGGACACGCGCCAACTCTCAACGCTGAGGGACTGACCCCCCCAACGAATCCCCCAATGATGGTGATCGGCCTCATTCTGTTTCCGGTGTTGATGGCGGCGATCGCCTTCGCGATCCCCTGGGCGCGAGCGCGCGTGCTGCTGCTGCCGATCACCGGCGTGGTTCACCTCGCGCTGACGGTGGCGACGTGGTGGCGGCCGGACCTGGCACAGGGAACGGACTGGCTAGCCCTCGATGCCCTCGGGCGCATCGTGCTCCTCCTGATCAGCGTCGTCTTCATGCTGTGCTCGATCTACGCCGTGGGCTACCTCGGCTACCGGCGCGGCCGCTCCAGCCGCATCTTCTGCGGCTGCATGCTGGTGATGCTGGGAATGATGTCGCTGGTGGCGTGGTCGCACCACCTCGGCCTGATGTGGGTCGGCATCGAAGCCACCACGCTCTCCGCGGCGCCACTCATCTATTTCAACAAGACAGCGCGATCGATCGAAGCGACGTGGAAGTACCTCCTCGTCGGCTCGGTGGGCATCGCGCTGGCCCTGCTCGGATCGTTCTTTCTCGCCTACGCCTCGCTGCACGCGGGGATGCAGGCCACGCTCGATCTCGATGATCTCCTTCGGAACGCTCCCACACTCTCGACGCCCTGGCTGCACGCGGCGTTCGTGCTCCTCCTCGTCGGCTACGGCACCAAGATGGGCCTCGCGCCCATGCACACGTGGAAACCGGATGCTTACGGCGAAGCACCGGGAATGGTCGGGGCCATGCTGGCCGGCGGCGTGACGAGCTGCGCGTTCCTCGCGATCCTGCGCGTCTATCAGGTGTGCGCCGCCGCCGGCCCTCCCCATGCACACTACGCGGGACGCATGCTCGTCTTCATGGGACTGGTGTCGATGGCGATCGCCGGCATCTTCATGGTCGGCCAGCGCGACTTCAAGCGCATGCTCGCCTACTCCAGCGTCGAGCACATGGGCATCCTCATCCTCGGGATCGGCCTCGGCGCCTCCGCGCCCGCAGCCGGTCCCGGTTCGCTCGCACTTCGCGGCGCGACCTTCGGCGCACTCCTCCACCTCGTCAACAACGGATTGGCCAAGGGAGTGATGTTCCTCTCCGCGGGGAACATTCACCGCGCCTACGACAGCAAATCGACGGATGAAGTCCGCGGCGCGATGCGCCGGCTGCCGGTGTCCGGCTCGCTGTTCCTGATCGGCTTCATCGCCGTGACCGGCTCGCCGCCCTTCGGCCCGTTCATCAGCGAGTTCACGATCTTGAACTCCGCCCTGGGAGGCGGGCGCTATCTCGTCAGCGCGATCTTCCTGCTGCTCCTGCTGGTGGTCTTCATCGGCATGGGCGCGACGGTGCTGGCGGTGGTGCAGGGCAGCGACAGCGGTCACGGGAAAGGGCCGCAGGCGCGGCTGGGCGGCTATCGGGATGACTTTCTGACCACCGCGCCGATTCTCCTCTTCATGGCGTGCGTGCTCATGCTGGGGGTCTATATCCCCGAGCCGCTCCGCGCCACTCTCGAAGAGGCCGCAAGACTGCTGGAGGTGCGGGAGTGAATTCTCCGCAGTCGCCGCGGCGACGTGCGGAGGCCTAGGAACGGAGCGAATAGGACCGGGACATTCCCGGGGGCGGGGTCGAACGCGCGACGGAGCATGTCATCGCGGTTCACGGCGAAACTCCCCATCGCAGCGATGGGGACCCGGGAAGGAACAGCTTGGTACACTGGTCGAATGGCCGGCACCTTCCTAGGACATTGCTCAGACATCCTTGTCCGACTCGAACAGGTCACGACTGATGCCTACCAACGGGAGCTCAAGGCACATCTCCTGCTGTTCGACTCCATCGAGATTCCTGTCACTCAGGTACTTAGCAACCCGGTGCTCAGCGGATTGTTGCGCTCTCACAAGGTCGCTGAGGCATGCTTGCGCCGGGACGACCAAGGAGTCGCGCCACTTCAAGGAGTATCGTTCGGCTATCAGAGCTTCGTCGAGATTGCCGAAGCGATGCGTGACAATAAGACAGTACACGGCCATGAATCATACGACGCGTTGATTGCCCACGCCCGCAACCTTGATGATTTCAGCGCACCGCTTCCTGGTCGTCAACGGTTCGAGACTATCGAGCAACATGGCTTCCGCCGGCATTTCTTTGAGCTAGCAACGGAAACCTACGCCGCCATGATGAATAGTCCGACTGCTCATGGCTGGAGCAACGGAGACGCAGCATTCGCAAACGACTTGCGACAATGGATAAGAACCAGTTTCCCAGATAGGACTAGGTTCGAGATATCACCCGTATGGAATCACGTTTTGTCCAGTGGCGTGGAGCGTCACAAGCGCATGATGCGGCCACTGGATGCCTCGTATCAATTCGCCTTTGCGACAAAGAGAGCACCGAGCAGCGAGACACTTCGTCTTTCCTCACCTCATGACTATCTCAAGGCAATCACAGCAGTGACAAACACGATACCGATCGAGAATGATGCGATCAGCCGCGCTGAAATTGCTTACTCTTTCACCTCGATCCTCGAATTCGTAGATGTTCTCGATCTGGATGATGTCGTTGCGCTACGGCCAAAGCCGCCACTGCCAGAGCTCCGGAAGAGAATCAATGAGTTCGCGGCTGATCGTGCGGACGAGGAAACTGCCGCCGAGATCTCGGAGACGCTCAAGAAAACTACGAAGCCATTGATGGAATTGGCAGCGACGAAAAACCACGCCATGCGACGGTCGATCTTGGCGACGCTGAAGAAGGATGAGCGAAAGACCAAGATTCGGGTCTGGCGAACGAACACCGGACGTTGCCTATATGTGCTAGTAGACTCGATCCTCGCCGCCACACTCGATCCGAATTGGATTCTAGCGATTGTTGGTTTGGATGTTCTTCTCCCTCGAGAGCCGAATACCACCAACGTCTCCCCCCTCGCTGCGGGGTTCATGCGCCGACTTGAAATGAAAGAGGCTGGCTAATCTGATCACGCCGCCTCCAGCAGCGGCGTCAGAGTCGTGAGTCTCGTCGGTGCGGCTTCGAGTTGACGGGAAACATCGTACTTGCCCGATGCCGCAGGCGGCAACATGCGCTCGGAATTGATCGCTTCCAGATAGCGATCGCGGAGCTCGCGCGCTGCGGCGATTGTACTCGATGCGGCCCTAACCGGCTCTGAGCCACGAAAGGATCGCCCAAAGGGCTCGACAGTCCGCTTCCAAGTACTGCTGGAGTGTGGCCATCTCTGGAGACTCCAGGGGTTTTGGATGCTCGTAAGCGCGCCATCCCATCACCATTGCTCTCAGGCCGCTATCCAAGTCTCCGGGCCATGCCACGTTGTGCGCTGGCGAGTGCTCTCCCAATGCGCGTGCTACGTGCTTCAAAGCGAAATCCAGCGCGCCCGGAATCGCGCATGGGCCGTCCAGAAACAATTTGTTTAGGTCGACCCACGGCAGGCCTCGCAAGGGAGAATCCGCGGGCAGGCCGTGACGTTCACAGACGCGCTTGAGTTGCCAGACTTCCGCGCTTGTCCAGTGATAAAGAGCCGTCTGATCGCAGTCTCCAAGTCTCCCCTTCGAAGTCTCGTGAAGAAACTCAGCTGCATCGTCGAACATTCGCCGCTCTGCAAGCGGATCTTCGGCATCGGCAGCAAAGCTCCTGAAACTCCACTTCCCATCAGCTTCCCAGCCGACTCCGACCATGAACACGATTTCGCATCCTTCAAGGCGGGGCCACTGAGAATCAAACTTCACATTGACGTTGGTGAAGTATTCGAAGTCAACGAAGAACTCGCACTCTCGACGCTGCGGAATGAGGGAACGTTCAGGGCGAACAGCGACACCAGTCTTGTTGGCCTGAAAGATTGCACGAATCTGGGCGGAACGTTTTTCTCCGAGACCCTTGCATGATTCGAGCGGAATCGAAGTGGGGTCCTTTTCGAGAATCGCCTGCAGGTTGGGAAAACCTGCGGTGGCCAGAGTTTGCTTGGTCTTCCCGCTGATGTAGTACACCAAGCTGGGATCGCGGCCAGCGGTGCGTTCGGTGGCAATCTTGATCTTTGCCGAATGCCAAGGGTCGTCGCTGCCGTTCGAGAGATTTGGTGCCATGGTCGCGTCAAGCCACGGCAGCATGTCCGCTCCGTTCTGCTTGATGTGCAAGTAGAACTCGCGGAGTCCCGCGAGATCGGTATCGAGCGGACCGTCGATGGGTGTTTGCACCGCAACGGCAATTGGATCGGTCAAGCGGTCGCGTGTGAAGATGAAGGCGGCATGCGGCATTCGCCCTTGCAGGTGTCCCAGCATCGCAGAATACAGTCGTACCTGCGAGCCGTAATTGAGAAGGTCCTTGGTTTTTTCCTTCGAGTCGAGTTCAGTAGTGAACTTCAAGTCAACGATGACATACTCGGGTCCGCCTTCGATCGCCATCGTCGGGAATTTCTCGACGAGCCAGTCACTCCTCACAATCAGATCGGGAACGCCGTAGATGCGCTCCGGTGCCCACCAGAGCGCGGGATGCACTATGACCGGTACTCCCTGATCCATGAGGCGGATCGTTGCGTCGAGGGTGGCGCTTGTGCGGACCTCGTGGTCGTTGATGCAAACTCGAGTTGGTGAGGTCACGTTTTCCGCGATCCACCGATCCTCGAACTGCCGACCTCTGGCTGCGATGAAGTCGAGGAACTCGTATGGGCTTGAATCAGGCGTGAACCCGTGCTCTCTACCGTGAAACTCCAGCCACGTCAGCACCGGGTCGTCGAAAACGAGGGGCCTGATGCCAGAAGCTGGCATCCAATCAGCTTGAACTTCGCCAAGTTGGTTGCTGGCCCGAACGAGGATCGCTGAATCGACCATGGCATGCTTCTCCTCAATGCGCTCCGGCATACCGCAAGAGTGCAATCGCGTCAACTCTCCCGATCAAAATGGCTGTACCGGACCGGCTCAGGCATGCCGGGGGGGACTGCGGGGGCGGGGGCAATTGGCGGCGGCGACACGTCAGAACGGCCGGAACCAGACGGGTTGGGGCATGCGCCTGGGCTTGCGCGGACGGGCGAGGCGCTTCACGTCCGAGAGATGCCACTCGTAGATGCCCGGTCGGCCGTTGGTGATGCCATCCGGCGCGTTTGCGATTGCGATCTCTCCGGTTCCCTTTGCAATCTGGGGCGTCCAGTTTGCAAGTTGCCTGCGCCAGATTGCAAACAGAAACTTTCTGTTTGCAATCTCCGCCTTGCAGTTTGCGATCTGGGCGATTCTCTTTGCAATCTCCTCGCGCCAGTTTGCAATCTGAAGCGTTCAGATTGCAATCGGGCGCGCTGCCTATCTTGCCAGGCGGGCGGCCCGGGGAACCGAACCGCGTTTTTTCGTTCAGAAATGCGGTTGCTCACTCTCAAGGCGATGGCGGCCGAAGAAGCCAACGCTTTTCTGGAAGAAGTGAACAGCGGCCGACTGTTGCCGGCAGCGCAGGGCAACTACGAGGTGGCGCGTCAACTCGCCCCCGGATTCGCGCCGACGAATCTGAATCAGACGCCGCTGCTGAAGGCGGCGTGAAGATTCTCCGCATCACCTCCGGGGGCGCGAGCGCAGAGGCCTGAGAAATCGGAATACAGTGGAGCGGGACGGGTACACTGCTCGCATGAAGCGCTGGCTGGTGCGGATCGCTGTGTGCCTGATCCTCGGCGCGATCACCACCGTCGTGGTGGCGTGGGCGTGTGCCCTCTGGTCGTTGCCCTCTCAGACGATTCCGAATCAACTAGATCCAGAGCGTGATCACCATATGTTGCATGGCCCGGCTAACGGCGCAACGGTTTTTCGAGGGTTGGGGACAACGATCAGACGAACTGACTACGGCCAGTACCCAATGCGGACGATGATCTGGCGCGACCGAAGCGGTCTCCCAATGTATTCAATGACAGGTGGGTTCGTATTCACCGACGGTGGTGAGAAGCGAGCCGTCACCTCTCTTCGGCTTCCAGATCGATTCCTAGGCCGCGCTCGATCACTCTACGAAGTTGTGCCTCTCAAGCTACCTCTGAAGCCTATTTGGCTGGGTTTCTTCATCAACACACTCTCCCACGCCGCGATCTGGTTCGGGCTGTTCTTTGGCTTCGTCAGCGCGAAGCGGTTCATTCGCGCGAGACGCGACAGACGGCGCGGCCGATGCCCGCGCTGCGGGTATGACCTGCGGGGACAGATGGGTGGTGGTTGTCCGGAATGCGGTTGGGGGCGAAGCACGGACTGAGAGTCCGCTGCGCGGGACCTGCGGTGAGCCGTGCCACCGCGCAAGCGAAGCCCGCGCGGGCGGACCTTCCGCACTCCCCATTCTCGGGCCCCCACCGTTTCGGTGGGGAGTAACCCCATCGCTTCGATGGGGAGGCAAGCAAGTATGATGTGGCCCGCCAAGTCGAGTCGATCACCACCACAGCCCATGACATCCCCCGCACCCGCACCCTCGCCCTCGGTTGCCAGCCCGGTCTTTGCGACCACTCGCAACGCGGTCGCGGTCGATCGCGCGGCCATCCCCGTTCTCGGCATCGACGAGTTTCGCCGCGCTGTCATCGATGGTGTGGGCGCGGGGATGCACGTGGTGTCGATGTTTGGGTATGAGGAGCAGAGGTCAGAAGTCAGAGGTCAGAAGTCAGAGGGACCCCCGGAGGGCGCGGCATTCGGTTCTGACCGCAGACCGCTGACCTCTGATCTCTGCCTCTTGGCTGTCCTCGCGGATGATGCGCAGGGATACATTCACTTCACATCAACTCGCGTCGATGGCGAGGGGTTCCCATCCCTCACGCCGCACTGCCCGCAGGTCCATCTCTTCGAGCGCGAGATCGCCGAGCAGTACGGCGTCACTCCCGTCGGCCACCCGTGGCTCAAGCCCGTGCGCTTCGCCGGCAGACTCCGCCAGGAAATTGACGATGTGCGATTGACGATTGACGATTCAAGTCACACGGAATCGTCAATCCCGCCCTTTTCCCAATCGTCAATCATCAATCGTCAATCATCAATCGCCCCGCCCCTCTCCCAATCGTCAATCATCAATCGGCAATCGTCAATCGCCCCGCACTCCCATCCCACCATCGGCGTGATGGATTACTACAAGGTCGATGGCGAGGAAGTCCACGAGGTCGCGGTGGGGCCGGTGCACGCGGGCGTGATCGAGCCGGGGCACTTTCGTTTCCAGTGTCATGGCGAGCACGTCTTTCATCTGGAGATTTCGCTGGGGTACGCGCATCGCGGCATCGAGCGGGCGTTGTTGTCCGGGGGCGGGGGCGGGGGTGGGCCTGACAAGCGGACGATTCATTACATGGAGACGGCGGCGGGCGACACGACGATCGGCCACGCCATGGCTTACGCCCACGCGATGGAATCGCTGCTGCGAATTCACGCGCCGCCGCGGGCCCAGGCGTTGCGGGCGATCATGCTCGAGCTGGAGCGGCTGGCGAACCACGTGGGCGACCTGGGCGCGATTTCGGGCGATGTCGGATATCTGCCGACGGCGGCCTATTGCGGCCGGCTCCGCGGCGACTATCTCAACATGACGGCCGCGATCTGCGGCAGCCGCTTCGGGCGCGGCATGGTCCGGCCGGGCGGTGTCGGGTTCGATGTGGAGCGCGATCTCGCGGTTGATCTGCTGGGGAGACTGGATGCGGCCGAGCGCGACACCGCGGCGGCGGTGAACCTCCTGTGGAACACGTATTCGGTCATGGCGCGGCTCGAAGATGTCGGCCGCGTGTCGCAGCGCGATTGCGAGGAGTTGGGGATGGTGGGTCCGGCGGCGCGCGCGTGCGGCAGCGGGCGCGATGTGCGGCACGATTTCCCCGTCGGGCACTTTCGCTTCAGCCACGTGCCGGTTTCGACGTGGGACAGCGGGGATGTCTTCGCCCGCGCGTATGTTCGTTGGCTGGAGATTCAGCGGTCGATCGCGTTCGTGCGCGAGCAATTGCAGTCGCTGCCGGAAGGGGCGGTGCGGGCGGCGAAGGTTTCGCCCACTCAACTGCTGGCACCGAACAGATGCGTTGTCTCGCTGACCGAGGGGTGGCGCGGCGAGATCTGTCACGTGGCCCTCACCGACGACCGCGGCGGGTTCGCTCGCTACAAGGTCGTCGACCCCT
>Ga0326597_10005184_pt1 | contig 18137 bp, 17 predicted proteins | sample RVTome_12_FD_203789 | JGI IMG/M metagenome (GOLD analysis project Ga0326597, IMG submission 203789) | Soil microbial communities from uranium-contaminated site in the Upper Colorado River Basin, Wyoming, United States - RVT100D185 | ecosystem: Environmental > Terrestrial > Soil > Contaminated >... | reverse complement strand
GATCGTGACGAGGAATCCCGCCACGAAGACGCCGTACATCAGAGCGCGGATCAGGCGACGACGTTGCCGGGGCTTCAAGGCCATGAGCGAAGGGCGACCCTAATGGGTCGCCCTTCGTGATCCACTCGATGAATGGCTATTCGAACCAGTCGGCGTAGATCTGGTCGTATGTCCCGTCGTCCTGGAACTTGGCCAGGGCCGCGTTCACCGCCTCGAGGATGTCCTCGGCACCTTCTTCCTTCACCGCGAAGCCGTAGAACTCCTCGGTGGGATAGGTCTCGACCACTGAGGCACCCTCGTTGCTGAGGGCGTAGTCGCCATTGGTCACGATGTCCTGGAGGACTCCCTGGACGTTGCCCGCCTCGAGTGCCAGGAACATGTCTCCCGGTGCGTCGAACGAGACCAACTCCGCGTCGTCGGGCGCATTCTCCTGGGCGTAGATCTCGCCCGTGGTGCCGGTCTGCACCGCGATCGAGCTGCCTCCGAAGTCCGCCAGCGCAGTGAGGCCGGATTCGTCGAGTGCCAGCAGCGATTGATCGCCACTGAAGTACGGCTCGGAGAAGTCGATGTTCTCCTCTCGCTCCTCGTTAATCGTGATCGAGGCGGCGGCGACGTCGCAGTCACCGGCCTCCATTGCCAACCCCGAGGTGATCGGGTCGAACCCGGTGTTGTTCACCGCCAGCTCGAGCCCGAGATCATCGGCGATGGCACGCATCAACTCGATGTCGAATCCGGTGTATCCGCCTTCCGCATCCGGGTCTTCGATCTCCATCGGCGGATACGGGGCATCGGTGCACACCGTGAGTGTGCCATCAGTGACCAGATTCAGGTCACCTCCCCCACCCGATTCGTCGTCGCCACAAGCGGCGAGCACCAAGGCGAGGATGGCCATCAAGGCCATGAGACGGTTCGTTCTCTTCATTCTTTCTTCCTCCGATTCACAGATCCCGGGACTGATCCCGGAACAGGCAGGAAGGGTATACCGGCAGCCGGTCACAATGGCGGGCCATGGCCTCGCCCCAGCCCGGAACTCGTGACTACTGGCTGCTCTGGTCGGGATCGGGGCTGTCCAATCTCGGAGACGGGATCCGGCTCACCGCACTTCCGCTACTCGCCGCCACCCTCACCCGCGACCGTTGGCGGTCTCCGCCGTGCTCGCCGCGACCACCGCCCCCTGGATCGTCTTCGGGCCCATTGCCGGCTCATTGGTCGACCGCTTCGACAGGAGGCTGTTGATGACTTGGGGGCAGGCGGCCCGGGGCCTGGCCGTGGCCATGTCCCGGTCGGTGGATTGAGATCCCGTGTGCAACCGCCCACCACCACGGTGGGTCGTTGCACAATCAACGGGTCCACGTCTTCCCGCGTGCAGCCGCCGCCCGCCACGGTGGGTGGGTGCACAGGCCACCGGAAACGGATCGCTAGCTAAGCAGTGCCAGGACCCGGAACACGACCGAGTCGGGGTCGACCCCGATCGAATGGGCGATGTCGGAGGGGGAGCCGAAGGGAAGGAAGTGGTCGGGGACGCCGATGCAAGTGATCTCTTTCATCAGACCCGCCCCGGAGAAGGCCTCCATGACCGCGGAGCCGAACCCTCCCGCAACCACGTTGTCCTCCAGCGTCACCACATGCCGGGCCGGAGCGGCCCACTCCAGGATGCGGGGGTCGAGCGGTTTGACCCAGCGGGCGTTTACCACGCCGACCGAGTAGCCCTTGGTGCGGATGTCGACCGCTGCCTTCTCCGCAGTCTCCACCATCCGACCCGCCGCCACCAGCAACACGTCGGACCCCTCGGAGAGAAGCTGCGCCTCGCCGACGGGCAGGGCGGTCACCGGGACCGATGGCACCGACACCGCGGCGCCCTTCGGATAGCGGATGGCGATCGGGCCGTCGTGGTCAACCGCTGTCTCGATCATGGCGCAGAGCTCGGTGGCGTCGGCGGGGACACCGACCACCATGTTGGGGATCATGCGCAGATAGGAGAGGTCGAACACGCCGTTATGGGAAGGGCCGTCGGGGCCGGTGATCCCGGCCCGATCGACGAGAAAGGTCACCGGAAGGTTGTGCAGAGCCACGTCGTCGACGATCTGATCGAAGGCGCGCTGGAGAAAGGCGGAATAGACGGCGACCACCGGGCGCTTGCCGGCCAAGGCCATGCCGGCAGCCAGCGTCACCGCATGCTGCTCGGCGATGCCGGTGTCGAAGACCCGGTCGGGGAACCGCTGCCACATCTGCATGAGGCCTGCCGTGGTCACCATCGCCGCCGAGATCCCGACCAGGTCGGCCCGGGTCGCCGCCGCCTCCGCCAAGGCGTTGCCGGCGACGTCGGTCAGCTTGAGCTCCGATTTCAAGGCCTTGCCGGTGGCCAGGTCGAACGAGCCCACACCGTGGAGCTTCTCCAGCTCATCTTCGATTGCGGGCTGGTACCCGTTTCCCTTCTCGGTGACGACATGGATCACCACGGGCTGGTCCCAGGTCTTGGCGGTGCGAAAAGTCTCCTCGAGCAACTCGATGTCGTGACCGTCGATCTGGCCGGTGTACTTCAGGTCGAGGGCATCGAAGACGGTGAACGGCTCCAGGATCTGCTTGATCGCATCCTTGAGCCTTCCGGCGAGCTCGTCTGCGGTCTCCCCGACCAGGGGAAGCCCTCGAAGCATCCGGCCCAGGGTCCGCTTGGTCTTCTCGTAGCGAGGGTCGAAGCGATAGTGGGCCAGGCTGGCCAGGGCGGCGAGACCGCCGACCGTAGGCGCATAGGACCGCCCGTTGTCGTTGACGACGATGATCAGCCGCTCCGGCTTGGTCACCGCGATGTGGTTGAGCGCTTCATAGGCCATCCCCCCGGTCAGCGCCCCGTCGCCGATGATGGCGATGGTGTGCCCGGGATAGCCGGCGAGAGCATGGCCGAGGGCGTAGGAGAGCGAGGTCGAGGCGTGGCTGTTCTCGACGAAGTCGTGCTCGGACTCCTCCCGGCTCGGGTACCCGGATAGCCCGCCGGTGTGACGAAGCCGGCCGAAGTCGTGCATCCGCCCGGTGACCAGCTTGTGCACGTAAGCCTGATGCCCGACGTCCCAGATGAAACGATCGGTGGGCGACTCGAACACACGATGAAGGGCCAGGGTCAGCTCGACCACCCCCAGGTTGGGGGAGAGATGACCGCCCGTCTTGGAGACCTTGTCGAGGATGAAGGAACGGATCTCCTCGGCCAGCGCGTCGAGCTCCGCTTTGCTCAAGCCACGCAGATCGGCAGGGCTCGAGATGGATTCGAGAATCGACATGGTGAAGCTCGCTCAGGCTAGTGGCGGGCCATGAACTAGACGGCTGCTTCCTCTTCCAGGAGCGGAAGACGCACGGTGAAGCTGGAGCCCAGACCGAGCTCGCTCTCCACCCCGACACTGCCGCCGTGACTTTCCACCACGTGCTTGACGATGGCCAACCCCAGCCCGGTCCCACCTGTGGCTCGGGCCCGAGCGCTGTCCACCCGATAGAAGCGCTCGAAGACCCTCTCCAGGTCTCGGGTGGGGATCCCATCCCCGGTGTCAACAACCCGGAGCACGGCGTCTCCCCCCACCGAGGCCAGCTCGACATCGATAGACCCGCCCGGTGGGGTGTGACGAAGGGCATTGTCGAGCAGGTTGTGCACCGCGATGGCCAGGTCACGTCTGCTACCGGCCACCCGCACCGGGCTCGAGTGCAGGTTCAGCGAGACCTCCCGCTCTTCGGACATGGGTCGCACCCGCCCCAGCTCCTCACGGACCAGATGATCCAGGCTCAAGGGGTCGAGCTCCGGCCGGTCACGCTCCAATCTGGACAGGTCGAGTAGATCGGTGACGAGCCGGTCCAGCTGCCGGGCAGAGGCCTCGATCTGCCCGGCGAACCGGGGTACCGACCCGTCACCTCGCTCGACTGCGATCTGAAGTGCCTCTGCTGAGGCGACTACTGCCGACACGGGAGTCTTCAACTCGTGCGAGGCGTTGGCCACGAAATCGCGGCGCACAGACGCGGCGCGTTCCCGCTCCGTCACGTCGGCCACCACCAGCAGGACCCGTTGGTCTTCGGCGAACGGGGTGGCGATCGCCCGCAGCACTCGCACCGGCTTCCCGTGCTCGGCGTCCGCGGAGACTTGTGAGCGCAACTCGCGGCACTCCACCACCGCCGTTTGGAACGAGAAGGGGACAAGACCCGACAACCCGTCGGGCACGGCTCCCAGAAGCTCGTATGCCGTGGGGTTGGCGTAGACAACCCCGTCGTCCTCGTCGAAGAGAATCGTTCCTTGCGGCAGCGCTCCGAGCACCACCTCCAGGGTTACCGACGCCCTCTCCGCTTCTTGCAGCCGGGTCCGGTTCTCGGCATCGAGCCGGGTTATCGCGGCGGCCAGCTGATCGATCTCGCGCACGCTGGAACGAGCGATGGGATGGTCAGGGTCGCCGTCGACCAACGCCAAGGTCTGCCCGGTCAGCTCGGCTATCGGAGTGGACATTCGTCCCGCCATCCAGGCGATGCTGACCAGCCCGACCAGCCCCACGGTGACGGCGATCACGATGATGGAGCTTCGATATGGCCAGGTGCCCGCGGCGAGATCTCTGGCGGCCACCGACAGCCTCAACACCATCTCGTCTTCGGTGGGGACGGCTACATAGAGCTGATCGAATCCCGTGCTCTCACTGAACCGGCTGGAGCGCCCGGTCTCACCGGCTATGGCCGCGGCGACCTCGGGACGGTCGGCATGATTGACCATCTCGTTGGGGTCGCCGTGTGAGTCGGCCAGGACCACGCCGGCGTGGTCGATGACCGTGAACCGATAACCGCTGGCAGAGGTCATGGTCTCGACCCATCCCCGGAGGTCCTCCGGCTCCGATGGCATCTCTGGCTCTGCGATGCGGGCCGAGGTCTCGAGATGGTCGAAGAGCCGCTCGGTGAAAGCGTTCTCCACCGAGCGCGAGACAAACCACCCCATTGCCCCGATCAACGCCAGGTAGGCCAGAGCGAAGTAAAGGAGAAAGCGGAGGGCGAGAGGGGTCTTTCCCGATCCTCTAAGGCTCATCGACGAACTTGTAACCCAGACCACGCACCGTGACGATGTGAGTCGGATCGGTGGGGTCTCGCTCCAGTTTGTGCCGCAATCGCTTGATGTGGACGTCCAATGTCTTGGTGTTCCCGAAGTAATCCGGCCCCCACACCTCGTCGATCAGGGTGTGACGTGTCGCCAGCCGGTTCCGGCGCCGCATCAACGACTCGAGCAGTTCGAACTCCTTGGGGCGGAGATCCACCGCCTCCCCGTTGAGCCGGGCCTGATGAGCGTCGATGTCCAGCTCGATCGGCCCGCCCCGGAGCACTTCATTGGACTCGGAGAGGGCACCACTCTTGGCCGCCCTCCGCAGCTGGGCCCGGATGCGAGCGATGAGCTCGCGCATCGAGAAGGGTTTGGTCATGTAGTCGTCGGCGCCCAGCTCCAGCCCCGCCACCTTGTCCGACTCGGCGTCCTTGGCGGTGAGCATGATGATGGGGACATCGGAGGAGAGCCGGATCTGACGGCACACGTCGAGCCCGGACATGCCGGGGAGCATCAAGTCGAGCAGGACCAGGTCGGGCTGGTTGACCCGAGCCGATTCGAGACCACTCACACCGTTGTCCGCCACCAGCACGTCGAAACCTTCGGTGTCGAGGGCGTAACGGACCGACTCCGCCAGCCCAGGCTCGTCTTCTACGACAAGGACGCGATGCCTTCTGTGCTCATCCACCTGTGTCAGCGGCCGGTTCGTCGATATCCACATCCACGAACTCGGCCCGCTCCCCGGTGATCAAGTAGGCCGTCTGCTCGGCGAAGTCGACCGCCTGGTCGCCGACCCGCTCCAGGGCCCGGGATGCCATGAGGACCTTGGTGGCCCATTCCAACATCCGGGGGTCGGCGGCTACGGCCACGATCTCTTTGTACATGTTGGCGTTGAGCCGGTCGACGGGCTGGTCCATGGCCGGGAGCAGCTTGGCCTCGTCCAGGTCGCGTCTCAGATAGGCCTCGATGGAGGCCCTGATCATGGGCCGGACCAGATCGCCCATCTCCCTGATCTGCTCACAGATCCGCTCGACCCGGGGCAGGTCTTCGTTGAATTGGGCGATCTTGGCGATGTTGACGCACTGGTCGCCCATGCGCTCGAATGTGGCGTTGAGCTGGAGCAGGACGCTCATCCGTCTCAGATCCGAGCCCATCGGCTGAAAACGAGCCATGAGACCGGTCCACTGCTGGTGAACCTGGAAATAGGTCTTGTCGATCTGGTCGTCGAGGGCGATGACCTGCTCGGCGAGGTCGAGGTTTCCGGTTGTGATCGCGTCGACCGCCATCTCCACCATGTGCTCGGCCCGGTCGGCCATCCCGAGCACGGTGTGCTCCAGGGCTTCCAGCTCCCGGTGGAAATGGAGATTGGTGTCGGTCACGTTGGTCATCCGAAGCGGCCGGTTATGTAGTCCTCGGTGTCCTTCACGCGGGGCGAGGTGAAGAGCTCTTCCGTGGGACTGAACTCGACGAGATGGCCGGTCCGCTGGCCACGCTCATTCAGTCTCACGTTGAAGAAGGCGGTCCGATCGCTCACCCGCGCCGCCTGCTGCATGTTGTGAGTGACGATGATGATCGAGTACTCGGCTCTCAACTCGAGCATCAACTCTTCGATCTTGAGGGTCGCTATCGGGTCGAGTGCGGAGCAGGGCTCGTCCATGAGCACCACATCAGGGCTGGTGGCGATGGCCCGGGCGATACACAGACGCTGCTGCTGCCCGCCAGAAAGAGCCATTCCCGACTCGTCGAGCTTGTCCTTCACCTCCTCCCAGAGGGCGGCCTTGCGCAAGCTCTCCTCGACGAGGTCGTCCATGTTCCCCTTGTACCTCGCGATCTTCGGCCCGAAGGCGATGTTGTCGTAGATCGATTTCGGGAACGGATTCGGTTTCTGAAAGACCATACCCACCCGTCTTCTCACCTCGACCGGGTCGACCTCGTCTGAATAGAGATCGACACCGTGGTACTCGACCAGTCCCTCGACACGAGCCCCCTCGATGAGGTCGTTCATGCGGTTGAAGCAACGGAGGACTGTCGACTTGCCGCATCCCGACGGCCCGATCAAGGCCGTGATCTCGTTTCCCCGAATCGGCAAGTCGACCCCTTCCACTGCGCGGAAGTCCCCGTAGTACACGAACAGGTCCTCGACCCTGATGACGATCGGCTGATCCGTGCGCTCATGCTCTGACTTCTTCGTCGTCGTCGTCATCTCGATCGTCGGTCGAGGCCGGTCGAGGACCAGCTCCTCGGTTTGCCGTTCCAATTCTGACTCCATGCTATTAGACGGTCTTTTCGTAACGATTGCGCAGGTAGATGGCGGTGAAGTTGATCAGGAACAACACGACCAACATGACGACGATCAGCGCGGCGGTGAGGGCGCGAAACCCCTCCTGGGGCAGTCGCGCCCATGAGAACACGAGCACCGGCATGGCGCTGAACCGTCCCTGCAGGACATCCAGGAAGGTGGAGTCGGCCCCGGACTGGAAGAAGGTGGTGATGCCACCGACGAGGAGCAGTGGGGCCGCCTCTCCGAACGCACGCGCAATCGACAGGATGGTGCCGGTGAAGATCCCGGGGGCGGCAACCGGGAGCACGTGGTAGCGAATCGTCTGGAAGCGGGTAGCGCCTACCCCGTAGGCCCCCTCCCGGATGCCGTTGGGTACAGCCCGAAGCGCTTCGGCGGTGGTGATGATGACGATGGGAAGCACCAGCACCGCCAATGTCAACCCGCCCGAGATCAGACTCCGCCCCTCGACTTGGGGACCTGTCACCTCCCCGAGCAACTTGACGAAGATGGCCAGCCCGAGGATGCCGTAGACGATCGAGGGGACCCCGGCCAGGTTCCTGATCGCGGCGTTGATCGTCCTCGAGATCTTGTTGTCGACGGCGTACTCCTCCAGGTAGATGGCGGATGCGACACCGGTAGGGACGGCGAACACGATGACAAACACCATGAGGAGCAGAGAGCCGTAGAACGCCTGCCAGATCCCGGCCACATCGGGGTTGGCGCTGAGCTGGCTGCCCACGAAGTCGCCAAATGTTCGCTCCGTCCAGACCGAGAGACTGTCGGCTGTGACATCCCAGATCAACACCGCCAACACCAGAAGTGAGAGCAGCAGTGCGAGGAGGAGGGCCCAGGCGAACAGGGTTCCCTTGCGATCACCGCCTTTCCCGCTGAGGCTTTGCCTCACCACCGCCGGCACGTCCACAGATGTCGTTACCACCGCGCCGCCCTTCAGTACCGCTGCCGGACTCGTCGTACAAAACGCTCCGAGAGCACGTTCAGGACCAACGTGACGAGGAAGAGGAGAAGCCCGACGAAGAAGAGACTCTGGAAGGCGTAGTCATCGCCACGCACCTGATCGGAGCCGATGGCCAGCGACGCCATCGCCGCGGTCATGGTCTGCCCCGGTTCCAGCACGTTGAGGCTGAACAGTGACCCACCGGTGGCGCCCGAGGCGATGGCCACGACCATCGTCTCGCCGATCGCCCGGGACAGCCCGATGATGAGGGCAGCCACGATCCCCGAGATCGCAGCGGGGAAGACGACCCTGATCGAGGTGTTCATGCGAGAAGCACCGAGACCATAGGAGGCCTCGCGCAGAGCGAGAGGCACGGCCCGCATCGAGTCCTCGGCGATCGAGGCGACGAGCGGGACGGTGAGTATCCCGACCCCGATCCCGGCGGCGAGGAGGTTGAAGCCGGCGATGGCGTTGCCGAAGATCGTCTTCAGGATCTCGGGGGTGATGAAGGTCAGGGCGAAGTAGCCGAGCACGACCGACGGGATGCCGGCCAGTATCTCCAGGGCGGGCTTGAGGAGGCGGCGGACACGAGGCCGGGCGTACTCGGAGAGGTACATCGCCGCCCCCAGCCCGAGCGGGGTGGCGACCAGCATGGCGATCCCCGCCACCAGGAGAGTTCCCACCACGATGGTGCGAAGGTCGAACATGCCACGTCTTGGGAACCAACCGATCTCCCACAGAGAGGAGAGATCGATGTTGCTGATGAAGACCCAGGCCTCGCCGACCAGGGAGAGGATGATCGCAATCGTTGTCAGGATCGAGGTGGCCGCTGCTCCGAGGAAGAGCAGACGCCAGAAGACCTCGCGTCTCTGACGTCGCCGGTCTCCTCCCAGGGTCTTGGCGATCTCGGATGCTTCAACGGTCAATGTTGCGTCTCTCAATCGGAGAAGGCAGAGCCGGCGCCGCCACCCATGTGGCCCGCCGGCTCTGGTCTCCTCGTCTCAGTTGACCTTGCCCACGTTGCGGGCCTCCCAATTGGCCCTCCACTCTTCGATCTCTTCGGGGGCGAGATCGACGTACCCGGCGTTGCCCACCTCGGCCAGGCCCTCATCGGACAGGTAATAGTCGACGAACTCGACGAGCTCTGGCTTGGCGTCCAGCTTGTTGGCATCCACATAGATGAACAAGGGACGTGAGATGGGGTAGTCGTTGGAGGCAATGGTCTCGGGAGTGGGCTCCACGCATCCCTCACCGCCGTCGACGGCGAGCGCCTTGACCACATCCTGGTTCTCGACGTAGAAGGCATATCCGACCCACCCCAGGGAGGTGTCGTTGCCCGAGATGCCCTCGATGATCACGTTGTCGTTGGGAGAGGCGACATAGTCGGGGCGGGGGTTGGGATCCTGTCCCCTCTCCTCGGCGATGTCCTCGAGCACGATCTCGACGAAGCTGTCGAAGGTGCCGGACTCCTCGCCAGGCGCGGTCACCGAGAGGGGGACGTCGGGGTATGGGGCGTTGGGCGCACCGAGCTCTGCTGCCAGCTCGTTGGCATCGGACCAGTTGGCAAAACCGGTCGATTCGATGCCCAAGAGCGCGTAGAGATCGCTGAACGCCAAGCAGGAGACAGCATCGTTGTTGACCGAGGTCAGGACGGAGAGACCGTCGATGGCCACCTTGACCTCGATGGGCTCCACCCCGTTGCCCTGGCATGTCGCCAGCTCTTCTTCGGTGATCGCCCTGGATGCATCGGACACGTCGGTCTCTCCGTTGCAGAAGAGGACGAAGCCGTCTGAGGTCCCGGGACCGTCGACGCTGATGGCGACGTCAGGGTTCATGGCTCCGAAGGCCTCGGCGACACGCGCCGTGATCGGCTCCACGGTCGAAGAGCCGGAGATGACGATCTGCCCTGACTCTCCGCCACCGTTCGTGATCGTGACGTCATCGCCGTCTGCGGTTCCACATGCGGCGACCGTCACCGAGAGGACGGCGACCAGGCCAACCAGACGCACAATTCGGGGCTTCATCCTTGCGGTCTCCTCTTTCTCGGGAATGTTTCTGCAACGGGCTGCGGGAAGAGCCCAACCGCCCGAGGTCAAGCTATAGGGGGTGATTGACCGGGCGTTAGCCCTCAGATGAACGAGGGATGAACGTTCTACGTTCTGCGTGCCGCGTGCTGCTTGAACGGCGGGCGAAGCCCGCCTCTACAACACCGCGCTGGCCCGGGCCCGGGCCAACTCCTGGAGGGCGATGTGGGCGTCGACACCGGCGGAAGGGGGAACCCTCTCCCAGCTCCCGTCGGATCGCAGCGCCCAGGCGAGATTGTCGTCGGCGAGCAGGACGTCGAGCACCTCGTCGACCCGGAACTGGAGGTCGGGGTCGGTGATCGGCGCCAGCGCTTCCACCCGCCGATCGAGGTTTCTCGGCATCAGGTCGGCCGAGCCGATGTAATAGTGACGGGTGCGGCCCCGCGCCCCGAACCTGTAGATGCGGGAATGCTCCAGATACCTCCCCACGAGCGACCTGACCCGGATGTTGTCCGAGAGCCCTTCCACACCGGGGCGGAGACAGCAGATCCCGCGCACGATCAGATCGATGCGGGTTCCCGCCCGGGAGGCCTCGTAGAGCGATTCGATCATGGCGGCGTCGACGAGCGAGTTCATCTTGAAGGTGATGTGCCCGTCGGGACGGGCCGCCTCGCCCTCGATGAGCTCGATGAGCCTGCTCCGGATCCCGATGGGGGAGACGGCGAGACGTCGGTAAGAGGTATGGCGTGAGTAGCCGGTGAGATAGTTGAACAGGTCGGAGAGATCCGAGCCGATCTCGGGGTGGGCAGTGAACATCCCCACGTCCTCGTAGGTACGGGCGGTCCTCTCGTTGTAGTTCCCGGTGCCGATGTGGGCATACCGGGCTACGCCCTCCCCCTCCCTTCGAACCACGAGGGCGATCTTGGTGTGCGTCTTGAGCCCGACCACTCCGTAGGTGACATGGACGCCGGCGTCCTCGAGACGTTGCGCCCACTCGATGTTGCGTTCCTCGTCGAAGCGCGCCTTCACCTCGACAAGGGCGGCGACCTGTTTGCCGCTCTCGGCGGCTTTGATCAGCGACGCCATGATCTGGCTGTCGCTCGAGGTCCGGTACAGGGTCACCTTGATGGCGAGCACCCTGGGGTCCCGGGCCGCCGACTCGATGAACGGCTCGACGGTCGAGGTGAAGGAGTCGTAGGGGTGATGGACGAACAGATCACCCTGTTTCATCACCTGGAAGAAGTCGACCAGCTCGCCCGGCGAGGTGAGAAGACGAGCCGGGGTCACCCCGGCAAACACCTCGTGCTTCAACTCGGGACGATCCAGCTCGTAGATGCCCATGAGACCGGCCAGATCCAGGGGGCCGTCGACTCGATAGACGTCGTCCTCGGTGGCACCCATCTCCCTGAGGAGGAGGTCGAGCACGTCCTCGGGCATGTCGGGGTGGATCTCGAGGCGAACCACGTTGCCGAACCTGCGCTGGGTCAGCTCCGACTCGAGAGCCATGAGCAGATCACCACCCTCGTCTTCCTCTATCTCGATGTCGGCGTTGCGCGTCACCCGGAACACGTTCTGGCCCAGCACCTCCATTCCCGGGAACAGGGCGTTGATATGGGCCCCGATCACCTGCTCCAACGGTACGAAGCGCTCCAGGTCGGGCAGCACCACGAAGCGGGGCAGGATCGGAGGCACCTTGACCCGGGCGAACTTGGTGAGACCCGTCTCCGGGTTCCGCACGAATACCGCCATGTTGAGCGAGAGGTTGGAGATATAGGGGAAGGGATGGGACGGATCCACGGCCAACGGGGTGAGAACCGGGTACACCAGCTCCCGGAATTGAAGATCGAGATAGTCCCGGTCCTCGGGATCGAGGGTCGAGTAGTCGCTGAACACGATCCCCTCATTGGACAGGGCCGGGGCAACCTCGGAGAGGAACTGCTTGGAGATCACCTCGTATTGCAGCTCCACCTCGGACCGTATCGCCGCCAATTGCTGGCTGGGCGTCATCCCGTCGGGCGGGGTGAAGCCGACGCCATGGGCCACCTGCTCTTTGAGCCCGGCCACCCGCACCTGGAAGAACTCGTCGAGGTTGGAAGCCCAGATGGCCAGGAACTTGACCTTGTCGAGCAGGGGGAAGTCAGGTCGGGCCGTAAGTGAGAGGACCCGTCTGTTGAACTCGAGCCAGGAGAGCTCGCGGTTCAGAAAGTGGTCTGGGCTGAACGATTCCACGGCTTCACGAATGCTGCCACGTCTGGTTCACCATGTGGTCAACGGTCGAAACCCAGACCGCCCAAGAGAAAGAGCCGGAGATGCCGGGTCACGAGCTCGATCCGCTCCTGGGGGTCCGGTGCCGAGATCACCGTCTTGGCGGCAGACATGATCGTGTCCTGGATGAGTCGCCCAGCCAGATCCGGTGGCATCGGTCGGAACTCGCCGCCCTCCACCCCGTCGAAGTAGAGCCCGGCCATGGCCTCGGCCAGATTGGAGTGGGCGGCCCGGATTCGATGCTGCGCCTCTAGCCCCATTCGCCCTACCTCGCGGTGGAGGATCAAGCCGAGGACCGGGTCGTTGACGACGAACTCGACGGTGCTCACTGCGAGCTCGGCCAATCTCTCGCCTGCCGTCCCGGATCTGGGCGCGGTTGCGATGATGTCGGCGACAACGCCGGGAAGCTCATCTTCGACCAGAGTGGCGATCAGGTCGTCCCGGTCGGTGAAGTAGTCATAGAGCGTGGTGCGGCCCACCCCGGCGGCGAGCGCTATCTCGCCGATCGGGACCTCGGCGGTCCCGGCATCGGCGATCAGCTCTTTGGCCGACGTGAGCAGCAGGCTCCGGGTCAGGAGCTTGTGCTCGTCGATTGAGGTGGCGCGGATGCGAGGCACGAGGAGAGGCTATCCCGATTGTCGGGGAAGGACCATCGGTTGTCGACGATGTGACCCGCTTCTCGCGTAGATTCTCCACGGAAGGAGGAATTCATGGGCACCGAGCTGGAAACGGTCGAAACCAACCGCGTCAAGAAGGAGGCCAGACCCTGGACAGGCTTCTTCCTTGGCCTGATCCTGGGGCTGGCCATTGCCGTGATCCTGCAGCAGGCCGGGATCTGGACCCTGGACAGACTATTGCTCTTCGGGGCGGCCGGGCTGTTCGCCCTGATCGGGATCCTCCTCGGCGGGGCCGGGAGGGAAAGGGTGGGCTCTTTCTCCACCATCCTCCCCCTCGTCCTGGCGGTCGCCCTCATCGGGTATGGGGCCACCGGGCTCGGATCGATCAACGAGAACGGAGAGCTGAACGGCGGCTGCACCGTGGAAGCAGCCTCGGATGTCGACAGCACGATCGTCACCGACACGAGCCGTCAGGACCCGTTCGAGGTCGACCCCGACGGCGGTCTGTCCTGGGTGGCGACATCACCCGGGCCGATCATGGACCACTTCTGGGAGATCTACGTCGATCTCGGTGGTTTCGCCGTGATCGTGGCCGACAACGACGAGGTCGAGCCGAACACTGCCGGCGACCTCGACAACACGGGTGACGTCGACGACGTCTCCGGTTACATCCAGGACGTGTCGAACTTCGCCGGGGTGGAGCTTGCCGGTGTATTCGAGGTGGGGGGAGACATCGAGGGCGAGGGCGGGGCCTGTGACGGCTTCGGCTTCGTCACCCTCGTGGCCGACCCCCTCTCCACGCTCATCTCTCAGATCGCGGCCGGGATCGGCTTGCTCGCGCTGATCGGTCTCCTGGTCCTTGTCTTCAATCGGGCCGAGCGGGTGGCCGTGGTTGTCGACGAGTCCGAGGAGAGGTTGATCGGCACAGGCGCAGACGCGACATCGGGCACGGCGGGCACGGCCGGAGCAGTAGGAGCGGCCACGGCCATGGGGGGAGAGGCCGAGGACCGTCCGAGCCGTGACGGTGCGCATATTCGCCCGGATGAGGCCGAAACGAATGAGCCTGAGCCCGACGATCGAGAGGACGGTTGAGCGGTGACCTGAGCTCTGCCGTCTTGGCAAAGGGGGGCACTGCCGCCAAACTCTTTGGGTGAGCACAGGCCCCATGCAGCTGACAACCGAGCTGGCCGCCCAGTGGAGGGCTCGGGCGGCCTGCTCCGGCTTTCAGCACTCCCTGTTCTTCCCGACAGGCGACACCGACGCTTCCACGATCGAGCGTGCTCGTGGAGTTTGCATGAACTGCGCCGTCTCCTATGACTGTCTCGAGTACGCACTGGAGACGAACCAGAGGGCGGGGATCTGGGGCGGCACAACCGAAGAAGAGCGCCGCTCGCTGCGACGCAAGTGGTTGGCTACCCGGCGCCGGGCCGGCTGACCCGATCCTGAGGGCTCGACCCTGAACAGCACGAGAAGGGCCATCGTCGGTGTGGCCCTGCTCTTCTTCGTCAACGGCATGGCGGTGGGGAGCTGGCTTCCCCGTCTCCCCGAGATCCGGGACCGTCTCGGGCTCGACCTGGGCACACTCGGGCTGACATTGGCCCTGGGCGGGTTGGGTTCGCTCATCGGGTCCTCTATCAGCGGTCTGATCATCGGCCGATTCGGATCACGTCGCTCGGCCGTGGTCGCCGCCCTCGTGGTCTACCTGTTCCTGCCCCTCATCGCGGCGGTCCCGACCACATCGCTGCTCGCCGTCGTCCTCGCCTTCATGGGGTTCGTCGACGCCCAGGCCGACGTGGGGATGAACGCGGTGGGGGTTGGGGTCGAAGAGGCGGTGGGCAGGTCGGTGATGACCAGGCTGCACGGTTTGTGGAGCCTCGGCACCCTGGTCGGCTCCGGTCTCAGCGCCCTCGCCATCCTGTTGGGGCTGAGGCTGGGCGCCCAGCTCCTGATCATGTCCGTCCTCGGCCTTTCCGCCGCCCTCGCCTCGGTCCGCCTGATCGCAGAATCGCCACCCCGCGCCCGGGAGGGACAGAGATCGGGACGGCTCGCGGCAGGGCTGATGCTGGCGGGCGGGCTTGCGGTCTTCGTGGAGGGGGCGCCCTTCGACTGGAGTGCCCTCTTTCTGGCCGACGTCACCGGCAGCGGGGAGGCGCTGGCCGGAACCGGGGTCATCGTCTTCACGGCGGGGATGCTGGCCGGGCGTCTGGCCGGCGATCATGTCGTCGATCGCTTCGGGGCGATTCGGACTCTCTATGTCGGCATCGTTGTCGCGGTCCTGGCGCTCTCCCTCGTGGTCGGGCTGCAGACGGCCGGCATGGCCCTGGTCGGCTTCGCCGTCTGGGGGTTGGGGATCTCGGTCGCCCTTCCGGTCCTCTACAAGCTGGCCGGGTCCCATCCCTCATTAGGGGAGGGCTCGGGGCTGGCCGCCCTGACCGTCGGAACCCGACTCGGCTTCATGGCCGCACCGGCGTTGGTCGGTGTCTCCGCCACTGCACGGTCCCTCCCCGCTGCCCTGGCCGTTGTGGTGGGCCTTGCCGGGGCAGCTTCGATGCTGGCCGTTGGTCTCACCATCGCGACCCGCCAGCCAGGCAAGGATTCACTTCCGGACCGAAGCATCTCATAATGTGTGTACAAGCAACACGGGGAATCGCATGAACAAGCAGGCCGAGTACGTGCTGCGCACAGTCGAGGAGCGTGGGATCCGGTTCATCCGGCTCTGGTTCACCGACGTTCAGGGCTTCCTCAAGTCGGTCTCGATCAGCCCGGCCGAGCTCGAGGTGGCATTCGAAGAGGGGATGACATTCGACGGCTCCGCCATCGACGGGTATGCCCGCATCCAAGAGGCGGACATGCTGGCCCGACCCGATGCCTCCACGTTCGGCGTCCTCCCCTGGCGCACCGAGCAGCAGGTTGCGCGCATGTTCTGTGACATAGCCACGCCCGACGGCGAGCCCTTCTCCGGCGACCCCCGGATCGTCCTCAAGCGGAATCTGGGACGCGCCTCGGAGATGGGATACACCTTCTATGCCGCCCCCGAGCTCGAATTCTTCTACTTCCGTGACTCCGGGCCCGAGCCCGAGGTCCTCGATCACGGCGGTTACTTCGACCTGACCCCACTCGACGTCGCCCAGGACTACCGGCGTGACACCATCAACGCCCTCGAGCAGATGGGCATCCCCATCGAGCACTCTCATCACGAGGTGGCGCCGAGCCAGCACGAGATCATCGCTCGCTACACCGACGCCCTCACCATGGCCGACACCATCATGACCTCCCGGCTCACGGTGAAGGAGGTCGCCCTCAAGCACGGGATCTACGCCACTTTCATGCCCAAGCCTCTGGAGAACCACGACGGGTCGGGCATGCATCTGCATCTCTCGCTCTTCGAGGACGACGTCAACGCCTTCCACGAGCCGGGCACCCCGGGGGGGCTGTCCAAGATCGGGCAGGCGTTCATCGCCGGGCTCCTCCGCCACGCCGCGGAAGTGACTGCGGTGACCAATCAATGGGTCAACTCGTACAAGCGGCTGGTGAGCGGATTCGACGCCCCGATCTGGATCTCCTGGGCGCGCAACAACCAGTCGGCACTGGTCAGGGTGCCTACGGTGAAGAAGGGGAAGCCATCCAGCGTCAGGGTCGAGTACCGGGCGGCCGACGCGGCATGCAACCCCTACCTGACCCTCTCGGTGCTCCTCGCCGCCGGTCTCGCCGGGATCAGGGAGGGGTACGAGCTGCCTCCCGAAATCGCGGCCAACCTGCACCAGATGACACCGGCCGAGCGTGCCGCCGCCGGGGCAAGGCGACTGCCCGAGACCTTGTCCGAGGCGCTCGACATCATGGAGAAGTCGGAGCTGGTGGCCGAAGCTCTCGGTGAGCACGTCTTCGATTGGTTTCTGCGCAACAAACGGGCAGAGTGGGACCGCTACCAGCAGCACGTGTCGCGGTTCGAGTTGGAAAGCTACCTACCCGTCCTGTGATAGTCGCCATCCACCCACCGGAGTGTTCGGAGAGCATCCTCGACGGTCTGCTGCTGGCAGGAGCGACGCACGTCGAAGCCTCGGAGCTGCTCCCCGAGAATCGGGCGATCGGCGACGCCGACATCCTCTTGGTCGAGCTCGGAGACCAGCCGATCCGGCGTCTGCGTGAAGTATCCCGGATCGCCGAGGCCATCGGGCTTCCCATCGTGCTGGCCGTCACCATCGATCAGCTGGCCTTGATGGAGTCGACGGCAGGGGTCTCCGACTTCATCACCGCACCGGTCGACCCACTCGAGCTGAGACTCCGGGTGCATCGGCTCACGGTCGAAGCCTCGAACGACCATGTCGTCGTGTTCAAGGATCTGGAGTTGAACACGCTCAACTACCAGGCCACCCTGGCCTCGAACCCGATCGACCTCACCTTCATGGAGTATGAGCTGCTCCGCTTCCTGGTGGAGAACCCGGTTCGGGTGTGGTCCCGAGAGCAGCTCCTCTCCAAGGTCTGGGGCTACGACTACTACGGCGGGGCCCGCACCGTCGACGTCCACATCCGGCGCCTCCGCTCCAAACTCGGCGAGGAGCGCGCCTCCTGGATCACCACCGTCCGCTCCGTCGGTTACCGCTTCGGCTGATTCCATGTGCAACCAGCCACCGTGGCGGTGGCCCGTTGCACACCGAAATGGTCGACCTCCAAGCGTGTGCAGCCAGCCACCCTCTCGGTGGCTCCCTGCACACGACACAGGAGGGTTGTATCGGGGAGTGACAGCGGGCACGGTATCAGGATGGGCTCCGATCGCCGTCTCGATGAGTACGCCGCCCGCCAATTCGGTGTCTTCTCGTTGAGCCAGGCAAGATCGGCAGGCATCACCGACCGAATGGTGGACCGTCGTATCGAGAGCGGGGCCTGGATCCGAATGGCGAGCGGCGTCTACGCCCTGGCTTCCTCCCCGCCGAGCTGGGAACGTCAGTTG